>OGSU01000351.1_pt1 | contig 22845 bp, 19 predicted proteins | sample 1573911 | NCBI WGS metagenome assembly OGSU01 (sample SAMN03295839, study PRJEB24534) | human gut metagenome | isolation source: fecal sample 7 from infant 5 | host: Homo sapiens | place: USA: Pittsburgh, PA | collected 2014-07 | reverse complement strand
GCCGCCTGCCGGCTGGCGGCGGAACGGGAAGTCCCGCTGCTGATCAGCGGCGGCGTGGGACATTCTACGAACTATCTCTACGAGGCGGTGCGCCAGGATACCCGTTACCGTATGTTGCCGGTGGTGGGGCGTCCGGAAGCGCATGTTCTGGCCGATATTGCTCATGACTACTGGCAAATTCCGCGCTCGCGGCTGGTGGTGGAGGACCAGTCGACCAACTGCGGCGAGAACGCCCGTTTTACCCGGACCACGCTGGAGAACGGGGGGATCCCTCATCGTCGCGGGATCGTCATTCAGGACCCCACCATGCAGCGGCGAACCATGGCCACCTTCGCCCGCGTCTGGCAGGGGGTGACGACGCCGCCACAGTGGCTGAGCTTTCCCGGCTGCTCGCCGGTGCTGGAGCAGACCGATGGTCAACTGGGGTTCGCGGGCGGCGGGGCGGGGCTGTGGCCGGTCGCCCGCTACCTGGCGCTGCTGCTGGGCGAGCTGCCGCGCCTGCAGGATACGCCTGAAGGATACGGTCCGCGGGGGAAAGACTTCATCAGCCACGTCACCTTCCCGCCGGAGATCATCGATGCCTGGCGACAGCTGCGGGAGGACGCCCAGCTTGCCGGGGCGCTGCAGGCCCGCACCCTCGGCTGAAAACTGCCCGTTTGCGGCAGATTTATCGCAAACGGGCAATTTGTGTTATTGGAATGTAACCTCAAGCGGGCATTTTTGGCCCGTTTTTATGAATCAGCTCACAGAACTGCGTCAATGTGCTGCCGAACAGCGGCTTATCCGCCCGATATTTAACAAAAAAATCACCTGTTAAATACAAATGCACCACAGGAGCAGCCATGACAGCACCCGTTCAACACCCGATGTATATTGATGGCCAGTTCGTTTCCGGTCGCGGCGACGGCTGGATCGACGTGCTTAACCCGGCGACCGAAGCGCTGCTGTCGCGGATCCCGGACGGGACTGCCGAAGAGGCGCGGCTGGCGATTGACGCCGCCGAGCGCGCCCAGCCCGGCTGGGAAGCGCTGCCGGCCATTGAGCGTGCGGGCTGGCTGCGCAAAATTGCCGCCGGTATCCGCCAGCGTGCCGACGAGATCGCCGGGCTGATTGTCGCTGAAGGCGGCAAGATCCAGCAGCTGGCGGCGGTGGAGGTTGCGTTCACCGCGGACTATCTCGACTATATGGCAGAATGGGCGCGCCGTTACGAAGGTGAGATCGTGCAGAGCGATCGCCCGGGGGAGAATATCCTTGTCTTTAAACGCGCGCTGGGGGTGACCACCGGGATCCTGCCGTGGAACTTCCCGTTCTTTCTTATCGCCCGCAAGCTGGCGCCGGCCCTGATCACTGGAAATACCATTGTCATTAAGCCCAGCGAATTTACGCCCAATAATGCCATCGCCTTTGCCGAGATTGTCCATCAGGTTGGGTTGCCGAAAGGGGTCTTTAACCTTGTGCTTGGCCGCGGAGAAACCGTTGGCCAGGAGCTGGCCGGCAATCCGAAGGTGGCGATGGTCAGCATGACCGGCAGCGTGGCGGCGGGAGAAAAAATTATGGCCGCTGCGGCGAAAAATATCACCAAAGTGTGCCTCGAGCTCGGCGGCAAAGCGCCTGCCATTGTAATGGACGATGCGGATCTGGAGCTGGCGGTGAAAGCGGTAGTGGACTCGCGGGTGATTAACACCGGGCAGGTGTGTAACTGCGTCGAGCGGGTCTATGTTCAGCAGGGAATATACGACCGCTTCGTCAACCGCCTCGGTGAGGCGATGAAGGCCGTCCAGTTTGGCGACCCGGCGACGCGGGATGACATCGCGATGGGGCCGCTGATCAACGCGGCGGCGCGGGACCAGGTGGCGGGCAAAGTGGCGAAGGCGGTGGCGCAGGGGGCTCGCGTGGCGCTGGGCGGTCAGCCGCTGGAGGGCAAAGGCTATTTTTATCCGCCGACCCTGCTGCTGGATGTACGTCAGGAGATGGACATTATCCATGAGGAAACCTTCGGTCCGGTGCTGCCGGTGGTGGCCTTTTCGACCCTCGATGAGGCGCTGGCGATGGCCAATGACAGCGATTATGGCCTGACCTCCTCAATCTATACCCGCGATCTGAACGTGGCGATGAAAGCGATTAAGGGACTGAAGTTTGGCGAAACCTACATCAACCGTGAGAACTTTGAGGCGATGCAGGGGTTCCACGCCGGCTGGCGTAAGTCGGGGATCGGCGGCGCAGATGGCCGCCACGGCCTGAATGAGTACCTGCAGACCCAGGTGGTCTATCTGCAGGCCTGAGGCACTCCACACAGAACCGGCGGACAGCGCAGGCTGTCCGCCGTTCACTTAGCGGGCAAATTTCTCCAGCACGCGGATCAGTTGGGTGACAAAGCCGTATTCGTTATCGTACCAGGCGACGGTTTTCACCAGCTGTACGCCGCCGGCCTCCACAATCTCCAGCTGGGTAGCATCGTAGATCGAACCGAAATGGCTGCCGATGATATCGGAAGAGACGATCTCCTCTTCGGTGTAACCAAAGGATTCATTGCCCTCAGCCGCCTGCCTCATCGCCTGATTGACCTCATCCGCAGTCACCTTTTTCTCCAGCACCGATACCAGCTCCGTCACTGAGCCGGTTTTGGTCGGTACGCGCTGGGCATGGCCTTTCAGCTTACCGCTCAGGGCAGGGATCACCAGGCCAATGGCTTTTGCCGCGCCGGTAGTGTGCGGGATAACGTTTTCCGCCGCCGCCCTGGAGGCGCGCAGATCTTTTCCGCGCGGCCCGTCCACCAGCGACTGGGTGCCGGTATAGGCGTGGATGGTGGTCATGGTGCCTACGGTGATGCCGAAGGCATCCTGCAGAACTTTGGCCATCGGCGCCAGGCAGTTGGTGGTGCAGGAGGCCACGGAGATGATGGTGTCATCCGGGGTCAGGGTGTCATCGTTGACGTTGTAGACGATGGTTTTCATCTCGCCGGCGGGGGCGGAAATCAGCACTTTGCGCGCGCCTGCGTGGAGATGGGCTTGCGATTTCTCGGCCGAGGTGTAGAACCCGGTACACTCCACAATCACCTCGGCGCCTGCCGCCTGCCATGGAATATGCTGCGCCTCTTTTTCGGCATACACCGTAATGGTTTTGCCGTTGACGATCAGCGCATCTTCGGTAAAGTCGACGCTCCACGGGAAGGGGCCGTAGTTTGAATCATGCTTCAACAGGTAGGCCAGCACCTTTGGCGAAGTGAGGTCGTTGATAGCCACCACTTCCAGGCTGCTGTCGACTTCTAATAAACGACGTAACACCAGACGTCCGATACGACCAAATCCATTAATCCCAAGTTTACTCATGGATATTCTCCGGTTGGTAAAACGACTCGATGTGATGAAACTCCTCCAGGCTTAGCCCTGTCCCCCTGATTGGTCAACTGACAATCTGTGCGCTTTGCCAGGGCCTGCGGGCCGGAGAGGGGAAAAGTGAATGTTTTCCCGGTCTTTTTTGCCCGTGACGGCAGGGAATGATTTTTGTTACCAGAGATGAGGGGGCTGCCTGCTGGCGAAACGACGAAAAGCGTCTATGCTTAACTATTGAATAGCTTAGTAAAAAATTGACGTTAGACGAAGGGAGAGGTTATGGGATTCTGGAGAATCGTTTTCACTATCATTCTGCCGCCGCTGGGGGTGCTGCTGGGAAAAGGCTTCGGCTGGGCGTTTATTCTCAATATCATTTTGACCCTGCTGGGCTATATTCCTGGCCTGATCCACGCCTTTTGGGTGCAGACCCGCGATTAAAGGCTGACCCTCGCCGCCTCCCCCTGAGACCTGTTCAGGGGGGCATCAGGCACTCTTTATATAACAGCGTATTATCCTTCGACCAGTAGTGCCGGGTCTCCTCTTCCAGATCGACGATCCACTTAAATACCCCGGCGCTGGCGAGATCCCGGCAGTACTGTTCAAAGTTAATGGCCCGGGCAAAGTGGCGGATAACGGCGGCCCTGGTCAGACAATGGCTGGCCTCAGCGCGAACGCGCAGCAGCCCGCGGGCGCTTTTTACCGAGACCACCTCGTCGTTTGCCATTACGAAATTCATATTGCCGGTGGAAACAAAATAGATGTAGTAGGAGACCTGATGCCGACGCAGTTCATTGGCGAAGGTGGCATAGTCGGCGTCAGAACGCGCTTGCTCAAAAAAATGACCCAGCCTGACCAGCAGTTCCATTTCGATCCTTATCGTGTCGCTGTGTGCGGCTTTGGCCGATAGCGGCAGAAACCATTCACTAAATAACTTATTCGCATTTTAATAATATAGGCGCGTTATATTAATGGTTATTGCGTAACTGGAACACGGTTTCAAGTGTTACAATCTATTGCAATCGTTTGGCTACCTGGTCAGCGATGCGTAAGCGAACGGCGAGGCGGGAACGAGGAGACAAGCGCCGGCGGGGAAGGCCGCCGGCGGGAAAACGGCGCTACTTCTGAATCAAATAGCGAATGGTTGGGCCATCCTGTTGAATATCCAGCACCGTGTAGCCGTGGTTCCTTGCATCAAGCGGAATGTTATTGATCGACTGCGGACAGTCGCTGACCACTTCGAGGATCTCGCCTTTTTGCAGGGAAGGCATTGCCTCCAGGGTAGCGACCGCCGGATACGGGCAGGGTTCGCCGACCATATCCAGGCGATAATCAGGGATGATGTTTTTCATGCGCTCTCCTTCACGGTCCGGACCGCCGCCTGGCGGCGGAAAAAATGTCTCTCCCAGGCGATCACCAGCAGCAGGGCGATCAGCAGCAGTAGATAGGTGGCCAGTAGTCCGCCAAAGGGACCGAAGGCGTTCAGCAGGTTGACTTTCTGCCAGTGGGTGGCGAGCGGGGCGGCGATATCGTCCCAGCACCAGGCGAGCAGCGTTGAGCCGATGACGTTGCCCAGCCCAACCCACCAGTAGTGAACCTGGCCCTCCACCGCCCGGTACATCCAGCCGGTCTCACAGCCGCCGGCCAGCACGATGCCAAAGCCAAATAGTAGCCCGCCAATCGCCGCATTAGGACCGGCCCACATAATTTTCGGCGCCATCCCCAATTGCACATAGCTGAAGATACCGATGGCGCTCGCCGCCATGCCGAAGATAATCGCCTTCGCCATCACCGTCCGGCCGGTGATCCACATATCGCGAAAGGCGGAGGTAAAGCAGATCTGCGCGCGCTCGATAAGCAGACCAAAGCCAATACCGAACAGCATCGCCAGGCCCAGCGCCGGGTGGTCTGCGGCGGTGAGCAGGCCCCAGCCGATCATGGCGAAAAAGACCACCATCCCCTGGCGGAAACGGCGGCGCGCCTGCTGCGGTTTTTGGGTTAAGGGCGAGGCGGCGGACACTTTTTGCATTTTTACCGGGATGCGAAAAAGGGGCAGCAGCGTGAAGCGGGCGCCAAACCAGGAGCCGATGGCGGTGGCGATGGCAAACAGCCAGGCGTGCAGGGAGAACTGCGGAATGCCGGTGAAGAAGGCCGCCAGGTTGCAGCCCATCGCCAGCCGTGCGCCGAACCCGGCGATGATGCCGCCCGCCACGGCCTGCGCAATGCGGAGCCGGCTGCGTGGCAAGCGCAGTTTGACGTTATTCGCCCACAGCGCGGCGGCCAGGCAGCCGCCGAACATGCCGATGATCATCCTGCCATCGATGCGGGTCAGCGGCGACCCTTCGAGATGTATCAGCTGGTAATAGCCCCACTGTTCGCTGTGGACGCCCAGCAGCTGCAGCAGCTGACCACCCCAGCGGGTGAATTCGCCGGTCACCGCCCAGAAGGTGCCGGTGATGCCAAAATAGTAGGTAGAGAGAATGCCCGCGGCAATGACCGCCGGGACAGGAGACCAGAACCGGATAAGCCAGGCCTGTTTGAAGGATTGCCATGTCATAAAAATGCCTCTGAACTCAGAAGGTATTAACGGTCGATGACCGACCAAGGTGGGCAAATAGTACCCGCCTTAGCGCCTGCTTTCTCTGTTTTGGATCAAGGCCCTACGCTTGCGTCAGCACGGCAACCAGCGCCAGCAGCGCGGGCAGCGCCTGAATATAGAGAATTTTGCGGCTGGCGGTCAGCGCGCCGAAAATCCCGGCGGCCAGCACGCAGGCCAGGAAAAAGATAACCCCCTGCACCCCCGGCGCCCCCAGCCACAGCCCCCATGCCAGGCCGGCGGCCAGAAAGCCGTTATACAAGCCCTGGTTGGCCGCCAGCACCCGGGTCTGCCGGGCGAAATCGGCGCTGAGGTTAAAGGCCCGGCGCCCGGCGGGGGCTTCCCAGAGAAACATCTCCAGCACCAGGATGGCGAGATGAATAATAGCGACCAGCGCAACGAGGAGAGTGGCTAACACAGCGGTCCTTAACGATTAGAGAAATGTTTCTCCAGTATAACCGCAGGCGCTCACCAGGCGAGAGGGCGACTGCTATAGTGCAGATAGCGTCATATTTTCCCGCCGCGAAGAGCGTCGGTTTATCTGATTGCCCTTTGGTTTAGCTAAGCGGTGCTAGCATGCCGGGTTCTTTTTACGGGTATGGCATAGGTTACTGAATGGTAAATAAATTATGGATTTTGTTATCAGCGCTACTAATGGTTGCCATGCCGTCGGCGCAGGCCGGGGAATTAAACCTCTATTCGATGAATACCGGTTCCTATGTCTATCATATGACGGGTAACCACGGACAATATAACGAACATTTCAATAACAACTTTTTCTCGGTGGAGCGCAAGTTTTCTCAGGATTCAAAATACAGCGTGCTGGTCGGAACGATGAAAAACAGCTTTGACGATCGTTGCCTGACCCTCGGCGTGCGCCGCGACTGGCTGAAAAACGATACCGGCTGGGTACTGAAAGGGGTGTATGCCTATACCGGGGAATTTTTCTTTGATGCCTTCAGCCACTGTGGGGATTCCGGCACCTACCGCACCGCCAAAAAAATCACCGGCATCGGTTTTTCGCCCTACCTCTATCATGGCCTGCAATATAATTTCACCGATTATTTCGGTGTGGAAGGCGGCATTATTGTGCCGGCGATCTTTGTGATGAGTGTTCAGTGGAGCTTTCGCTAGACGCTTTATTTCCCGGGAAAAGAGCAGGCCACCACAGGTGGCCTGATACTAACGACCTGGCGGCAGGAATTAATGGAAGCCGAGACGGATCAGATCCAACGGGCAGAAGCGGCCCTCGCAGCCGTCGATTTCAACGCAGTCCGCCCGGCGCAGCTGCTCAGCGGTTTTCCCCTCGCCATGGATAGCTTTAATCACGCCCGTCGTCCCGTTACCGGCGATCATTACCATGCTGCCGGTAGCAATAGCGTTACGATTACGGTCATAGGTTTTCATGGTCTCCTCCTCAATAAACCTGGGTGAAAGCAATGATTAAGCGCGCAAATTAATACCGCTTTCTGCCTAAAAAAGTTTTGAGGATAATCAAATTTATTTTAATAACCACCTGAGCATAAAGGCAAGAAGACCTTCTGTTCGCCTCCATCGCATCGCCTGCGCGGCGAGGGGATGAAGCGTGATACTGTCCGTCATATGTCAGCCAGGTTACTGTTTTATGACCAGATTATTAACCTTGCCAGCCCGCGGAAAATAGCGAAAGATGGCACTATTCGGGCATCAACGGTGCCAGTGCCTGTCCTGAGGGAGCCATGAGTCAAGACGTCACCGCGAAGATGTTAAAGCCCGATTTTGATAGTGAAGTTTCCGGCCTGGTGCATGGCTATTTGTTTCATGAACAGCGCCCCCCGCAGCCGATCGCCTCTGGCGAGGTCTGCGCCCGCTATCAGGCGCTCGCCGATGACAAGGCGTTTATCTGGTTACACCTGAATCTTAATCATGCCACCGCCGAGAAATGGTTAACCAGCCACTTTCCGGTGGCCGATTTTTTCTTCGAGGAGATCCGCAGCGGCTCGCACACCACCCGCATTGAGCGACAGGGGGAAAATCTGTTCGCTGTGCTTAACGATGTGCTGTTTCGTCCGCAGGATACCAGCGCGGAAACCGCCACGCTGTGGCTCTACTGTAGCCCCAGGCTGGTGGTGACGGCGCGCTTCAAACCGTTGCGGTTTATCGAATGGATGCTGCCGCGCTTGCAGACGCTCAGGGTGAACACGTCTACTGAGCTGCTGGCCTTTCTGCTGGAGGAGCAGGAGGAGGTGCTGGAGCAGGTCGTCCGCCAGGCCAGCCGCCATGTTGACCTTATTGAAGAGCGTCTTCTGAGCAATCACGTGCAGCGCAACCGGGCCGATCTGGCGCGGCTACGGCGGATGCTTTTACGCTTCCAGCGGCTGCTGGCGCCGGAGCCGGCGGCGATGTTCCGGCTACTTAACCGGCCGCCGGCGTGGATGGATCGCGCGGTGGTGCAGGCGTTTCGTCAGTTCACCGAAGAGTTTAGCGTGGTGCTTAACGATCTGTCGGGCCTGATCGAGCGCATCAGTCTGCTGCAGGAGGAGATTGGCGCCCGCCAGCTGGAGCAGAGCAATCGCACCCTCTATACCCTGACGGTGATCACCGTCCTCGCGCTGCCGATTAACATCGTCGCCGGTTTCTTCGGCATGAACGTCGGTGGGATCCCGCTGGCAAGCAACCACCACGGGTTTATCCTGCTGGTGGTGATTGTCGCTGTCTTTACCCTTGGCGCCGGTTACCTGGCGTTTCGCCGGCGCGATGACCTGTAGATTGCGCGTCGAATCAGCTGAGGCTGCGCAGGGCGGCAATCAGTCCTTCGACACCGCGTTCCAGCTTCTCGCGCGGGCAGCCGACGTTGAGTCGCAGAAAGCCGTTGCCCTCAGCACCATAGGTATAACCCGGCATAATCGCCACCTTCTGTTCGGCGATCAGCGCCTGCTGTAGCGCGCGATCGTCAACGTTGAGCGGGCGCAGGTCGATCCATGCCAGGTAGGTGGCCTCCGGCGGCTGCCAGCAGAGCGCGGGGAAGGCGTTGTTGAGCGTGTCGGCGACATAGCGCATATTCGCCTGCAGGTAGTCGCGCAGGGCATCGAGCCAGGGAGCCCCGTCGCGGTAGGCGGCGATATGGGCGACCAGCGCCGGCACGGAAGGGGAAGAGAGCCCGTCGCGACCCTTTAGCGCCTGCAGGTAGCTGTCGCGCTCGTTCTCTTCCGGGATAAAGCCGTAGGCCCCGGTAAAGGCCGGAATATTGAAGCTCTTCGAACCGGAGGTGAACAGCGCCCATGGTCCCTGAGCGACCTCGCTCCACGGGATATGGCGGTGTTCGCCCCAGGTCATGTCCATATGAATTTCGTCGCTAATCACCCTGACGCCATGTTTTTGACACAGGGCCGCCATGGTCTCCAGCTCCTCGCGACGCCAGACTTTCCCCGTTGGGTTGTGCGGGCTGCACAGCAGCAGCAGGGTATTCTTTGGCTCCGCCAGCGCCGCCTCCAGGCGGTCCATATCGCAGCGCCACCGATTATCCTTCAGGATCAATGGCACCGGGGCAATCCGCCGCCGGTTAGCGGTGATGGTGTTATAGAACGCATCGTAGGCAGGGGTGTGGACCACGACGCCGTCGCCTTCTTTCGACCACTGGCGGATGGTTTCCGCCACCATATAGATAACCGAGGGTCCGTAGACCACAGATTGCGGATCGATGTCGCTGTTAAAGCGGCTGGCGTACCAGTGGGCAATCGCCCCGAGAAACGCCTCGTTGCGCCAGCGGCTGTAGCCGAACACCCCGTGGGCCAGCCGCTGGCTAACGGCGTCGAGAATACAGGGCGCGGTGGCGAAATCCATATCGGAAATAGTGAACGGCAGCAGATCGGCGGCGCCAAACCGGTCGGCGACATAGTCCCATTGCGTGCACCAGGTGCCGTGGCGATCGATAGGGGTGGCAAAATCAAACATTGGAGCTTCCTTAGCGAGCGCCCCCTCCGTAGCGGAGGGGGACTAGTGGGATCAGGCCTGCACGGTATTCATCAGCGTGGCCATCTCATCTTTTACCGACTGTACCTGCGGGCCAATAACCACCTGCAGATTATGCTGGTTGAGCTGTACCACCCCGATGGCGCGATGGGCTTTCAGCGCGGCGGCGTCCACTTTGCTCATATCGTGCACCGACAGGCGCAGACGGGTAATGCAGTTATCCAGCGAAACAATGTTCTCTGCGCCGCCGAGCGCCGCCAGAATCGCCGGTACGTTATACCCGGATTTGCCGATGGTACCGGCGACGGCTTTCTCCACGCTGGCGGCAGTGTCGATGTCGCGACCCGGCGTTTTCAGATTGAAGCGGGTGATGGCGAAGCGGAAGATGGCATAGTAGACCGCGAACCAGATAGCCGCCACCACCGGCACCAGATACCACTTGGTGGCCAGGCCATGCAGAATGCCAAACACCACGAAGTCGATGATATTGCCGTCGGTGTTGCCGATGGTTACCCCGAGCACCGCCATGATGGTAAAGCCGAGACCGGTCAGCAGCGCGTGGATGACATACAGGACCGGCGCGACAAACAAGAACAAGAACTCCAGCGGCTCGGTGGTGCCGCCGACCACGCAGGCGATGACCCCGGAGATCAGCAGGCCTTTAATTTTATGTCGGTTTTCCGGACGGGCGCAGTGGTACATCGCCAGCGCGGCTCCCGGCAGGCCGCCGAGGAATGCCGGCATTTTACCCTGCGACAGGAAACGGGTGGCGCTTTCGGCGAAGCCGTGGGTCGTCGGACAGCTCAGCTGCGCCTGGAAGATGGTCAGCGCGCCGCTGACGCTGTGGCCGCAGACGTCGAGGGTGCCGCCGGCTTCGGTAAAGCGGATCAGCGCCACCAGAATATGGTGCAGGCCAAACGGCAGCAGCAGTCGCTCGCCGGTGCCAAAGATCATCGGCCCAAAATCCCCGGCGCTGTTGATCATCTTCCCGAGGGCGTTGATCCCCATAGCGAAGACTGGCCACACCAGCGGGATCGCCAGCCCAACCAGCCCCAGCACCACGGTGGTGACGATCGGCACGAAGCGGGTGCCGCCGAAGAAGGCCAGGGCGTCCGGCAGGCGAATGTTATGGAAGCGTTCATGCAGCAGCCAGACGATAATTCCGGCGATCACCGCCCCGAGGATCCCGGTATCGATTGACGGAATGCCGATAATGTTCTGGATATTGTTGGCCTTCAGGATCGCGGCGTCGGTGGTGGGCAGAATACCCTTCGCGGTCAGCCAGAAGTTGACCGCCAGGTTCATGACCGCGTAGCCAACGAAGCCGGCGAAGGCGGCGACGCCTTTGTTCTCTCGCGCCAGACCCAGCGGGATGGCGATACAAAACATGACCGGCAGGAAGCTGAAGGCAAAGGAGCCGACCTTGCTCATCCAGATAAAGATGGCCTGCAGCAGCGGCATATCCAGCCACGGCAGCAGAGTCAAAACATCGTGACTGCTTAGCGAGCTGCCGATCCCCAGCATGATCCCGCAAAACGAGAGCAACGCTACGGGCAGCATGAAGGTTTTTCCCAGCTGCTGGAAAAATTCCCATAAGGTGATTTTTGGTGCTGTTTTCGCCGTCATAGCACGGTTCCTGATTCATAAGTGGTCGGGAGAACTAACGCCACGGCAAGATAAAACGTTTTACCACTTTTTAGTGCGATAAAAATCACATATTCAAGCGATAATAAGGTTTATAAAGATCGCACAATGATAAAACGATTTATCGACAGGCAAGGGAGTCAGCCAGCAGGTTATGGCAATCGCAAAAAAGATCACCATCAATGATGTGGCGCTGGCTGCCGGCGTCTCCGTGAGTACCGTTTCACTGGTACTGAGCGGCAAAGGGCGCATCTCCAGCGCCACCGGCGAGCGGGTTAATCAGGCTATCGAACAGCTGGGATTTGTGCGCAACCGTCAGGCGGCCTCGCTGCGCGGTGGGCAGAGCGGGGTGATTGGCCTTATCGTCAGCGACCTGTCAAAACCGTTTTATGCTGAATTAACCGCCGGCCTCACCGATGCCCTGGAGAGGCAGGGGAAAATGGTATTTCTCACCCAGGGAGGCCGCAGCGGCGAGAAGATGGCCCAGCGGTTTGATACGCTGGCGGCGCAGGGGGTGGACGGGGTGATTATCGCCGGGGCGATCGACCGCGGGAGCGAGCTGCGCGAGCGGGCGGCGGAGGCGGGGGTGCCGCTGGTGTTTGCTTCCCGCGCCAGCTATCTTGACGATGTCGACCTGATCCGCCCGGACAACATGCAGGCGGCGCAGCTGGTGACGGAGCATCTTATCCGCCGCGGCCATCAGCGGATCGCCTGGCTCGGCGGGCAGAGTGCTTCGCTGACGCGCGCTGAGCGGGTCGGCGGCTATTGCGCCACCTTGCTGAAATACGGCCTGCCGTTTCACAGCGAATGGGTGCTGGAGTGCGAGTCCAGCCAGAAGCAGGCGGCGGAGGCGATGACCGGCCTGCTGCGCCAGAATCCGACCATTACCGCGGTGCTGTGCTACAACAACGTGGTAGCCACCGGCGCGTGGTTCGGTCTGTTACGGGCTGGAAGACAGAGCGGGGAAGATGGCGTCGAGAGCTACTTTGAGCAGCGGGTGGCGCTGGCGGCGTTTGCCGACGTGCCGGAGGCCGCCCTCGACGACCTGCCCCTCACCTGGGTGACCACCCCGGCGCGGGAGATGGGGAAAAGCCTGGCGGATTCGATGCTGCGGCGTCTGGAAGAGGGGACTGGCGAGACGCGAAACCAGATTATGCCCCCGCGGCTGGTGACGCGAAAATGAGGGAGACGGCGCGCGCTGGCCGTCTCCTGTACCGATAAGTTACGGCTGCGGGGCGGCGTCGTCCTGCTGAGGAGCGGCGTCATCCTGCTGCGGCTGGCCTTCCTGCGGCGCGCTGTCCGGCAGCGAAGGCGCTTCCAGACCAAACATCGCGGCAAAGTCTTGCAGCGGCATTTTCTGTCCGTTCAGCGTCACCTGGCCGTTCGCGTACTGCAGACTGCTGCTGATGGCGTTATCTTCCATGGTGGTAATGCGGAACATCTGGCCCATCGCCGCCAGGCCTTTGACCTGCTGATCGGCGAGTTTGGCGGCATCGGCCGGCTGATAGCCTTCCAGACCGGCGATCTTAGTCATAAACTCCGTCGCCATATCCACCGGGATCACCACTTTGCCGTCCAGGGACTGCACCACGCGATCCAGGCTGTCCGCCAGGGTCTGCGGCGGAGCGGTCACCTGGGCCGGATCTTTCAGCAGAACCGAGAGGTTGAGGGTGCTTTCGCCTTTGGCATTGCGCCAGCTCAGCGGAGAGATGGTCACCGACGGGTTGCCTTTGAGCAGGATCGGCAGCGCATTGAACAGCGTTTCAGTGAGGGCCTGCTGATACAGCTCCGGATTCTGCGCCAGCTCCGGTTTCGCCAGCAGCGCCTGAGACTGCGCGCTGTACTGCTGACTGAACTGGTGCCACGCCTGACCGTCGACGTTATCCACTTTCAGCGTGAGTTTGCCGCTGCCCATATCCTGCCCCTGCAGCTTGAGGCTGTTGACGGTGTAGTTCACCTGGCTGTTCACGCCTTTGCCGTCCTGGGTCAGCGTCGAGCCGCCGTCCAGCGCCATGCCGTCGATCAGCGCCAGCTCTTTGCCTTCGACGCTGATGGCCAGTTTATCGAGGGTCATTTTTTGCTGGCCGATACGTTCGTTGAAGCTGGCCAGCTCGGTGGCGCCGTCGGTGGTCAGGTTGACGAAGCGCAGCTGTACCTTCTGGTTATATTCGTTGAGCGCATCGATCTGCCCGCTGCCGGCCTGGCCCTTCAGGCTGATGTTTTTGCCGTCGCGGTCGGCGTCGAGCTGGAACTGACCGCCGCTGAAGGTAACTTTCTCATCGCCTTTAGCGTAGTCGAGGGCGTTAAGGACGATAGCCGACTGGCTGTCGCCGCTGTAGGCAATGCGCGTATCGACGGTAAAGGGGGTGTCGCCTTTGGCTATCTCGAACAGCGCCTGGCTGGCGTCGTTTTTCACCAGCGTGGTGTGGACGGAAGCCATTGCCGGCGCCAGATTAAAGGCTTTTAACGAGGCCAGCGGGAAGGGGCCATGATCGACCACTTCGTCAAGCACCACGCTCTGCCCGGCGGCCAGCCAGCCGTTAGCCTGACCGGCGATCGGCTTCACCACCAGCTGCAGATGGCTGCTGAACAGCCCGCGCTGGTAGTCCTGATAGCTCAGCTCCAGACCTGACTCCGGCGCGCTGCTGCGCAGCTGGGCGTTTGCCTGCTGCACCATATCGGCGATCCGGCCTTCCAGCTGTTTACCGGTGAACCAGGCGCCGCCTGTCCATACCACGCCCAGCGCCACGATGACTCCTGCTGCGACCAGCGATTTTTTCATAGCATTTATCCATAAATGAAGCCAGGCGGAGAGACCGCCTGGCTGAGTTATTACCAACAGTAAGCGCGACCTGAAGGGGCAGTCGCTTACTGGAGCTTATTGAAAACGCGCGCCACGCGGCCGCGGCCGCTGACCTGCACCGGCGATTCACTGGCGGCCACGAAGGCCGACTCGCCCGGCTTGAGGGTCAGGCTCTGGTCGCCTTTGCGCAGTACGGCTTCGCCGTCGACGCAGAACACGATCGCCGCGCTTGCCTGGGCCAGATCGCTGGCCTCGGCGGAGAGGTCATGCAGGGAGAAGGCAAAATCTTCCACCGGGATCGGGAAGTCGAGTTCCGCGCCGTGACGCTGCGGCTGGGTCAACAGCTCACCCGCCGGTTTAGCCTCGAACTTGACGTTAGCAACCAGCTCAGGAATATCAATGTATTTCGGCGTCAGGCCGGCGCGCAGTACGTTATCCGAGTTGGCCATCACCTCCAGCGCCACCCCCTGCAGATAGGCGTGCGGCGTTTCAGCAAACAGGAACATCGCTTCGCCTGGGTTCAGCTTCACCACGTTCAGCAGCAGCGGGGAGAAGAGGCCGCTGTCGTCCGGATAGAATTCCGCGATCAGGCGGATAGTCTGCCACGGTTCGCCTTGTTCACGGGCCAGTACGTCGCGCAGCACCTGCAGCGCCTTGGCCTTTTCCTCACCCTGCATATTTAGCAGGCTGGCAAACAGCTGGCTCAGGTGAGTCGCGTCCGGCTGCTGCAGGAAGGCGCCGATTGCCGGATGCGCGCTAGCCACCGGCTGCAGCAGGGTGACAATCTCGCTGAACTCGCGAAATGCATTCATCGCCAGGAACGGCGTCAGGGCAAAAACCAGCTCCGGTTTGTGGTTCGGATCTTTGTAGTTACGCTCGGCGGCGGAGAGCGGGATACCGGCGGCGTTCTCGCGGGCGAAACCTTCTTCCGAGGCCTGCTTGTTGGGATGCACCTGAATTGAGAGCGGCTGAGCGGCGCACAGTACCTTAAACAGGAACGGCAGTTCACCAAAGCGGGCGGCAACCTTGTCGCCGAGCAGAGCGGCTTTATCCGCGTCAATCACCTCGCGCAGTGAACGCGGCTGGCCGTCGGCCGCCAGGATCTGCGAACTGCTCTTCGGATGCGCCCCCATCCACAGCTCTGCCATCGGCAGATTGTCCGGGTTGGCGATGCCATAGAGTTCGGTTAAGGCGGTGTGGCTTCCCCATGCATAGTTCTGCACGGCGTTAATCAGCTTTTGCATTCTCAATCCCTGTTTCAAACAAAGTAAATTTTATCGCCCTATTAAACCAGCAAACGGTGGAGAAGCAACTGCTGAAAGAAAAAGTCGTCCTTGTCTCAGTTTTTGTTAAAAAATTGTGTAAGATTGTTCGACTCGCTTTTCTACAGGCACATGGAGTCCCTGCCTGAAACATAATCAGCCAAAGCAGTAAGTGAGAGTACAATGTCGAATAAACCGTTTGTTTACCAGGATCCTTTTCCGCTCAAAAAGGATGACACCGAGTATTATCTCCTCAGCAGTGATTACGTCTCCGTCGCCGAATTCGCCGGCCAGGAAGTGCTAAAAGTTGACCCTCAGGCGCTGACCCTTCTGGCGCAGCATGCTTTCCACGACGCCTCCTTTATGCTTCGCCCTGCGCATCAGCAGCAGGTGGCGGATATCCTTAACGATCCGGAAGCCAGCGAAAACGATAAATACGTCGCGCTGCAGTTCCTGCGCAACTCGGATATCGCCGCCAAAGGTATTCTGCCCACCTGCCAGGACACCGGCACCGCGATCATCATGGGTAAAAAAGGCCAGCGCGTGTGGACCGGCGGCGGCGATGAAGCCGCCCTGGCGCAGGGGGTGTATAACACCTATATCCAGGACAACCTGCGCTACTCGCAGAACGCGCCGCTGGATATGTATAAAGAGGTTAACACTGGCACCAACCTGCCGGCGCAGATCGATCTCTATGCTACCGATGGCGATGAGTACAAATTCCTCTGCATCGCCAAGGGCGGCGGCTCGGCGAACAAAACCTATCTGTACCAGGAAACCAAAGCGCTGATCACCCCGGCGAAGCTGAAAAATTACCTCGTCGAGAAGATGCGCACCCTCGGTACTGCCGCCTGTCCACCGTACCATATCGCCTTCGTGATCGGCGGTACCTCGGCGGAAGCGACGCTGAAGACCGTGAAGCTGGCGTCCACCAAATACTACGATGGCCTGCCGACCGAAGGTAACGAGCATGGCCAGGCGTTCCGCGACGTGCAACTGGAGCAGGAGCTGCTGCTGGAGGCGCAGAACCTTGGTCTCGGCGCGCAGTTCGGCGGCAAATACTTTGCCCACGATATCCGCGTGATCCGTCTGCCGCGTCACGGCGCTTCCTGCCCGGTAGGGATGGGGGTTTCCTGTTCCGCCGACCGCAACATCAAAGCCAAGATTAACCGCGACGGCATCTGGATCGAGAAGCTGGAGAGCAACCCGGGGAAATATATCCCTGAGCATCTGCGCCAGGCCGGGGAAGGCGAAGCGGTGAAGGTAAATCTTAACCAGCCGATGAGCGAGATCCTGGCGCAGCTGTCGCAGTATCCGGTGTCCACCCGCCTGTCGCTGAGCGGGACTATCATCGTCGCCCGCGATATCGCCCACGCTAAGCTGAAGGAGCTTATCGACAACGGCGAGGCGCTGCCGCAGTACGTCAAAGATCACCCGATCTACTACGCAGGTCCGGCCAAGACGCCGGACGGTTACGCCTCCGGCTCTTTGGGGCCGACCACCGCAGGCCGCATGGACTCTTACGTTGATCTGCTGCAGTCCCATGGGGCGAGCAAGATCATGCTGGCGAAAGGCAACCGCAGCCAGCAGGTTACCGACGCCTGCCACAAACACGGCGGCTTCTACCTCGGCAGCATCGGCGGCCCGGCGGCAGTGCTGGCCCAGCAGAGCATCAAGAGCCTCGAGTGCGTGGCCTATCCGGAGCTGGGTATGGAGGCTATCTGGAAAATTGAAGTGGAGGATTTCCCGGCCTTTATCCTCGTTGATGATAAAGGCAATGACTTCTTCCAGCAGATCCAGACCTCGCAGTGCGCCCGCTGCGTGAAGTAACCCACGCCGCCCTTCGGGGCGGCGCTGGTCGATGACAAACCTGATTTCGTTAGGGTGAGCGCCTTTCTGCCGGGTGGCGGCTTTCGCCTTACCCGGCCTACGAAAAACAGCAATATCAATAAGTTATGCAGTTCTCTGTAGGCCCGCGCAAGCGTAGCGCCGCCGGGCAATCCCGACGATTGCATTTTGTCAGCGGTCTGGGCCGCCCCTCGGGGCGGCTTTTTTTATGTCGCTTCGCGGCACGAACCACCAAAACAACTTATCAATCTGGCCAATACTTAGTCTTTTAAGCAGGTGAGCTTTGTCGCTATGACGCACTTTTCATCCAAGGAGAAAGTAATGACAACGCATCGCAGTGAAAAAGACTCGATGGGCGCCATCGAGGTCCCGGCCGATAAACTCTGGGGCGCCCAGACCCAGCGCTCGCTGGAGCATTTCCGCATCTCGACCGAAAAAATGCCCGGGGAGCTGATATACGCCCTGGCGCTGACCAAGCGGGCGGCGGCGAAGGTTAACCAGGATCTCGGACTGTTGACGGCGGAGAAAGCCGGGGCGATCGTCGCCGCCGCTGACGAAGTGCTGGCCGGAAAGCACGCGCAGGAGTTCCCCCTGGCTATCTGGCAGACCGGCTCCGGCACCCAAAGCAATATGAATATGAACGAGGTGCTGGCCAACCGCGCCAGTGAACTGCTAGGCGGAGAACGGGGGATGGCGCGAAAAATTCATCCCAATGACGATGTGAATAAGAGCCAAAGCTCAAATGATGTATTCCCCACCGCCATGCACGTCGCGGCGCTGATTGCCCTGCGGGAAAAAGTGATCCCGTCGCTGCAGGCGCTGCGGGCGACGCTCAATGAAAAAGCGGTGGCCTTCAGGGATATCGTCAAGATCGGCCGCACCCATCTGCAGGACGCCACGCCGCTCACCTTAGGCCAGGAGATCTCCGGCTGGGTGGCGATGCTGGACCATAGCCTGAAGCACATTGAAGCCAGTCAGCCGCATCTAGCCGAGCTGGCGCTGGGCGGGACGGCGGTAGGAACCGGGCTGAATACCCATCCGGAATATGCCGTACGGGTGGCGGCCGAGCTGGCGTCGCTCAGCGGACAGCCATTTGTCACCGCGCCGAACAAATTCGAAGCGCTGGCCACTGTGGATGCCCTGGTCCATGCCCACGGCGCGCTGAAAGGCCTGGCGGCCTCGCTGATGAAAATCGCTAACGATGTCCGCTGGCTGGCCTCCGGCCCCCGCTGCGGCATTGGTGAAATCGCCATCCCGGAAAACGAGCCAGGGTCATCGATTATGCCGGGCAAGGTTAACCCAACCCAGTGCGAAGCTCTGACCATGGTCTGCTGCCAGGTGATGGGCAACGACGTGGCGGTGAATATCGGCGGTGCTTCCGGCAACTTTGAGCTTAACGTCTATCGCCCGATGGTCATCCACAACTTCCTGCAGTCGGTGCGTCTGCTGGCGGACGGTATGGCGAGCTTTAACGAGCACTGTGCGGTGGGTATTGAACCGAATCGCGAGCGGATCAGTCAGTTGCTCAATGAGTCGCTGATGCTGGTTACTGCGCTGAATACCCATATCGGCTACGACAAGGCGGCGGAAATCGCTAAAAAAGCGCACCATGAGGGGCTGACTCTCAAAGCCTCGGCGCTGGCGCTGGGCTACCTGACGGAAGCCGAATTCGACAGCTGGGTGCGCCCGGAAGAGATGGTCGGCAGCCTGGCTATTCGCTAGCCAGCCAGAGGTGCAGGCGCGGGATAAGCAATCTCAGCGACTGCGCCTCCGGTTTGTAGCGATACTGCACATTGTCGGCATCATAGTTCAGCAGCTCGCCAATATCCGGTACGCTGACCCCCCGGCTGCCGGACATCAGGGCGATCAGCGGGCTGGGGCAGGCGTACTGTACCTGTTTCTGCTCGCCGGCGTACCAGACGCGGGCGATCGGCTGGACTTTCACCGGTCGTTTTATTTTCAGCCGCGCCCGCTGCGGCAGGGCGGCGATATCCTGATACTCCCTTTCCAGTTTGCTCTGCCACTGCTCCCTGGTCCACGGCGGCACCGCCCGCGGCGCTTGCAGGCTTTTCTCCAGCATCATCAACACCTGGTCGCGGGTCAGATTCTTGATGACGTGCTTATTGGCCCAGCCGAAGCGGATGGTGCTCGGGTCGACGAGGGGCGTCAGCGTGCGGTAGGCGCTTAGGGTGATCAACCCCGGCAAATGACGGTGTACCCACTCAAAACGGGCGGTGTGGGGCAGGCCGGAGTCGACGGTGACGATCTTCTCGAAGGTGGCCTTCAGGGCATTGATATGCTGAATACGCGCCAGCAGATCCTGCTGCTCCGCGGCGGTAACCTGCAGGCAGATAGCCCCCGGCAGGCGTACGGCGGCCTTGCTGCTGCGGTTTTCCGATTGCTGCTGGATAAACAGATGGCTGTAGTGGCGCAGGGCGCGCGCCAGGGCCGTCTTGCCGATGTGCTGCACCACCGGAATAGTGGCCAGCGGATCGTGCTCGGCATCCTTACCGATCGCCGGCAGTTCAAATACCCGGCCCGCCAGCAGACGGCAGTCACTTAACGCCTGCTGGAGCGCCTGCAGCTCCAGCTCGATCTGGCGAAAGGTATTATTCAGACGTTCAACGAGGTCGTAGCTGGCCATTATTACCACCTTAGTTACAACATACTATTAGATTTTTGCAGCATACCCAGCCCGCGGCTTCTGCGCAAGTTTTATTCAGGCAGAGGTGAAATCAGGCAGCTGATGATAGACCGGCCAGCTAAAGCAGAAGCGGGCGCCGCCGAGAGGGCTGGCCTCGCAGCGCACCTCGCCGCCCATCGCCTGGGCGATGCTGTGGACAATCGCCAGGCCGAGACCGCAGCCTCCTGTCGCCCGGTCCCGGCTGGGGTCAAGGCGGACAAAGGGCTCAAACACCCGCTCGCGCTCCTCGGGGGCGATTCCCGGGCCGTCATCCTCAACCAGCAGCGATGCGCGCGAACCCTGCAGCGTCAGGCTGACCGCCACCCGCTGGCTGCTGTAGCGCAGGGCGTTATTAACCAAATTATCCAGCACCCGCTCCATCAGTCGCATATCCAGCGCGCCGTAGTTACCGTGGGTCAGCGTCGCCAGGGCGACCTCGCGCTGTGGGTTAACCATCTGGATATCCTCGACGTGATCGCTGATCCAGGCGGGAAAATCGGGAGTCGTCAGGCTGAGCTCCGTCTGCGGGCGGTCGAGGCGGGCGTAGGTCAGGAGCTCTTCAATCAGCGCCTCCAGCTGACCGATATCGCGGTTCAGCGCCTGCGATTCCGCCTCGCTGAGATTCTCGCTCATCTCCAGACGGTAGCGCAGGCGTACCAGCGGTGTCCTGAGTTCATGGGCGATGCCGTCAATCAGCTGCTTTTTGCTGGCAATAAGCGCATTAATGTTATCGGCCATTTGGTTAAAGGCCACCCCGAGCCGCTCGAAGCTGGACATACTGTCGAAGTGAATGCGCTCGCTGAGGTGACCTTCGCCAAAGCGCTGGGCGGCCGTCTCAATGCGCAGCATGTCCTGCCAGTGCGGGCGCATCCAGATAAACACCGGAAAGGCCAGAGAGATAGCAATAAACGCCATTAGCGCCACGTCCAGCAGGCGCATCTCATGCAGAAAATAGAGATAGGGCACCGGGCCCACCGACAGCACATAGTGGCTGCGGGGAATGCGCTGAATAAAGGTGTACTGATCGTCGAGGGCGACGATATCGCCGGCGCGCAGGTGCTGCATCGAGCTTTCCGACAGCTTAAATTTGCTGATCGGCTCGATGTGCAGATCAAACGATAAATTCAGGTCCAGCTCTTTAAGGGTCTTGCTCCAGTCGCGCGGCGGTATCTCCCGCAGCTCGCTGCGCATCAGATACAGCGAGCTTTTCATCAAATCGTCAAGCGACTGCCGTCCGGCGCGCTCCGCGGTAAATTTATAGACCAGACCGACCAGCATGGTCATCACCAGAAAGCAGACGAAGAGCAGAAGATAGAACTGCACGAACAGCTTTTTCATTACATTACCGCGTATTCAAGAGAAACCTGTCTGGCGCCCCAGGGGCATCTTCTGCGCGTCGGGGAGTCAATGTTATCGATATCCCCGGGCGAGGCGCGGGGAAATCATATATACGCTATCAAAGCAGGGTTTATGCCCCCTGACAATAGCCAGCCTGTAGACAGAACGGTGAAAAGGTGACAGTGTCACTCGATGCGGTGATTTCTTCACCCTCGGGGGGAGCAGGGCAATCGTATTTTGTGCGTCGATGGATACGCTACTCACGATAATAAGGAATGTCTACCGGATAGGTGGTCGTCAGACTCAGCAGCCGACAGCGCACCAGTTTTTCCGTTTCGGCATACCAGTAAGCAAACTCGCCGGTGGTCTGGTGGTAAATCATCTGATCGAGGTTGGCAAACGGGATCACCAGCAGCGGCCCCTGGCGAACGTGGCCGCCGCCGGTTTCAAAGTGATGCTGCCCCCAGGATTGCTGGGTATGTTCATAGCGATGAAGGATCACCTCGATTTGCCCGCGCTGCGGACAGAGGAGTCGAATATCGGCGTTGTCGAGGGAAAAAGCCCAGCCAGAGAGAGAAGTGAACAGTGAGAGTGCCAAAAGTACAACGTATTTCATCATGCAAAAGTCCTGTGTTTTCAGGCTTTATGCCACTCTGACAGCGGTAAGTCCTTGAGCACAATCATATTGAGGAGTTATGTGATGGGGTTCTGTACGGCTAATTCTATTGATTTAATCAATATGACAAGTTCCGGTGATGAATGTGCGCGCCAGGGACGAACGCAGCAGGCAGCAAACGTGATAACTTTGCCGCCTGCGAGCGCGCGATGAGCGGGCCCCTCGCAGGGCCGCAGAAGGGCCGCTTAGTTATCCCAGGCGTGAGGGGCGAACAGGTAGCCTTTGTTGCGAACGGTCTTAATACGATAGGGCTCCGTGGCGTTGTCGAGCAGTTTTTTGCGCAGGCGGGAGATAGCCACGTCGACGCTGCGATCCATCCCGTCATAGGTAACGCCGCGTAAATTTTTCAGCAGTGCGTCGCGGTCCATAATCTGCCCGGCGTGGGTGGCCAACTCCCACAGCAGATCGAAATCGGCGGTCGACAGGGCGACGTTTTCTCCGCCAAGCAGCACCTGGCGGTTGACCGGGTCAATGGTCAGCGAGCCGAAGGAGATGGTTTTATGTGGCGTGAGCGTTGAGGAGGCGGATCCGGCGCCTGCCGGAGCAATATGCTGGCGCAAATGCAGACGCAGTCGCGCGAGAAGTACCGCTGGCGGGGTGGTTTTCAGAATATAATCGCTGGCGCCCATCTCCAGGGAGAGGATATGGTTCATATCGCTGTCGAGCGAAGTCAGCAGGACAATCGGCCCTTGCCATTGCCCGCGCAGATCGCGAC
>OGSU01000331.1_pt1 | contig 24732 bp, 20 predicted proteins | sample 1573911 | NCBI WGS metagenome assembly OGSU01 (sample SAMN03295839, study PRJEB24534) | human gut metagenome | isolation source: fecal sample 7 from infant 5 | host: Homo sapiens | place: USA: Pittsburgh, PA | collected 2014-07 | reverse complement strand
GATTTATGCTAAATTTTTAAATTAATCTATTTTATTTTAAATATTATTTTTATTTTAAATGTTTATGTTTTTTTAGAGTATAAAATATTTTAGATATTATTGAAAGTATCATTACTAGAGATAAAATGAAAATTGCTAAAAATAAAAAATAAGATTCAGGCAAAACATTTATTATTGGATCTTTTTTAGGATCAAATATCCAGTAATCATTATTGAAAAATATTTTATGGAATAGGGTAAAGACTTTTGAAAAGTTTAAGTAAAAACTTAAGATTAAACTAAGAAACATAAATAAAACTTCATAGAAGAAAATATTAAAAGCTTTAAATGATATTTTTAGTTTGAATTTTTTTGATATTATAAATAAAATTATTCCTAAAATTAAGCAAGCTAATCCTATTAAATATATTGAAGAAAAAATTTCTTTAACTTCTAGAAAGTGAAATTCTCCTATAGCACTTATTTTAAAGTTTTTAAATTTAAGAACTTCTTCTTGGGGAGAATTTAAATAATGAATTATATTATTATAGTCATTTAAAATTTCTTCACTGATAAGGTTGTTATACTTAGGGATTATATTAAGTTTAATAAATAGGGAATAGAGCACAGGAGAAATATTTAATGTTAAAATAACAGAAAATACTACTGAACTTATTAGAAGGTAAAATGAAAATAATATATCTTTTAAAATCTTAATCATTATGTCTCCTTAAAATAATTATTTTTATTTATTCTAGACTTTTTTATTAAATATTAAACAAAAATACATATTTTAAGAAAAATTTTAGTATTAATTTATAGTATGTAATGTATTAAGAGATAATAATATGGAAATAAGTAATAAATAGATGTATATATATGAAAAAAGTAAATTGAAGAAATTTCAAAAGAATAGCAGAAAACTTAAGATAAATTACCTTAAACATGGAAAATAATAATAATATATTCTAAATAAATAAATTTAGTTATTGAATTTACAACTGGTAAATTATATGATAATAGTAAGAATTAGCACTCTATATTAATGAGTGCTAAACAAAAATTAATTAGCATTTTTAAGGAGGGTTTTTTAATGAGTATTAAACCACTTGGAGACAGGGTTGTTATTAAAAGATTAGAAGCAGAAGAAACTACTAAAAGCGGTATAATAGTTACTGGAACTGCTAAGGAAAGACCACAAGAAGCAGAGGTTGTTGCAGTTGGACCAGGAGCGATAGTTGATGGAAAAAGAACAGAGATGGAAGTTAAAATAGGAGATAAAGTATTATATTCTAAATATGCAGGAACAGAAGTTAAGTTCGAGGGGGAAGAATATACTATTTTAAGACAAGACGATATACTAGCAATAGTTGAATAGTTTTAAAATATAAGTGATTTAGATATTCATAATATATTTGGGAGGTAAATTAATATGGCTAAAACATTATTATTCGGTGAAGAAGCAAGAAGATCTATGCAAGCGGGTGTAGATAAATTAGCTAACACTGTTAAGGTTACATTAGGACCAAAAGGAAGAAATGTTATTTTAGATAAAAAATTTGGATCACCATTAATAACAAATGATGGGGTTACAATAGCAAGAGAAATTGAACTTGAAGATGCTTATGAAAATATGGGAGCTCAACTTGTAAAAGAAGTAGCTACAAAGACTAATGATGTGGCAGGAGATGGAACTACTACAGCTACCTTATTAGCTCAAGCAATTATAAGAGAAGGATTAAAAAATGTAACAGCAGGGGCAAATCCTATATTAATAAGAAATGGAATTAAAACTGCAGTTGAAAAAGCTGTAGAGGAAATACAAAAAATTTCTAAGCCTGTAAATGGAAAAGAAGACATAGCTAGAGTTGCTGCAATTTCAGCAGCTGATGAAAAAATTGGTAAGTTAATTGCAGATGCTATGGAAAAGGTAGGAAATGAAGGAGTTATAACTGTAGAAGAATCTAAATCAATGGGAACTGAGTTAGATGTTGTTGAAGGTATGCAATTTGATAGGGGATATGTATCAGCTTATATGGTTACTGATACTGAAAAAATGGAAGCTGTTTTAGATAATCCATTAGTATTAATAACAGATAAGAAAATAAGCAATATACAAGATTTATTACCATTACTTGAGCAAATAGTTCAAGCAGGTAAAAAACTTTTAATAATAGCTGATGATATAGAAGGCGAAGCTATGACAACATTAGTTGTTAATAAATTAAGAGGAACATTTACTTGTGTTGGAGTTAAAGCACCTGGATTTGGTGATAGAAGAAAAGAAATGTTACAAGATATAGCTACTTTAACAGGAGGCGTTGTTATATCTGATGAAGTAGGCGGAGACTTAAAAGAAGCTACATTAGATATGCTTGGAGAAGCTGAAAGTGTTAAGGTAACTAAAGAAAGTACTACAATAGTTAATGGAAGAGGAAACTCAGAAGAGATTAAAAATAGAATTAACCAAATAAAATTACAATTAGAAGCTACTACTTCTGAATTTGACAAAGAAAAATTACAAGAAAGATTAGCTAAATTAGCAGGTGGGGTTGCAGTGGTTAAGGTTGGAGCTGCCACTGAAACAGAGCTTAAGGAAAGTAAGTTAAGAATAGAGGATGCTTTAGCAGCTACAAAGGCAGCTGTTGAAGAAGGAATAGTTCCAGGTGGTGGAACAGCTTACGTAAATGTAATAAATGAAGTGGCAAAATTAACTTCTGATATTCAAGATGAACAAGTTGGTATAAATATAATTGTAAGATCTTTAGAAGAACCTATGAGACAAATAGCTCATAACGCAGGATTAGAAGGTTCAGTTATAATAGAAAAAGTTAAAAATAGTGATGCAGGTGTAGGATTTGATGCTTTAAGAGGAGAATATAAAGATATGATTAAAGCAGGAATAGTTGATCCAACTAAGGTTACAAGATCAGCTCTTCAAAATGCAGCATCAGTAGCATCAACATTCTTAACAACAGAGGCTGCTGTAGCAGATATTCCAGAAAAAGAAATGCCTCAAGGTGCAGGTATGGGAATGGACGGAATGTATTAATAAAAGAATAAAAAGGATGACTTAACTGTCATCCTTTTTTTATTTAATTCTTATTGAAAATAATTACATAATATGATTAAAATGGTTTAAATGTCGAAAAAGTGATTGAAAAATTTATGAAAACAGGTTATTTAGAAATTAATTGTAATTAAAAGTATTAATTTTAAGTTTTTAATTGGTATAAAAAATATATATTAAAAAAAATAAGAAATATTGTATTATTTTGTAGACAACTGGGAAAAATTGTGTTATTATAAATACATAAGTTACAAATGATTTTTGAAAAACAAAAGAATTATAAATACTAAAGATAAAATAATGACTAACAAATGAATTCATAGAACGAAAGATATTAAAGTTACATATGAGTTAAGTTTAAAAATAGTTTTTGCTATTAAAACAAAAGACATTAGAGAGATACGAAAGAATTTATAGAGTACTTAAATAAGTTAGAATAAACAAAAGATTTAAAAAAACTAAAGATTTAAGATAACTTAAGACTTGAAATAACATAAGAGATTAAATATACAAATGATATAAAAAAAGAGATTCTTTAAAAGAATCTCTTTTTTTATGCATATAAATGGTAAAAATGTCCATAATCCTAATATAAATCTAAAGTTAAAAAATATTTAACTTTAAAAAATATAAAAGGAGGACCATAAATGTTATTACTGAAAGCAAGTGCAATATGTGGAAAAGGAAATGAAGGGAAAAGAAATAAGAAAGGGGGATTCACATTAATAGAATTAACTGTTGTTTTAGCTATTATGGCTATAATTTTAATGGTTATAGCTCCAAATTTTTCATCTGTTAAGGATAGCGCTAAGGCAAAAGTAGATAAGCAAAATTGTGCTGCTATTGAAAGATCTGTGGAAATGTTATTGGCAGAAGATGCTATTTCAAGTAGTATTACAAATATAAAAATAACTTCAAGTAATGGAAATGTACAAATTTCAGGAATAAGTGATGATACGGGTAAAAGTAAGTTACAAGATTTACTTGAAGATTTAGATAAGCCTCAAAGTGGAGAATCTTATAATGTAGATATAGAAAATGGAAGAAAGGTTACGGTGTCTATAGTATAAATATATTTTAATTAAAGTAATTTCATAGGGGCTGTATAAAATATAATAATAAAACTTATTTTACTACATGCCCTTATTTTTTAGGATTTAAAAAGATGATATTTAATTATTTATTAAATAATATTTAACAAAACATTAAATAAATGAAAAAATTAAATTATTCGTATAATGAGTAAAAAAAGCTTAATCAAAAATGTTTACAAAAAATTTCAAGATGTTTATAATAATTATGAAATATTAATAAATAATTCATTTTTGAATGATTTTGGAGGAAATGTGTCTATAATATTTTTTTTATTTGGATTAATAATTGGAAGTTTTTTAAATGTGTGTATTTTTAGAATTCCTGCAGGGGAATCTATAGCATTTCCGCCTTCACATTGTGGTACATGCAAAAAACAATTAAAGCCTATAGATTTAGTACCTGTTTTTAGTTATTTGTTTTTAGGTGGAAAGTGTAGATATTGTAAGAGTAAAATATCTATAAGATATCCACTAATAGAATTGCTTACAGGTTTTTTATATTTTTGTGTATATAAATATTATGGTATATCTTTTTTGACAGTTAAGTACATAGTCTTAATTACATTTCTCATAGTAATTTCATTTATAGATTACGATACCCAAGATGTTTATGCGGTTACTACTTACCCAGCTGTAATACTTGGGATTATTTTTGCCCTAATAGAAAAGTTTTATTTTGGAGAAAACTTATTAAATTATTTTATGGGATTAGTAATATCAGCTTTAGTAATATTTTTAATTAGTAAATTAACTGGAGCTATGGGGAGTGGAGATATAGAGATACATGCCATAGCAGGAATTTTTTTAGGGTGGAAATTAGCAATAATAAATATATTTTTATCATTTATTATTGGGGGAATAATAGCAGTATTAGCTATTTTGTTTAAACAAAAGAAAAAAGGTGATTATATAGCCTTTGGACCAGCTATAGGAATATCTACTATTATTTTAATATTTTTTGGAAACATAATAATACCAATATATTTTGGGGTGTAAAAAATTTAATATACTAGTTTAGATTAAGTTTTATAGTTAAATTTTTAACTTGAAAAGGAGGCATTTTCTTTGATTAGTTATCAGAAAAAGCGTTTAGGAGATATACTAATTGAATCAGGAAAGCTTACAGAGGATAAGCTTAAAGAAGCATTGATTATTCAGAAGCAGGTTGGAAAGAGGCTTGGAGAAATTTTAGTTGAACAAAACTTTGTTACTGAAGAGGATATAATAGAAGTTTTAGAAAAACAATTAAATATTGAAAGAGTAAATCTTGAAATTATAAGAATAGATAGAAGAGCTATAAAGATGATTTCAGAAAATGTTTGTAGAAAGCATTTAATAGTTCCATATGAAATAGATGATAATACTATAAAGGTTGCAATGGCAGATCCCTTAGATATAGTTGCAATAGATGACGTTGAGATTTCTACAGGTTTAAATGTGCGTCCTTATATAGCAGTAAAACAATCTATTCAAAGAGCTATAGATATATATTATTCAAACCAAAAGGTTTTATCAGCAGCGGAAGAATTAACTAAGGAAGTTGATGAAGGAAATAATCTTATTTTAGATAATATTGAAGAAGTTGATAACTTAGATAATGCTCCAATTATAAAAATGATTGAATATGTAATGAAAAATGCAGTAGAGGAAAGAGCTAGTGATATACATATTGAAAGCTATGAAAATATATTAAGAATTAGATATAGAATAGATGGTAAATTACATACAATATCTACTTTGCCAGTAGATACCCTAGCTCCCTTAGTTACTCGTATTAAAATTTTAGCAAACTTAGACATATCAGAGAAAAGACTTCCTCAAGATGGAAGAATTCTTACTAGATTTGGAGATAAACAAATTGATTTAAGGGTATCTATTCTTCCAATGATAACAGGAGAAAAGATAGTTATAAGAATAATAAACAAGGAAAATTTTATAATTTCTAAGGAAGGGCTTGGAATAAAGGACTATGAACTTAATTTATTAGAAAAAATAACAAAGCATTCTAATGGAATAATTCTTGTTACAGGTCCTACAGGAAGTGGTAAAACAACAACGCTCTATACTATTTTAAATGAGCTAAATACAGATAGTAAAAATATTATTACTATAGAAGATCCTGTTGAAGTATCAATTGAAGGAATTAACCAAGTCAATGTTAATAATAAAGTTGGATTAACTTTTGCAACGGGATTAAGATCTATATTAAGACAGGATCCAGATATAATAATGATTGGAGAAATAAGAGATTCTGAAACGGCTCAAATAGCAATAAGATCAGCTATTACAGGTCATTTAGTTTTATCAACTTTACATACTAATAATGCTCCATCTAGTATTTTAAGACTTGAGGATATGGGGGTTCAAAGATATTTAATTGCCAATGCTATTAAAGGAGTTATAGCTCAAAGACTTGTTAGAAAAATTTGTCCAAAGTGTAAATTACAATATGATGCTACACCATATGAAAAAGAAATATTAAATATAGATAAAAATGAAGAACTTATACTTCATAAAGGTAAAGGTTGTGCTTATTGTAATAATACTGGTTATGTAGGTAGAATGGGTATTTATGAAATTATGGAAGTGACTAAAGAACATAGAGAGGCTATTTTAGAAAATAAAAGTGCGGATATTCTTAAGGAGATTTCAATTAAAAATGGCATGAGAACTCTTGGACAAGCATGTAGAAGTTTAGTATTAGAGGGAAATACTACAGTTGAAGAAATGTTAAATATAACTTATGATATGTAATTTGCTAAAAGAAAAGGAGATGAATTATGGCAATTTTTAAATATAAAGCTATTAATTCAGAAGGACAAAGAATAGAAGGTTCTCAAAGTGCTGATTCTGAAAGTCAAATCAGGGAAATGCTTTTATCAAATCAATATTATCCTCTAAGTATAGAAAAGGAAAATAGTAAAAGTAAAAAGAGTTTTTCTTTTAATAGTAAAGTGAAGCTTAAGGATATAGCAGTATTTTGTAGACAGTTTTATGTTATGTTAGATTCTGGATTGTCTATTGGTAAGGCTTTAAATATATTAATAGAACAATGTGAGAAACCAAAGCTTAGGGAAGCCTTAATTGGAGTAAACGGAGAGTTGAAAAGAGGAGAAACCCTAGCAAGTTCCATGAGAAAAAGAAAAGATGTTTTTCCTAACTTACTTACTAGTATGATTGATGCTGGGGAGAGAAGTGGTAACTTAGATATAATCTTAAAAAGAATGGCTGAGTACTACGAAAAAGAGACAAAGATTAGAGGAAAGATTAAAAGTGCTATGATTTATCCTATAGTTCTTGGAGTGGTAGCTATTATTGCTATTACTTTTATTCTTACCTTTGTAATGCCAACCTTTGTGCAGATGTTTGAAGAAAATAATGTAGACCTTCCAATGTCAACCAAGATGGTTCTTGGGACAAGCAAAATGTTAGGTAAGTATGGAATTATAATTTTTTTAATTTTAGTAACAGCAATTATATTACTTGGTAAATATTTAAAGAGTGAAGAGGGTCAATATAAGTTAAGTTCAATAAACTTAAAAATTCCAGTAATAAAGAAATTAACTCAAAAAATAATAGTTTCTAGATTTACAAGAACTATGGGAATAGTATCATCAAGTGGAATGTCTTTAGTAACCTCTATAGAAATAGTTGCCTCTGTAGTTGGAAATAAAATTGCAGAAAAGGAATTATTAAAAGTAAAAGAAAAGGTCTTAAAAGGGGAAGGGTTAGGAGATTCAATAATGAATATAAAAATCTTCCCGCCAATGCTTGCTTCCATGGTTAAGATTGGAGAGGAAGCTGGTTCACTAGATAGCATATTAGATAAAACCGCAGACTTCTATGATGATGAACTAGAAAGAGAAATAAAAACAGCAACAGCCTTAATAGAGCCATCAATGATAGTTCTTATGGGAATAATTATAGGATTCCTACTAATTTCAATATTAACACCTATGTTTAAAATGTATAACAGTATAAGTTAGTTTAAATTTTAGGAGATGAAAAAAAGTGAGTATTAGAAGTGAGAGAAGGAAAAAAGGCTTTACTTTAATAGAACTTATTATAGTTGTAGCAATTATAGGAATATTAGCAGCCGTAGCTATACCAAACTTTTTAGCTATTCAAAGAAAAGCTAGAGTTAGAGCTGATATTGCAACAGGAAAAACAATATATGATGCTACTATAGAGTTGATTGCTGAAGGAAAAGAAGGGTTTAATATGCCTGAGAAAACAACTATAAAAGATAAGGATGGAAAGTTGATTACTTATTATGGATATGGTATTGACTTATCTAGTTCGAGTGATGAAAGAGCAAAAGAATTAAGAAAGTATATATTAAATAGCACTAATTTAAAACCTAAGGCATTTAAAGGTTGTCATTTTTATGTAAGTGTTACATTTGATTTTTCAGATAATAATTCAAATAATGGCTACGATTTAACCAAGCCAATAGTTAAAGTAGATATTGTAAATTCGGATAATAAATCTAAGGGAGAGGCTTATCCAAATAATGAGCTTTTGAAGTGAATTAAAAGTTAGTAGACTTTTAATATAGATTACATATCATTTTAAGGAGGAAAACTAATGAATACAAAAAAACAAACTAAAAAGAAAAAAGGTTTTACGCTAATAGAGCTTATTATAGTAATAGCAATCATAGCAATATTAGCAGCAATAGCAATACCAAATTTCTTATCAATACAAAGAAAAGCAAGAGTTAAGGCTGATATAGCAAGTGCAAAAACAATATATGATGCAACATCAGCTTTAATTGCAGAAGGTAAAATTGTTCCAACTTCTAATGGTGTTACTTTTACATTAGATAATGAAAAAGTAACATCAAAGCCTGAGGATGCTGGAGAGCCAAAAACAAATGCTAATGCTGCAAATGCTTTACAATCATATCTTCAAACAATACCTAAGCCAGAATCAATAGCAAATCAAAAGTTTGAAGTTACAGTAAGTGGAGAGGAAAATTCACCTAAAATACAAGTTAAAATTGGAGATAACACAAATGTTTATCCAGAGGCAAATGAAGACTATAAGTTAAATAAATAATAAGGAGGACTAATAATGTTTTTAAGAAAACAAAATAAAAAGAAAAAAGGTTTTACATTAATAGAACTAATTATAGTAATAGCAATCATAGCAATATTAGCAGCAATAGCAATACCAAACTTCTTATCAATACAAAGAAAAGCAAGAGTTAAGGCTGATATAGCGAGTGCAAAAACAATATATGATGCAACATCAGCATTAATTGCAGAGGGGAAAATAACTACAGATGAGAGTGTTGTTTTAAATCCTGGTTCAACTGATGAAATATCTAAATATTTACAAACTATTCCTGTATCTCAATCAGTAAGTGGAGATGTATTTGCTGTTAAAATAGATATAGATGGAACACCAGAAACTTCAAAGGGGAAAAATGATGCTAAACCAGCTAGAATAGAAGTTTACTTAGTAGCAAAGGATTCAACTATAAAAGATGATTCAACACTTGTTTATCCGACAACTACTGGAGAATATGCAATAAATAATACTTCAAGTAACTAAAAGATTAATAATTAAATAGTAACCTGAAAATTAAAAAGTGTAAGGAACTTTTCCTTGCACTTTTCAACTATAAAGGTAAAGGAGGGAAAGTTTTGGCAATAGAAAATAAAGAGAAGAAAAGTATATTGCATATGGATGTTTCTGATATACTTAAGGCTCTTAAGAAGAAAAATTCTGAGAAAAAGAATGATAAAAAAGGTAGTAAGAAAAAAGCTAAGACTGTTATATGTAAAAAAGCTATTTCTATTGATATTGGAAGTGAGAATACCAAGGTTATTGTTGGAAGATATCATAAAAATAAGGTTAGTATAGATAAGGCTTTTTCTTTTAAGACTCCGAAAGGTAGTATAGATGATGGTCATATTAAGGATATAGATAATTTAGCTATGGCTATTAATGATGCTTTGGATTGTAATAATGTTAAGAATGATAATGTAATTTTCACTACAAACAGCACTTCTATTATAAATAGAACAATTATTATTCCAAAGGTTAATGAGGATGAAATAGAATCAGTTATTAAGTACGAGGTTCAGCAATATCTTCCTATAAACTTAGAGGATCATATGATTCAATATAATGTTTTAGGGGAAAAGGTTATTGATGGGAATGAAAAGCTAGAGGTTTTAATTGTGGTTTATCCTAATAAGATGGTTTATTCCTATGCAGAGCTTGTTAATAAAATTGGTGGAAAACCATATGCTTTAGATTTAAATTATAATTCTAAAAGAAAAGCTTATTACGTAATGAATCCTGAAATAAAGGAGTCTATTTTAAGTATTGATATGGGAGCAGAAAATATAGCATTAACAATAATGAAAGACAATGAGTTAATACTTATAAAAACTACAAAATCTGGTGGGAATTATTTAAATAGCAAAATATCAAAGGTCTTAGAAATTTCATTAGAAAATGCAGAAATGCAAAAGAGAGAAAATTGTAATTTGATGAATAGGGAAGAAGGGCCTTTAGAGCATGTTGTTAGAGAGGTTGTAGATTCTTGGTTTGATGAAGCTAGTAGAATAATTAAATATTATAAAAGTAAAAATACTCAAAATAATATAGACAAGATATATATTTGTGGAGGAAGTTCAAACATAAAGGGACTAGAAAGATATGTATCTACTAAACTAAACATGAAAGTAAAGATAGTTCAGGGAAATAGTAATATAGAATTTAAAAAAGGCGTTGAAGAAGTGAATATTTCAGAATACATAAACGCTATTGGAGCCTTAATAAGACTTTAGGTTGGTGATAAATAATGAGAGATTTTAACTTTTTCTCCCATATAACTGAGGAAAGAAAAAGTGATTCAAAAAGAAAATACATAGGATTTGGATTAATTGGAGCTTTAGTCTTTATATTTGTAGTTAATTTTTCCATAAATATTATACATGGGCATGTTTTAGATAAAAACATAAGTTATTATGAAGGGGAAATAGATAACCCAGATATGAAAGAAAAGTTAGGTGTAGCAACGAAGGTTGAAAAGGAGCATGATGCTTTAGAAAAGTATTACAATGATGTGAAGGTGGCTACAGAACAAGTTTATGATAATAATTATGTAACTACTCAAAGAATTAAGATAATAAATAGTACTGTTCCTAAGGATTTAGTATTTACTCAAATAAGTATAGATAATAAAACTTTAACAATACAAGCATTATCAAAAACAAGAAGTGCTATAAGTGATCTTCAATATAAATTAAATAATTTAGGTTTTATAGAAAATACATATATAAGTGGAATTGGAGAAAGAAATGCACAGGGAGACTATTCATTCTCCATAAATTGTACTTTAAAGGAGGTAGGAAATAATGAAAATTAATAAAAGAGAAAAAACTTTATTATTTGTCCTAGCTCTAGGGGTTGTTGGTTTTGGATATTATAAAGTGGTTTGGGATTATCAATATAACAAATTAAAAGATTTAAAATCAAAGGAACTAAAAGTAAAAGAAGAATATAACCATGATGTGAAAATGGTTAATTCTACAGAACCTAATAAAGAAGAAATAAATATTTTTAACTCAGAAATTCAAAACTTAACATCAGGATTTTATTCAAACATATCACAGCCCAATATAATATTAGAATTAAATAATCTTATGAATGATGCAAATGTTAAAGGAACTATGAGTTTTTCTGAAATAAAAACTATGCCAGTTATGGACAAGCAAGATGGAGATTCCTCTAGTAAAAGTGAGGATGATGAAAATCCAAATCAAATACAGGGAATAGTTAATGATTATAATAATATAACTGATAAGAAGAAAAATGAAGATAACAAAGATAAAAAGCAAGAAGAAATATATAACTTAAGCCAAATGACAGTTTCATTAAGTGTAAATGGTACTTATGATAATGTTATGAAATTTATGAAGTCTATTGAAGAGAATCCAAAGCACATAAATATACTTAATTTTAATTTAAGTGCACAAACTGATGGAAATGTATCAGCAAATATGAATATACAACTTGTTGCAATTCCAAAGATAGATGCTTCAAAAGAAGAGTTTACAACAGCTGATGAGAAGTATGGTAAAGAAAATCCATTTTCAGGAGCAAGTGCAGTTGGAACAGGAACAATAGAAAATGAATTAGAAAATTCAAAGGTTAAGAATGATTTCTTAATGACTGTTAGGCCTATAAACTCAGATTTACCAACAATAGTTTTAGGTAAATCAGATGATAAAGATAAAAAAACATATTTAAATAATGATGAAAACTCAGTAAGTAATATTGAGATGTACATTTCAGGTGACAATGGAAAGTACTATTACAAATACAAGGTTGAAGGAAAAAGTTACCCAACAAAATTTGAAGGTAATGGAGAAGAATTTAAACCCAATGGAAATGATATAAACTTTGAAATATTCTCAGAGAAGAGAGTAAATAAAGATGATAAATCTGGAGCTAACATAAAAATTGTGAATAGTTCAGATAAAGAAGTTAATTTAATAATAAATAAGGATGACGAAAAAAGTCCAAGAGTTAATGTAACCACAGATGGCAAGGTTAAAGTGATTAAAAACTAATAGAAAAGGTGTGTGAAGCTATGGGTATCAAAAAAAGAAAAAGTAAAAAAGGGTTTACAGTAATAGAAGCTATAATTAGTTTGGTTTTGTTTACTTTAATAATGATACCCCTAGGTAGCTTTACTTTAACAGCTGTTAAAACATCAGTAAAAAGTGGTGAAAAACAGCAAGCTATAGATATTGCTCAAAGTACCATTGAACAAATAAAGGCATTAAAAATTGATAAATTATATAATTTATCCACATATCCGGATAAAAATAAAATAGTATTGAATAATGGAATGATTATAACTTTAAATAAAGAAAATAATAGTCAAGATAACTTTGATTCTTATAAAGTTAATGGTATTTTTAAACCTAATAATACAAATAAGAGTTTTGAGATTGAGGGTACTATAACTCCAAATTTAAATGATTATAATCATAATAAAGGCGAAGAAAATAAAGAGAGTGAAAAATTAGACTTTAATTATTGTGTTTATATTGGGAATACTAGTATAACTGTTTATAAAATAGTAAATAGGGTATGGTACAGATTAAAATATAAAAGAATTAACAATGAAAATAATGATTTACTTGAATTGAGTATAGATAAGAATATTAAAGGTGAAGTTGATATCAGATCAACACATGAAACTGATATAGATGTATCACCAAATACTGATAATGTAAAAACTAAAAAGGATTTGAATGAATCAGATCTATTAGATAAAGATAAAGAGTCTAAAGTTAAAGTTCTTTTTTATGAAGATGAAAAAAATAAAGCTATAAAGTTGAAAGCTTCTAATAGTGATATAAATGGTGATTTAAGTGTATATGCTTATAAATACAAGGGGAGTGGTGTAAGGTATTATGATAATATTGAAAATACTAATCCTCAAGGAATAGTTAAAATTTATAAAAACTATGTTGAGAAATCACCTTATGACAATAAAGTTGGTTTATATGATATAGATTTAAATGTCAATTATGGAAATCAAGAGATATATAGTATAAAGGCTACAGAATTTATAGGAGAGTGATAATATGTTATACATGAAGAAGAAAAAAGGAGCTTCTCTTGCATATGTAATAGTAGTCTTGGCAATAATTGCAACAATAGGTACAGCTATAGTTTCACTTTCTTTAGCAAATTATAAAGCTATAATAGTTGATTCTAAAAAAACTCAAAATTTATATATGTCAGAATCAGGGTTAGATGAGGCTAAAGTGAAAATTAATAATTTGACTTCAAAGGCTGTAGAAGCGGGAAATAATGCTGTAACTAAAAGTAGTATTGAAAATTTAACTTCTGAAAATATAGAGAGTACTCAAAATGAGATTTTTAAAAAAGAATATAAAAAATATATACATAATAATTTAAAGAGTTTATTTAAAATTAAAGAAGGACATGTCTTGTTTAATACAAAAGGATTTAAATATGAAAAAGAAGATAATTATTATGATATAGAGTTAGTTTTTATAAATAATAATAAATTAGATTTAGATAATGGAATAAACCAGTTAAGTGATTTAGATAAGAACTTTATTTTTGTACTACCGAAAAATAAAAAAAGTGATAAGGAGATTCTAAGCCTAAGATTAAATTCAAAATTAAATGTTAAAGATGGAAATGAAATTAAAAACTATAAGGATGTATCATTAACTTTTGAGATAGAAGTGCCAGATTATAATGGAGCATATTATACAGAAAAGATACCAGTATATACTATATGGCAACAAGGTTTAGTGGTAGGTGAAAATCTTAATATTAATCAAAATAGCAATTTAAATATAAATGGAAGTGTTTATGTTTCAGCAAATTATAATTTTGAAGATAATAAGTCATATAAAAATGAAAGTCAAAATAAAAATGCAAGTGGAATAGTTATTTCTGGTGGTGATTTAAGTATAGATAACGGAACTTTAGTTAGTAAGCAAGACATAATTCTTAATGGAGAGAATGGAGAACTTAAAGTTTTATCTTCAGTGGGAGAAAGTAATAATGGAGTATATACACATAATCTTGGTATATATTCTTTTGAAGATCTTAATTCTAATAAAGTTTTTGGTAATAGTAAAAATTTAAAGGGAAATAAAATTGAAACTAAAGTTCCAGTTTATACTATGAATGATTTAATAATGAATGGATTAAACTCAACAATAAAACTTCAAGATGGTTTTTATGGAATAAATAGTAACTCTGGTGATAAAACTTTAACTGGAGAAAAACAAAATTCAAGTGCTATAATAATAAATTCAAAAGATTTAGGCAATGGATCAAGTTTAGATATTAAGAATAAAGCTGTAATAATGGGAAGTGCATATATAAATACTTTAGGTGAAAGTTACCAAACAGGGGAGTCTTTAGCTGTAAAGGGAAACTACATAGCTTATACATATGCGGTTAAAGGTAAAAATGTTGAGTTTAAATATTATAATCCGCTACAGTTAGTTGAGAGTATAAATGGAGATAGCAGTTTAGACGCTAAAGCTAAATACTTTAAGGAAGCTAGCAAGAGTTTTAATATAAAAAGTAGTGGAATAAAATTACCTAACGCTGATGATGTAAAAAGTGTTGGGGTAACTGTAGATGGTAATAATGATATAAAAGGAAACAACTTGGTTTTAGATGATATTAAAAAAATAAGAGAAAAATATGTAGATAATTATTTTAAAAAAGTAAATTCCATAAATACAGAAACAACAATTTCTAGAGAAAAGAAATATACAAATAAAATTACAAAGGATAATGATTTAATATATATTGATATAAATAATGGAGCTAATGTTCTAAAAAATATAGAGAATAGTCCGTTGAAAATAAAAGATAAATTAATAACAATAAATAAAAGTTGTAATGGAATTATTATAACAGATAAAGATATAAAAATAGATAGTAGTATAGATTTTAAGGGAACTATAATAACTACTGGGAATTTAGATGTTTTAAATAAGGATACGGCTAAAAAACAAAATATAAGTATAACTTATGATGAAGAATATTTAAAACAATTAATAGGAAGTAATTATGAATATTTTAAAGGCGTATTTACTGGAAATCCAGATTCTACATATTTATTAGTAAAATCAGAAAAAGATATAAATGATATAACTTTAGATTTAGTTAAAACAAGTAATTGGGAAGTAAACTAACTATTAAGAGAAAGATGGTGATTAAATGAAAAATTTAAAATTAAGAAAAAGAGGTCTTTCTCTTATAGAATTAGTTGTAGCACTATCATTAATAGCAATCATATTAATGATAGTCAGCCCATTCTTTATTTCAAATTATGTAACTTTAGATAAGACAAGCAATCAAATAGATTTTCAAAGGGAAGCAAAGTCTATAATGAATTATTTTACTGAATCATCTATGGAAGCTTCAAAAATTTCAAGTATTAAAATTGATAATAGTAAAGATAGTATTGATCTAACTAGAAATAGTACAACCGTTGGTCTAGGAAAAGGAGATAATATATCAATAACATTTGATAATGATGAATTAGATAATAATATAAAAACTACTTTTAGGTTAGAAAATGAAGTTTTATATTATAAAAAAGATAATAAAGAAGAGTTTCAGATAGGACAATTTGTAAAAGATATAGAATTTAATGCCTTACCTAGTGGAAAAAATTTCAATACAGCTAACTCAATAGAGGTAAAAATAGAATTTGATACTAAGAATGCTACTCCATATGAGGTTAGTAATATATTAACTTTTAGAAATAAAAAATAAAAGATGGGTTGGAGGTGAAATAGTTGATTAAGTTAGTTGATAATAGAAGAAATATTTTTGTTTTTATATTAATAATAGGGATAATAAGTTTAGTAAGCTTAAAGGTTTTAGCATATGAAATACCATACATGTCAATAAACACTGATACTACAAATTATATGATTAATAATGGAGAAGAGGTTAGTGTAACTTATGTAGTTCAGCCACAAGATTTAGATCCTAGTTATTTTGGATATAGTAATAGAAAACAACCTAATAGTAGAGAAGAACTCAATTATGCAACATTAGACTTAAATATTCCAGATGGAATACAGGTAAAAGATATAAAATTTAATCAAAATGGAATAATTCAAAATATTGATTTAAATTCAATGAATCTGCCTAGTATTCAGTATCAATCTGTAGGAAGTTGGAAGTGGAGTTGGGGTTGGTATTGGAGTGGGTATTTTAAAGCTAATTCATTTGAGATAACTATAAAATACGTTGGTAATAATTTAAGTAATAAGGCTGTTAAGGAGTACGTAATAGGGGGGAATATAAAAGTAGGTTGGGAAAGTGTTGGAGATTTACCCAATGTAAGATTAAGTGTTAATAAAAAGTTAAGTGTTAATATATCTGTAAGTGATTCAAGAGGAAACTTAGGGAAGCCATATAATACATTAGATGATGAAAAAAATGGACTTAATTATGAAGATTTAACTCAAGATAATACCTTAATAGGAAGAGGTTTAGTTAATTTTAAAGTTTTAGGAATAGCAAAGAATAAAAATAGTGATTATTATTTAAAATACAGATTTATAAAAAAAGGACAAGATGACAATACTAAATGGAAAAGTATACTATTAACTACAAATAGTATAAATGCAGATATAGATTATGATAATCCTAATAATTTAACATTTAGATCTTACGATGTTAACCATTTGCCTACATTAAGTGGTAATAGCCAATGGTCTGACCCTAATTTAGTATTTAAAAATCCATCAAGTAATATAAAATATTTACCTACAACTGTTGCTAGTAGTAAAAGTCAATATGGACATTTAACTAGTTATATTGATAGTGATGGGATAACACAATACAAATGGGTACCTAATATGACTTTTTATAATAATATGTATATTGGTGGAGAGTATAAAGAGGCAGCCAAATATTGGGGATACATAAAACCTAAAAAAACTGGGTGGTATATATTGGGTATACTATCTGATGATGGTGCTAAGGGAACTATTACAGCCGATGGAAAAGCATATGAATTTTCAAAGAATGGATTTTATCCTCATGGGGTACAGTATTTTTCAAATCGTGATGCAAATCCAATATATTTAAGTGAAGATGAATATTATCCTATATCATTAGAATATTTTAACTGGGGAGGGGGAGGTGCCTTCAAAGTAGGGTATAAATATAGTGAATATAGAGATTATGGATATAAATATGGAGAACCTGATTATATGGGGGAGGATGGATCTGCATTTACTTTCTATCCTTCAAAAAGTAAAGAACCAGGTGAAAATGCCGATGGAATATTTACTGGTGGAAAGGATGGAATACCATTTCCATCAGAAGAAGGTAGTTACTACATCGATTATAGAATAGTATCTATAGATAAGAATAATGATTCAAATCAAGAGGTGTTAAAGGAAGGTAAATATGGTTATTTTAATGTAGAGAATAGATTTATTACTAATATAAGTATAGAAAATGGAGAAAAATTAATCCAAGGGAAAAAATATGATTTAAAATATACATTAAAACCTAAGTCTATTGCGACTAAAGATATAAGTAATATTTCTAGTGACAAGTTACCAGATACTATAAGACTAACTGATATAAAAATAAATGGAATGTTACCTCCAGGAATTAAGTTCGTTTCAAAAAGCAATAGTAATTTAAATGAGAATTCAAATAGCTATTATATCATAGAAAAGTCTGGTGATGAGACACCAAATGGTACTAATTTTACAATTAAATTTAGTAATGATTTGGTTTATACTTTAGATAAAAGTGATATGATGTATAAAGCTGAAATTATAGAAATTCCAGTTAAAATACAAATTGGTAGAATTGGAGAATTTATTTTTAATGGAAGTGATAATAGAATTACCTATAAGTATTCGGGAAAGGATATGGCAACTATAACTCAATATTTTCCTACAATAAATATAAATGCTATAAGTAGTTCTAAAATAATTAAGATGGGAATTTTAGATTCAGCAGTTAAACCTAGTAATATTGGAAATGTTAATAGTATAAGTAATGTAGTAAATGGAATTCCAAGTAAAGTTGCATTAAGTGTAAAAATAAATTCATTAGGAACTATTATTAATGTTTCTTTAAATTCAAATTACTTAAGAACAGGAAATAGAGATATAACTGTAAGTAAATATAAGATAATAAATGGAAATGTTGACTTTGGAAAATCTGAAACTGCAGAATTTAGTTTAAACAATAATAATATATCCATAAAAGATAAAGATAAATTTAAATTAGAAGAAGGTACTGATTATTTAATTGTTATAAATATTACACCAGACATACCAAATGTGGAGCAATTAAAAGTAGTGGGTTCTATTGAAGGTGCAAGTGATATGGATAAGCATTATGCAATTCTTCAGCCAACAGAAATGCCAGATGTATTTTAATCTAAAAGAAAAATAAGACCACATGAATTAATTTGTGGTCTTATTTTTGTATTTATTAATAAATTTTAGAGCATAATATATTTAATTAAGACTTAAAAATAAGATTAATATAGAAATGCTTTAGTATTATTTAATAAAAAGTGAATATTTATTTATAATTAGGAAAATAAAGGGAATATTTTATTGAAAAGCTTTATTATTACAAATAATATGTAAGATATATATAATAAAATAAAAAATGTATGTATTAATATTAAAAGTACCACTAATAAGTATATACTATATTACATGAAAATAAATGAATTGTTTCTTGCAAATAATATATAATATGATGTTAAAAAATCAGTTATGAACTTTTGGAATTTATTTTATGCATTTTGTTGACAAGCTTTCTTTCATAGATTATAATAAATAAAAATTAAACAAAACGGAATATAAACAAACTCGTATAAGCTTTGAATAAGGCAAGGCGTTTCTACCGGAAACCTTAAATTTCCGTCTATGAGTGAATTTGATATACTATAGGTGTACTATAAGCATATTAACTTCACTTAGGAGTTATTATGCTTTTTTTGAAAATAAAATTTCATCTTTTGTGTATATTTGCAAGTTTGCTTTCAAAAAATAAGTAGAAGTTTAAAAGGTAGAAATACGGAAAAACATTTAATTGTACGTAAATAACTTAAAGATAGTGTGTGGAGGCGATAGTATGGCAAGAATATTAAAAACAGCATATACATTTGATGATGTATTACTAGTACCAAACAAATCAGAGGTCCTACCTAATGAGGTTTCTTTAAAAACTCAATTAACTAAAAAAATTCAATTAAACATTCCATTAATGAGTGCAAGTATGGATACAGTTACTGAATCTAAAATGGCAATAGCTATGGCTAGAGAAGGTGGAATAGGAATAATCCATAAAAATATGACAATAGAAGATCAAGCAAGAGAAGTTGATAGAGTAAAAAGACAAGAAAATGGAGTAATAACAGATCCAATATTCTTATCAGAAGATCACACAGTAAGAGAAGCTTTAGATCTAATGGCTCAATACAGAATTTCAGGAGTTCCTGTAACAAGAGAAGGAAAACTAGTTGGAATCATAACAAACAGAGACATAGTATTTGAAACAAACTACGATAAAAAAGTTTCAGAAGTTATGACAAAAAGTCCATTAGTTACTGCGAAGGAAGGAACTACATTAACTGAAGCATTAGAAATATTAAAGCAACATAAAATAGAAAAGCTTCCTTTAGTTGATGATGAAAATAATCTAAAAGGACTTATAACTATAAAAGATATAGAAAAAGCTAAAGCTTTCCCAAATGCAGCTAAAGATGAAAAAGGAAGACTTTTATGTGGAGCTTCAATCGGTGTAACTAATGATATGATGGAAAGAGTAGATGCAGTAGTTAAAGCAAAGGTTGACGTTATTGTTTTAGATACAGCTCATGGTCATTCAAAAGGAGTTATTGAAGGAGTTAAGAGAATAAAAGCTAAATATCCTGAACTTCAAGTAATAGCTGGTAACATAGCTACACCAGAGGCTGTAAGAGATTTAGCAGAAGCAGGTGCAGATTGTGTTAAGGTAGGTATAGGACCTGGATCAATATGTACTACAAGAATAGTTGCAGGTGTTGGGGTTCCTCAATTAACAGCAGTTATGGATTGTGCTGAAGAAGGTAAAAAATTAGGAATACCAGTAATAGCTGACGGTGGATTAAAATATTCAGGAGATATAGTTAAGGCTTTAGCAGCTGGAGCTTGTGCAGCTATGATGGGATCAATCTTTGCAGGATGTGAAGAAGCACCAGGAGCTATAGAAATATATCAAGGTAGAAGCTATAAAGTTTACAGAGGAATGGGTTCACTTGGAGCAATGGCAAAAGGATCAAGTGATAGATATTTCCAAAATGGTACTAAGAAATTCGTTCCAGAAGGTGTAGAAGGAAGAATTGCTTACAAAGGACATTTAGCAGATACTATATATCAATTAATAGGTGGAATAAAATCAGGAATGGGTTACTTAGGAGCACCAACTTTAGAAAATTTATATGAAAATGCTAATTTTGTTGTTCAAACTTCAGCAGGATTTAGAGAAAGTCACCCTCATGATATCAACATAACTAAGGAAGCACCAAACTACAGTGTTAACCAATAATTAGATTAAAAGCTTCAGCAAAATGTTAAAATATATATTAAGTCTTAACATTTTGTTGAATATATTTTATACATAAACGGAAAATGAAATTGTGGAGGAAAGCAAATGAGAGATTTAGTTTTAGTTGTCGACTTTGGTGGGCAATATAATCAATTAATAGCTAGAAGAGTTAGAGAATGTGGAGTTTATTGTGAAATAATACCTTACACATACAGCATAGAAAAAATAAAAGAAAAGAATCCAAAAGGTATAATATTCACTGGTGGACCAAACTCAGTTTATGGAGAAAATACTCCTACATTAGATAAAGAAATATTCAACTTAAATGTTCCTGTATTAGGAATATGTTATGGAGATCAATTAATGGCACATCTTTTAGGTGGAAAAGTTGATACTGCTCCAGTAAGAGAATATGGAAAAACTAATGTAACTTTAGATAATTCATCAAAATTATTTGCTGGAATAGAAGCAGATGAAACTTGTTGGATGAGTCACACTGATTACATAGCAGAAGCACCAGAAGGATTCAAAATCATAGCTCATACAGATGTTTGTCCAGTAGCGGCTATGGAAAACGAAGAAAGAAGACTTTATGGAGTTCAATTCCATCCAGAAGTTGAGCACACTCCATTTGGTCAAAACATGATGAGAAATTTCCTTTACAATATATGTGGATTAGAAAATTCTTGGTCAATGGCTTCTTTCGCAGAAGAAAAAATAGCTGAAATCAAGAAAATAGTTGGAGATAAAAAATTAATATGTGCATTATCAGGTGGAGTTGATTCATCAGTTGCAGCAGTTATGGTTCACAAGGCTGTAGGTAAGCAATTAACTTGTATCTTTGTTGACCACGGTCTATTAAGAAAAGATGAGGGAGATCAAGTAGAAAAAATCTTCAAAGAAGGTTTTGATATGAACCTTATCAGAGTTAACGCTCAAGATAGATTCTTAGGTAAATTAAAAGGAGTTTCAGATCCAGAAACTAAGAGAAAGATAATCGGAGAAGAATTCATAAGAGTATTTGAAGAAGAAGCTGGAAAATTAGGAGATATTAAATTCTTAGTTCAAGGAACAATATATCCAGACGTTGTTGAAAGTGGAACAGATACTTCAGCAGTAATTAAGAGTCACCACAATGTTGGAGGACTTCCAGAAGATATGGAATTCTCATTAATAGAGCCATTAAGAGAATTATTCAAAGATGAAGTAAGAGCTGTAGGAGAAGAATTAGGAATTCCTCATCACTTAGTATGGAGACAGCCATTCCCAGGACCAGGATTAGCTATAAGAGTTCTAGGAGAAGTAACTGAAGATAAATTAGAAGTTGTTAGAGAAGCTGATGCTATATTTAGAGAAGAAATAGCTTTAGCAGGTCTTGAAAGTGAAATATGGCAATACTTCGCAGTATTACCTAATATTCAATCAGTTGGTGTTATGGGAGACGAAAGAACTTACTGCCACACTGTAGGATTAAGAGCAGTTACATCATCAGACGGAATGACTTCAAACTGGGCTCATATACCATATGAAGTTATAGATAAAGTATCAAGAAGAATTGTAAATGAAGTTAAGGGAGTTAACAGAATTGTTTACGATGTAACTTCAAAACCACCAGCAACTATCGAGTGGGAATAATATAAATAATTAATTCAGATAGGTATTAATCCTATCTGAATTTTAATATAATTTATCTGATTATAAATTATTAGGTCTAAATCAGATAAAATTTAAGTATCCAAACTAATCAAAAGATATATAAATTTTTATTACGGATAAATAGGCAGTCATTTTAGTATGATTGTCTATTTATCTTGTTAAATCAATAAAAATATATGCCTTTTTATTAGATTATAAAGGGGCTTTAATAATATTTTGTGGATAATTTAGAGTTTTAATTTTGGTGGATAATTTTATATTTATAAATTACTTATAATTTAAAATAAAAAAGTAGCTATGAAATTTCATAGCTACTTTTGTTTTATATAAATATTTTATTTCGCTGATTTCTTTTGTAAAGCTTGGAATAAAGCTATTACTCCAATTGCTACAATTATTAAAACTATAAATACTGAAAATCCTTGTGAATATCCAGCAAATCCTGATCTGTTTAGGAATGATGCCATTACAGGAGGTATTAAGAATCCACCTAAAGCACCTAATCCACCAATCCATCCTGAAGCTCCACCCATTGCCTCTGGAACTGCATTAGGAACTATTTTAAATACTGCTGCGTTTGCAACTCCCATACCAATAGCAAGTAAGATTATACCTATTATTGCTAAAGTCATAGTTGAAGCAAAAGTCATACAAATTGCACCTATAAGTGCTATTACTAGAGAAACTATAGTAGTTATTTCACCACCATTTTTATCAGCAACTTTTCCACCATATATTCTAGTTAATGAAGTTAATATAGAATATAAAGCTGTTAAAAGACCTGCAACTTTCATGTTTAATCCGAAATAAGTCATCCAGTAGTTAGGGAACCAACCTGTTAATGCTAAGAATCCACCGAAAGTTGTGAAATATATAAATACTAAAGCCCAAGTTTTCCATGATTTAGCTGATATTAAAAGTGTTTCACTTGCTTTTCCTTTAGGGAATAACTCTTGACCGTACTCTTTTGATGCTATTTCCTTAGCTTCATCTTTATTTATTCCTTTGTCAACAAGTTGGAAGTACCAAGCGTTTTGACCTATTTTTATGTAAATTACAGTACCAACTATTAAGAATATTAACCAAGCTAAGTAAGAACCAGGTAATCCTAATAGAGGAAGTGCTAAGTTTGGAATTAATAATGCAAATATTCCAGGTGCTAAGTTACCAACACCACCATATATTCCTAAAGCTACACCTTGTTTGCTTTTTGGGAACCAATATGATGCTTGGCTGACACCAACAGAGAATGTTGCTATACCACATCCAGATAATAGTCCAAGTGCAAATAATAAATAATAATATTGATTTAAGTTATCGCTAAAGAAAGCTAATACTACGTATAAACCACCCATACCTATTATTGATAAAAGTAGTAAAACTATAAGTGGCTTTCTCCCACCAGTTGTGTCAACCCATGCTGAAAAAGGTATTCTAAGTAAAGAACCTGATAAGTTAGGGGCTGCAATAAGTAATGCTAATAACACTGGATTAAGGTTTACGAAAGCTTCTTTAAATACTGCAGAAGTTGGTCCATAAAGAGAAACTGCTGCAAAACCTATGAAGAAACCTAATGTAGCTCCTATTAATCCACGATTTGGATTACCTTTAAGATTTAAGTTTTTCATCTCATTCACTCCGTTTTTTCTTTGATTGTTAATTTTTTAACTCTGAAATTTATAATTATCTAATAAATACTTTGAAAGTATATCATCAAATAAAAGAATAAACTGTAACTTTTATCACGAAAATAAAAATAATTTTATAGTAACAAATTACTAGAATTTCATATTATATATATTATTATCT
>OGSU01000323.1_pt1 | contig 25414 bp, 20 predicted proteins | sample 1573911 | NCBI WGS metagenome assembly OGSU01 (sample SAMN03295839, study PRJEB24534) | human gut metagenome | isolation source: fecal sample 7 from infant 5 | host: Homo sapiens | place: USA: Pittsburgh, PA | collected 2014-07 | reverse complement strand
CCATCAGCAAAAGGGGATGATAAGTTTATCACCACCGACTATTTGCAACAGTGCCGGCTGGAGAACAGTGATCGGTGGGGGGACCCGCGTCAAAAATTGCTTCAGGGAGCTGAATGGCAGGCACAACGCATCCCGGTATGTCGGGCGCTGGGTCATCCATCAGACGGAACTAAAGCAGCAGAACAACTGGCTACGCGGCTTGATGACACATGGAAATCAGTGGCTTCACGTTTTGCCTGCAACGCAGCGGTCAGCATAAGCAATGAAGGTAAGCATCCCTCACTGACGATTAGCAGTCTGGATAAACTGGATGAGCCACCGGCACTGATACAATTGAATCGTCGGGTAAGAGAATTGATCCCTCCGGTTGATCTGACGGAGCTGTTGCTTGAAATAGATGCCCGAACCGGTTTTACCCGCGAATTCAGCCACGTCAGTGAATCAGGTGCTCGGGCGCAGGATCTCCAGGTCAGTCTGTGCGCAACACTGCTGGCAGAAGCCTGCAATATAGGGCATGAACCCCTGATAAAGCATAATATTCCCGCGCTTACTCGCCATCGTCTGAGCTGGGTTAAACAAAATTATCTCAGGGCAGAAACGCTGGTCACCGCTAATGCACGGCTGGTTGATTTTCAGTCCACGCTGCCGCTCGCGGGGTACTGGGGAGGTGGTGAGGTTGCCTCCGCAGATGGTATGCGTTTTGTCACACCGGTTAAAACGGTTAATTCCGGACCAAATCGTAAATACTTTGGTTCAGGACGCGGTATCACCTGGTACAACTTCGTCTCCGATCAATACTCCGGTTTCCATGGCATTGTAGTTCCCGGGACGCTTCGTGATTCCATCTTTGTACTGGAAGGGCTTCTGGAGCAGCAGACCGGGCTGAATCCGGTAGAAATTATGACGGACACGGCAGGATCCAGCGATATCATTTTTGGCCTGTTCTGGTTACTGGGCTACCAGTTTTCCCCTCGTCTGGCCGATGCAGGCGGGGCGATATTCTGGCGGGCAGATAAAACGGCACATTATGGTGCCCTGAATGAGCTGGCCCGGGGATGTGTTGAACTGTCAAAAATAGAATCCCAATGGGATGAAATGATGCGAATGGCGGGCTCACTGAAGCTTGGGACCATCCATGCATCAGAGCTTATTCGTTCACTGTTGAGAAGTAGCCGACCATCTGGTCTGGCTCAGGCGATTATGGAAGTGGGCCGGGTCAACAAGACGTTGTATCTTCTCAACTATATCGATGATGAGGATTACCGGCGTCGGATCCTCACTCAGCTCAACCGGGGAGAAGGACGCCATGCAGTGGCTCGAGCCATTTGCTACGGACAACGTGGTGAGATTAGAAAACGCTACCGTGAAGGGCAGGAAGATCAACTCGGTGCTCTGGGTCTGGTGACCAATGCGGTTGTGCTGTGGAATACACTTTACATGCAGGAGGCGTTGTCACATCTTCGCAAATCGGGGGAAACACCTGAAGAGGAGCATCTGGCAAGATTATCGCCGCTGATACATGGCCATATAAATATGCTGGGACATTATACGTTTTCGTTACCGGAAGATATTCTGAAGGGCGAGTTAAGACCATTAAATTTGAATACAAACAATGAATTAACCTCTTAGCGTGGTTTTTTACATCATTGGACCTCGAACCCCTTTAAGGATAAATATGATATTTGCACGGCAATCAAATGAACCTGCTCATAACGAGCCCTCTTTTGTCAGAGATTTCCACTATCTGACAGCGTTGATACAGCATCTGGGTGCGCATGAACGCTGGAACAGCAGAACTCCAAGAAATATTGCTGATAGCCTAGGTATGGATATGCAGGAGGTGGAACGAGTACTTGCTTCCTATCCGGCGTTTTTCAGACGCTCTTCCAACCTCAGTTCTCAGGGCGAGCCTCTGTATATGATCCATCTCCGCTATGCCAGAAGAAGGAAGAATAATGAAACTGACGCCCGTGAATCTCCTCCTGTCAGTGCGGCTGAGATGGGTATTATGCTGGATCTCGTGACAAAGATGATTGCCGTGGAAGAACAGAACAAAAGGCTCAGCTTCGAGATTAAAACCAATAATCTTAAAATATGGTCTGCTCTGGGGCTGGCCTTTCTTTCTTCCGCAACGGCGATTGCCACAGCATTACTGAAATAGGAGAATATGGATGAAACTGGAATCTTTTCGTGTTCGAAACTTCCGCTCTGTGTTTGACAGTGGGGTGATAACCACTGAGAAACTGACAGCAATTCTGGGGCGGAATGAAAGCGGCAAAACAAATTTGTTACTTGCTCTTAAAAGCCTTAATCCGGCAGAAGGTTTCGACAAACTCAATGATATAAAAGATTTCCCAAGGCATAGAAAACTGAGTGAATGTACTCCTGACACACCCGTTGTAGATACCACCTGGACATTAACCGAGACAGAACTGGCGGAACTCAGTGCAATTTATCCACGTGCACGAAATATTACTTATGTTGACATCAGTAGACGATACAATGGAAAACTCAGGTACATCAGTTTTAGTGGGCTTGAAAAATTCGCATATGATGTACAAAAAATAAAAAAAGAAGTCCGTAAAATAACGGCTCAAATTGATTTGTTTTTCGATAACCCCGAAAATAAAACAGAACAAACCCAGCCTGATATACAGGCTATAAGAGATATATGCAATGCCTTACTTCCAATTCCGGACGATCCAATTGGCTGGTCAGAACAGGCCAAGGGTAAACCTCAGGAGCTGAGAAAATTTCTGGTTAAGTATGACATCGAGCTTAAGTCGGAATCTGATGATGCTCTAGATGAACTGGAGGATACTCTTAACGAGATAAGCAATGATTCTACCCGAGCTCAACGGGCACGAGAATGGATTCTTACAAAAATCCCTGTCTTTGTGATGGTAGATGAATATCCTGAACTGAACGGTCACCATCAAATGGCTGAATATAATAATCGTAAACAGCAGGGCAAATTAACTAATGCCGATATCAATTTTGAGAAACTTTGCAAGGTGGCAGGGATTGACCCTGCCGAGCTGACGGCAAACAGAAATAATTCAGATGTTCGAAATCAGCTTGTAAACAGAGCGGGAGCTGTCGTTACGACAGAAATCCGAAGGCTATGGCAGGATAAACCTCTTAAAATCCGTTTTAATGTTGACAGTGATTATTTTGATACATATGTTTCGGATTCAAATAATGCCTACGATGTTGAGGTGAACCTGGACGAAAGAAGCCGGGGATTTAAGTGGTTCTTCTCATTCTATATAACATTTTTTGCTGATACCAAGGGCGGCTCAGCAGAAAATGCTATTATTTTACTGGATGAGCCAGGGCTTTACTTGCATGCTAAATCTCAAGCTGATCTTCTTAATCACCTTACCAATGATTTTGATAACCAGATTATCTATACCACTCACTCTCCATTCCTTGTACCAATTAAAAACATATCCGATATAAAAACTGTGTCAATTGCAGAGGATAAGGGTACGACGGTGACCAACGATCCCAGCGGGGATTCCACAACTTTATTCCCGTTGCAGGCCGCGCTGGGTTATGACATCGCACAGTCGTTATTTATTGGTTCCCATAATTTGATTGTTGAGGGCGTTACTGATTTCTGGTACCTCAGTACAATTTCAGATGTGCTGACGTCTGTCGGCAGAAAAGGCTTGAACAGCAAAATCACCATAACCCCTGCAGGCGGGGCACAGCGCGTATCCTACATGGTTTCTCTTCTGTCCTCTCAGAATCTTAATGTTGTTGTGCTTCTGGATGATGAGAAGCAAAGCCGGGAGACTTCAACTGAGCTTCAGCAGCAGGGCATGCTTACTAGAAAGAACGTAATATTTGTTTCTGATGCGTTGGAGTCTAAGCGTGACGAGTGCGATATCGAAGATCTCTTCAATCGTGAGACTTTCCTTCAGATGGTTGATGAAAGCTATGATCTGAAACCAGCTACTCTTAAACTGAATGATAAAATACCGCGGATTGTCAAACAGATTGAAAGCGCCTTCTCGGCAGACAAGAAACATTTTGTGAAAGCCAAACCCGCCCGCGCATTCATGAATCGTATGAAAGATGGCGATAATCAGATATTGTCCAAAGAAGAACTGGACCGTTTTGAAAAGCTGTTTGATCTGATAAACAAAAGAATGAATGCCCGCAATTAAATTTTAATCCTTAAGCAGTAAGTAAAAGGCCCGATAAATCGGGCCTATATACTTTCAACTCTTGAATGAATTCATTAAGGTTGTTATCGTGATAAATCTGAATGTTTATGTATGCGCCTAAGATGTAATTTTTACTTCTATCTTTCAAGTTGTTTAAATTTCTGTTCCTACGTCATCAGGAACTAACAACCCATTATGGTCTTTGTACCGCTTAATCTCAGAGAAAGTTGCATCGGAAATTGATTTATCAGGTAAACAGTACCCGTTATGGTAATCTTCGATATAGTCATAGTAGTCATCAATATCGCGCTGATCTATACCTAAAAACTCAGGGCCTTTTATCCGATCTTCAAGAAACTCACGTTGTAGTGAAGTGATACTTCCATCTCGCACGCCAAAATTAATCCAGCGCAAACAAACTGTTCGTGTAGGTGTTCCATAGTAATCCCTCAGAAGTGTTATGACGTGAGAATATTGCCCACGTAATAAAGGATCAATAATTTGGCTTTTTAAGTTTCCTTTTATAGCCTTAACCTGAATTCCAGCAATGTTGTGTGTGCCATGTATTAATGCTGTTTCTATTACCCCACTTTGGGGGTTTTTTCTAACAAAACGGATATCAGAACTACTGTGAGGCGCATATAAATGGGGATGCAGTTGATGAGTGCTAATAAATCCAGTCCCTATGGCTTTGTATTGATCGTATACACTCGATAAAGCCAACCTTGACCTTTGTGTACACCATGTAAATGCGGCTTGCCCCATTTTTTTATTATCATTGAGTTTACTTACCAAGTAAGCTTCAAAGACAAAACCAGCAAAGGATGGTAGTGTTAACTTAGACCTGAAAGTAACTTTTCCATTTACCTCCTCAAGATGTCCAGTTTCGATGCCATCAGCATATAGCTGGTTTCTGAATCGTTGCGCTAAAATTTTTCTACGCATTTCTGGAGTAATACTCCGATGATTAGGATCAATAATATCAAGTGGTACTTCAACTAAGGTAACTAACTCTTTCTCATCAATAATTATATTATCTGCCACAAAAGAAATCCTTAATATTTATTTTTAAGATGACATTCAAGTTGTTGAAGAAAGCAATAGTGAATTTTTTTTTATTCTAGGTCAAGTTCAGCATTAACCCCCCTTAAGCTTGCAAAGCTAGATTCGAACGGAAGGGCTGCTTAACCAGCTTCTTATATAAGGGGTTTGAAGCCCAATGGAGCGGAAATGTACGCTAAGAACCTAACTGCATGATTTTAGGTCTATGAAGTCGTGGCGTTGTTCGTCAGGTTTACGTTGATTTGATTACCGGGTTTATTAACACTGAAAGTACCTGAAACCGCATGGCTACTGGCATCAACGAAAAGAGTAAACAAAATCCTCGTTTTCTTTACTCGTCTGACCGCTCAAAAAATGTACTTCGCGTACGTTCTCGTCCGGTTGGCCTTCAACCCCCGCTAACGGCCAGTACCATTTCAACTGAGGTTGGTGACGGGAAGCAGTACGGTAGTAGTCGTGATTTTACTGCGGCAACAGGGCTGGTACCCGTCAGTACAGCACTGGTGGCCGGACAACATTGCTGGGCATCAGCAAACGAGGTAACAAAAAGATTCGAACATTGCTTTTAGTCAAAAAAATGCAGACTCAGCTGCATTTTGCGCATGCGCAAAACATTTAGTTCCTGTGCTGATATCGCGTACCTGGATTATCCGTTCCCCTTAATTGCCGTGAGTAGAAGTTATCGAGGTTGTTAACCGCCTTTTGCGGATCTAAATCAGGTACATTATTCCAGTCAACGGAATGGCTAACGCCAGCCACATCATCATCATTGAGGTTTTTTTTAGCATTAGTTTCAGCAATATCCCGCCTGAACTCCCGCCAGATATGCTTCATGTCATCAATAAAGTTTCTGGTCCAGTTTTTCATTGCGACCTCCCGTACACAATGGTTTGTCTCTCAGATTTTAATTCTCCAATCATAAAATATCCCTACACTTCGTATATCACTTAACTGTTACATACCTGATGGTGGCATTCAGCGCTTATAGAGCCTAATCCAATCGATGGTCTCGATAAACTGGTCGTTATCCAGTTCCGCGCAGTTCGCAAAAATTGCTTCAGCTACGCGTCCCTGACACTTTTCAGCTGTTCAGCCGATACCTGCTACGCAACCCATACCTTGCTGGCCGTTGTCGGTAAGCACCTGTCGTCCCGTTGATGTGACAAACTGTTGAGCCTTGATTTCCTTCGTTGTATCCCTGTATTAACGCCTGGCGGTTGTCTCAATATACCAGGTCATATCCCGTGCAGCCAGCAGAGCTGGACCGCAACTGCGATATCGCAAGGGCGTTAACTTAAAAGCGATAGCCTCTGACGCAAAATCATTCCGTTACGCCTCGCGATCGGTTAAATAATACGTTTAACGTAAAAAAACTCCGGTCTCCAAACTGCCCCCTGTATCTTCAGATAAATTTAAGTCCCATAACGGGACAAAAAACTTGAAGTAGTCCTAAAATGGGACTATCATCATGACATGAAGATAATCGCTATCAAGACACTGAGGGATTTCTGGACGGCGAATCCCGATGCAGAGCAGCCGCTAAAAGCCTGGGTAGATGAGGCCAGTAAAGCTGAATGGAAAACTCCGGCAGAAATCAAAGAACAATACCGCAGTGCCAGTATTCTTAAAAACAGGCGAGTGGTTTTTAATATTAAGGGAAATGACTATCGATTAATTGTTGCGATTGCATACCAGCGAGGATGGATGTTTATCAAATTCATTGGTACGCATAAAGAATATGACAAAATAGATGCTGAAACTGTCAGCCTGGAGTAAACCCTATGCAGATTAAACCAATTAAAACTGAACAGGACTATGAAGATGCGTTACGCGCTGTAGAGCCTATGTTTGATGACGAGCCTCCTGCTGATACCCCGGAGGGAGACTTTTTCGAAATCATGTGTGTGCTGATTAATGAATACGAAAACAAACACTTTCCTATCGAAGCCCCGGACCCGATTGAAGCTATTAAATTCAGGATGGAACAGCAGGGGCTGACGGTAAAAGATCTTGAGCCGGCAATTGGAAAATCTAACCGGGTCTATGAAGTGCTTAACCGCAAACGTAATCTGACGCTGCCCATGATCAGGAAATTACATTCAATGTTTGGCATACCTTTAAAAAGCCTCGTTGGAGGATAAGCCGAGTTGAAATTTACGAGCTTAATACCCGCAGGGTATGCAACCGGGGATAATAAATAATGAAACGGAAGTTCTGCTCACTGGTCCTGTTCGTTGTGGCGTTTTCGGCCAGTGCAGATATCAGCGGCCGGATTGTGCGCGTGCTGGACGGGGATACCGTTGAGATACTTGATCCAGGAAACCGACTGACGCGCGTTCGCCTGGCTGGCATCGATGCGCCGGAAAAGAGCCAGCCCTATGGTCAGCGTTCACGTCAGGAACTCTCATCGATGGTGGCTCAGCGGCCCGTAACCGTCACGGGAAGTGAAATGGATCGCTATGGACGCCTGCTGGGTACCATATGGCTTGGTATGACGGATGTAAATGCCGCACAGGTACGCAAAGGCCTGGCCTGGGCATACCGGTACCACGGAAAACCCGTCCGGCCAGACTACGCTGTTCTGGAGGCCGAAGCCCGCCGTCAGTCAGTCGGACTCTGGTCAGAACCGGGTCAGACAGAGCCCTGGCGCTGGCGTAGTCTGCATCAGGATGGGCTAAAAAAGAATAATGATTAAGGAGATTTCTGAATGACATTAAAATTGACAGAAAGCAAGCTGGAAAACCTTGTAGATACTTTAAATGCCATTATATGCGGTGAAGTAAATATTACACGTGAGCAGCGTGAAAATATGGTCAGGACGGTTGCAATTCTGGGAGGGTTAACGGAGCGGCAGCGCCTAATCACTGCGGAAAAAGAAGCTAAAAAGCAGGTAAAAGAAGAAAAGGAAAAAAAACACGCCTTCCGGATGAAGTATTTCCGCGATCAGGAAAACCGTGGGCACCGGAGGACCTGGACCTTATTCATTCGATTATTGCTGATATTCCGGATGATAGAATCGACGATCATATACTCTGGCTGTCGAAGAAACTGCAGCGCACCCCTTATGCCATCACCCTCAAAATTGTCAATGAAGGCCGTATGAACGAGGAATGGGCTAAAGGGTGGAAGCCTGCCGCAAAATCTATTCGTGAAGATTTCGCTCTGGTCAGGGAAAAAATTTCAGCAAATAATACAGATAATTCATGAGCGATCGCCACATATATAAAAGGGTCGATAAATTGGCCCAGATTTTGGGCGCTAATATGAATTTTTATTAGGAATTTTCCTACTCCGCTAAATATAATATTCATGCAGCCGATAATAAGAGTGTAAGAAAGGGGGCGGTGTGAACGATTTTCATAATTTAAGTATTTGTATTCAGAATAAGGATGTGGCAGGCGCAATGCGCGTGCTGCGTGATAAATCAGAATTTGCAGTGCGCAAGATTCTGGAGAAACTAAAGATCAGGGTCACTACGCAAACCGGCAGGGCATTCTGGCATTATGTTCAGGGCTGGCTGTTAACCGTGTGTCGCCAGGGGAATCTACAGCATGAATCATTCAGTACCCGACGTTCTTCCCAGTATCCGGGACGCCAGCCAGCTCAGTCCCGCAGCTCTCGATATGGTCAAACTTCTCGCACTTCTGGCCATGATTATCGACCACATCAATACGGTGTTTCTGTCGCCAGCATTGCCGGTGATGTATGCGCTTGGCCGGATGGCCTTCCCCCTGTTCACGCTTATATGGGCGATGAACGTACAGCGTACCCCGGAACGACTGCAGAAGAGAGCCAATCGTCTGTGGATCTGGGCAGTCATCACGCAGCCGGTGTTCAGCCTGGCCTTCTGGCATCACCAGCCCTGGTGGGCCCTGAACATTCTGTTCGTGTTTGCCGGCGTCACGCAGCTGATTGCCCTGCAGTACCAGCACGGCCTGAAAGGAATGTTTGTGGGATATCTGCTCCTGGCCATCATGATTTGGCCATTGCAGCCGGCAAGCTACGGGCTGGCAGGAATAACGCTGGCCATCAGTATGGCAACCGTTTCTGGCAACGAAAAACCCGAAGTGCAGCGTCTGGCGGCCATCACTGCCGTGCTGTCACTGATTTGTTTAAACGGGTTATCGCATCTCCTGGATATGCCCGCAGAAACATTATTACTGGCCACGCTGCCTACTCTGGCATTCCCCCTGGCAGTGGTTTCATTCTGCAGGCAAATCTGTCCGGAGGGCCGCAGGCGTTTCATGCCGCGTAATTTCTTTTATTATGCTTACGCCGGTCACCTGGGGATTATTGGTCTGGTACAGTATACTTTCGCCTGATTAGGGAGGACGTGATGGCTATCAGTGAGAAAGAGCTGCTTGAGGCAGGTTTTAGCAAGAACGAAGTGGACAATTTACAGGGCCGGCTTGCAGCAGGCGGAGGCACCATGCAGCATCTCATCGATGCGCTCTCACGGCGCTTCCGGGTGTCGGTATGGATCACTGTCGCGCTGGTTCTGGTTATGCTGGTCACCCTCATTGCCGGCAGCCGGACACACATTCTTTCCGGGGGCATGAGTTCCCTTGTAGTCCTGATCATTGCCTGGGTGACCTTCCCTCCTGTACTGGGCTGGAAAGCATTCCGCCTGCAGAAGACTATTTCCCGGAAGGCTCAATAGTCAGTAAATCAAGCGCCACTTTGGCTTTAACCCCCCATCCCGCAATTTTAAGCGCCATTGCGGGACGGGGGGTGCCGGATACTTTCCTGAAGAAATCGGGCCTGGTCCAGTACCACAGCCGTTGTGCTTCGGGTTTCAGCCTCAGGCCATACGCGCCGTAGACTTCGCTGAAGAGTGTGACAGCCTTATACGTCCCCAGCCCCTGCTGCCGGCTGAAGCCCAGAAATTCAGCGATCTCCATCGAGCCGTCAGCGAATATTCCCTCCGTCTGCTTATCACCGAGGAGGTTGTGCGCGGCTTCCCGTGAAATCGTGTTAAAGCCATTTACGACAATCACCGCGCCGGCCACCACGCCCACCGGCGTCATTGAGGACATCATGACGATCCCACCAAAGATGGCCGCACCGGCCACCACGACGTCGACCGCTGAAATGATGTAGCCCACAATTTTATTCTCATCCCGGACAACCTTCACCTCGGCATAGAGTTTTGCATAGCCGGTTCTGAGCGATCGGGACTGCTCCAGCAGGCTGGTATTTTCAGCCCGTAAGGCCCGCAAACAGGCCATACAGTCATCATCCGTTTTCGCCCGGCGTGCGGCCTCAAACTGGGCCATGATGAATGCCCTGATCTCATCCACAAACTGAATCCGGATGAAACCATCCTGGAGATGCATAGCCGCCACCGTGTTGGCCGTATTCACCAGTTTCCGGGCCTCCAGGTTGATCATGGTTTCGGCCCAGGCACGGGGATTCTGGCCGGGTAAAAGCAACGTGTCCATTTTATCGCCTCGCTTATCTGTTTCTGAAAGCATATTCCCGAAACGAGTTTTGACAACAAAAAAAGGGCACGCTGCCCTGCAGAACTCACTGATGCCGCATCGCGGCATGGAGGCGCCAGCTGAAGCCAGACAGGGAGAGAAAGTCGACGGGCGCCGTGACCGGCGTAAGCCGCTGCGGTTTGAAAGGTTCTGCCTGTCCCATCCCTTACCCTGCAAAGCCATACCCGCGAACCGCCACGCCTGGTAGTGACGTGCGCGGTCGGAGTGAGCCCGTCGAGGCCAGAGGCCGTTGACGGGCTGTATCTCCGCGTTAGCGCCGTGAGGCGCTTACGAGCGTGTATAGCGGGCTTGTCGCGACGCTAACTGCAGCTGCTTTGATTTCTAGTTACAACATCCCTCTTAAAGCGAGGGTGTTCCGGCCCTTCGGGCCGGGGCGGCGTCGGTTTAGCAGGGGTCAGGTATTTATGCGGTGCCTGGTTCTGGCGAGAATGGGGCCCGGCGCCTGCGACGGGAGGTACTTTTGATTTCCTTCTGAGCGCGCGGCCGTGAGGCCGCTGCATGCGAAGGCATTTTACGTTATCCACAGAGTGGCCGAAGACAAAGATCCACTCTGGAATGTAATGAACAGAGAGATAAAAAACGTGAAGTAAGATTGTTTTGCGGAATGTCTTTTATTCATTTCCGGGTTACTTAACTTATTCGTTTGCGGATTTCTGTGAAAAAAAAAGAGACAGTGGCCATTACGGGCCATTACGACCGGCAGAACGTCATGGTGACCGGAAGAAGAAAGGAGTGAAGGATGAAAAATGAGCAGAATGGCCGAAAAAAACCAGCACGAAAAGCCCCGGTGAGGGGCCTGTAAACAGGAAGACTGCTGTGTCGTCTGTGACTAATCCGGTGGAGAAAGCGCCAGATCCAGCTGGTAAAGATGCTGGATGGCCAGCGCCTTCAGGCGCTCAGATGTGCACCAGTACGCTTCGTCAGGCGGCAGGGTGCGGTAAATCCATTCAGACATTGCATGGAGTCGTTCATCTGCCGGCAGCTTAATCAGGTTGTTGGCACGTTTACGCTCCGCGCCTTTTTTGCGCCGGTAAACGAGTGCCTCCTGACGCTTACGGCCAGACCAGCATTTCCGCGCAGAGTGGGCCTGAACATCATCATGTTCGCTCATCACCCCTTCCCGGATCAGCTGCTCACGCTCGGCGCTCTGACGGAGCTTCTTCTCCTGCTCTTTAAACAGCTTGTCCATATCGACGCCCAGCATCTGGAATCCCACAGGGGTGATATAGACATACGTTGGCAGCCAGGTGCGGGATTCACGATCCCAGGCGCGTTCTTCCGCGAGACCCAGAACACCAAACCGTACCTGTTCCTCAATAAGCCGTGAAAGGCGTGACACCGTCACCTCCGTTTCAGAAATGACATTGCCTTTTGCGTCCTTTGCACTGAGCTCTTTTGCAAGACGGGAGATACACATGCCGACGGTATGCTTGCCGGCATCACAGAAGCTGATGAGCACTGGCCAGAGCGCATCGAGCAGGCGCTGACGTTCCGGACGGAAGCCATATTTACGCCCCGCCTTACGGCGGCCGGCGACATAGAGAGGGTGACGAGAAACATGCATGCGCAGGCTGACCTGTCCGGTTTCTTTATCTTTTTTCACCAGGCGATTGTAGGCATGACCGAGCTGTCCGGAGAGCTTTTTATAATGCTCCGGGCGATACCAGGCCGGGTTCTCACACTTGGCTTTTGTGGAATGCTCACCGCGTTTGCGGCGGGTGAGTTTTTTGACTGGTGCAATGAGGAAATTACCCTGAGTGCCGGCATCGACATCCTGCCAGAAACGGGTTAGCTCATCTTTCGGTAGATCTGACCAGTGAACAGAAATCTGATTGTCATTCACGGCGGCCTGTTCTTATGGCGGCCGGGTGTTGTTTTCTATGGTGCATGCGTTATAATCCTTCACAGGCAACGCGCCTGCTTTTGGACCCCCTGATATCTGACTCTTCCGCCAAGTTGATGACAGATTTCGGGGGGTTTGTGCATTCAGGCTCCGGGAAATCCCGTTACCTGCTCCTGAACGTTTTACTGGACACGTCCTGTCCCTGTTTGTTTCCGGAAGTCCGCATTTCTTCCGTAAAACCATCTTCTGCCACCCGTCAGCCTCACCACAAAGCTGTCAAACCGTCAGTTTGAGTTAGGTCACAAAAGTAATCTGAATCAACAATCTGTCCCACCACAAGACGATCGCTGACGATCCGAATACTACCTTCTCGTCAGTAATTTTTCCAGATGTTAGACCAGATAACCGTCCATAGTTTGCATGCTAATTGTCCTTAAGGGACTATAACCGGCAGCGCTCGCCGCAGTATCAGGCCGGCAGGCCTGATCGAGGAAGCGCAGGAGAACGGAACGGGAAGATGGCATTTACGCGCGGAACATGAAAAACAGTCTCTGGCGGGAGACGTTCTTCGGACTGAGGATCATTTCACTTTGGTGGCTTTCCGGATTGCTGCCTGAAGTCTTTCAGCGGTTACGGCTTCCGGGAACACCGTGATGGTGTCGGGAGTCGCCCCGCTAACGGGCATGACGATGATCCCCGGCGTTCCGGTGAGTCCCAGTTCCTCTGCCAGGTTACTGTTTTTCTCAAGGGACGCGGTATGGTTGCCCGGCACAGAGGCGGCCAGCCCTGCCTTTGACGCTGCCGCGAGTATATCCTCTGCCGTCAGCTTGCCTTCATTATGGCCGGTGGCGTAAATGGCATTGTGATAGGTGACATAGGCCTGAGGCCCTTTCTGTTGCCAGACCGTCAACCCCTGCTGTGCAGCCTGAAGTGAAGCTTCCCAGCGACCACCAAATATTGGCCACTCCTTAAAGAGGTAGCGGACGTCCGGCTGCGCTTTCATGACCTTCTCCAGCTCCGGCGCGAAGCGGCTGCAGAACACGCACTGGTAATCAAAGAATTCAATCACCGCGACCTTTGCATTATCAGGCCCGTAAGCCGGGGTGTCCGGATCATGCAGAAGGTTCGCCTGATTCTCCATCACGCTGAGTGCAGACATCTTCTGCTTACGTGTCTCCTGCTGTTCCTGCAGCTTACGACTGACCGTCACCAGTATCTCCGGGTGCGACACCAGGTAGTCAGCAGCGATTTCGCCGATACGTGCCTCCTGCTCCGGGCTGAATAAGGGCTGAGGGGCCGAAGCGTGTGCCATTGAAATAAAGCCAATGTATGTTGTAACTATTAATGCTGCTAATTTGTTTGCTTTCATAGCCTGAATCTCATGATTAAAAGGGGGATTAACGTTCTTTCTGAATGGTTCGAGTGAGGGTCTGTTCTTCACGCTCCGGCATGCGGCCGCGTTCAGTATTTTCTGCCGCCCTGAGCATGTCTCGTTCAGAGTTTGCCAGATCTGCAATCACACGCGATGCCCGCGACTGTTCACCAGCGGTCTTGTCAGCACCTTCCAGCTCGCTTCTGACGCCTGCAGCGGCTTTTATTTCCTGTCCATCGGTGTTTTCCTCACCTCTGACCCTGGCGATCACATCCGCATCCGGGTTGAGTGGTTCCGGTTTACGCGGGTTAATGTCTTCCGGTTTCAGTCTGATCACCTCTTCCTGTGGAACTTCCGCCAGCAACGACTCCGGCTGCCTGCTCCGTCCGGCTTCTTCATTGCGAACCTGGTCTGCCAGCATTTGCTCGCGCAGCTGCTGTACGTTCTGTTCGTCCGTCAGCGTGGAGACAATACCCGGCGACACATCCTGTTTTGTCCCACCGCTTACCTTAAGCAGCCATGCTGAAGGCGGTTCATCACCGGTCTGCCAGACCACGCCGTCCTTTGGATGATTTCGTACTGCATCGAGTGCAGCCGTCAGGTCGCTGGCCACAATCGTGTTTCCGGACTGACTCCGCTGCAGCACGGCGCCACGTGCACGCTCTGTCATGACCATTCGTGTCTCCCCCTGAGTCATCCGTCCTTCCGGGCTGGAAACCAGGGAAACCAGGGCCAGGCCCGCACTCCTGCCATTGTTGTCATACACCGGTAGCGCCAGCGCCGGTTCAGGATAGCGCCGGGTGGCCGGGATGATTTTTGCCGTCAGTGACGCATCCTGCATGCCCTGATGGCGCACCCAGGCGCGACCGATGGCCGTTTTATTCACCGGCTGCCCCATTGCCCAGATGGCTTTCGCCTGTTTGCGCTGCGTTTCCGGTGCCAGCGCATCGTGCGCCGTTTTGATATCACGCTCCGGTGTTTTTACCGCCTTAACCCAGTCCTCTTTCCCGTCGGTGTATATCTGGACGTGCTCTTTCACGCGTGAGGCTGAAATGTAGAAGGCACGACGGGAAGCCAGTGCCTTACGTCCGTCTTTCGTGCCCTCAAGCGCAATGACATAATCACTGCTGGCCCCCTGTGCGCCGTAGCCGGTGACGGCCCAGCCGTAGTCGATATGCTGCTGCGCCCGGACCTTCTCCGGATTGATGGTGACGCGACCGTTCTCCCCTTTCAGATGGATATTCCCCTCCTCGCTGACCGACTCCACCGTATAGCGCTGGTTGGCCATCTGCCCCTGTTCGCGATCGGTCGCCGTGAACTTAAGCAGATCGCCGGAACGGACTTCCATCTCGCTGCGGCGAAACAGCTGCACGTCACCGGTGATCAGCTCCTTAGGTGAAATCAGAGCAATCTTCCCTTCCTCATCACGTACCGTCACCGTTCTGCCGTTACGGTCAACAGCCACCACATCCTGGTAGCGGTCACCGCGTTTAACCACCATCCCTGCTTCCCAGGCCTCTGTTTTGTTGAACTCATGGCGCGTATGGGTGATTTTATCGAGCACAGGCACCTTAATGGCCTTCTCCCCCAGTTCTCCCCTCGCTGCAAGCGCGGCATGAATGCCGGCATTTATCGCCTTACGGTCGGCGTTCAGCTGCGCAATGATGAGCGTACGGGACCGCGCCTCCGGCGTCCGGTCCTTCCAGTCAGCCACGATGTCGCTAACAGGCGTCTCCGTTTCCTGAATCGCACTTTCCGGGAGCGCGGCTGAAGCGCTACGCGCCACACGGTCAGCCGGCTGGGTTTCAATGCGCTGCAGGGCCGCATCGATCCGGTTATCAATGATGTCGTGGACTGCGCCGCGCAGCTGCAGGTCTTTCTGACGGACGATTTGCTTCATGATGGCCACATCCATCGGGCTTCGCTCCTGCATCAGCTTAAACGGCGCGCCCACGTCGACCGCTTCAAACTGGTCGATATCCCCCATCGAGACTGCACGTCCGCCACCGCTGGCAATAGCCTGGAACAATGCCGCCGTATCCTGGTTGCCTGCCATTGATGATTCATCGATAAGAAACACCTGTCCTTTATAGTCGGGCTTCCCGCCTGCGGCCATCGCCTGGTCATGCTCAACGACAAAGGATTTGATGGTCTGCGCCCGGACACCGACGTCGCTCATTTCTTTCACCGCCTGGTGCGTAGGAGCTAGCCCCGTCATCACCGGACGAACGTCCGCCGGCAGGGTCTCCAGTGCAGATATCACCGCCTTCAGCTGCGTGGTTTTCCCCACGCCGGCATAGCCCTGAATCCCGATAAACTGATCCGTGGTACCCAGCACCAGGGTGGTCGCCTTTTTCTGGCCATCCGTCAGGCCGTTCAGCACGGCCTCCGGTACCTGTTCCAGCAACGGCTGCTGCGTACCTTTCCCTTCCTCCACCACACGCAGAATGGCTTTCTCCATCTCCCAGGTGGACCGGGAAACCAGTACCGGCTCTCCCCCTGAGGATACGGACAACAGCTCGCCATTTTTAATCATCGCGCCAATTTCATTCCCGATGGCCTCAAGGTCGGGATGATATTTCTGCGCTTCCGTCGCCAGCTTGAGCTCATTGATCACCACGGTGCGCTGGTCGTTAATGGCACGCCAGACGGCCAGGCCCGCATCCGTCCGGACGCTGTCATGCAGTGAATCAACCGCCTGACTGACGTCCTGATGACCGCTCAGGTTTCTGACCAGCTGCACGGGAGAGGCATTGGTCTTCATGCGCTGCAGCCGGGCTTCCGCCCGGTCCTGCACTTCGGCGGTGAACACTTCCGCCCGGTGGCCACTCTGTGCCAGCGAGTTCATGGTCTGGGTCGAAATGTCGCGGCTGTTCAGCGCGGCCAGCACCACGCCGGTGTCGTTATCCCGGCCGCCCGGCGCGGTCACATAAGCATGTGAAAGATAGAGCGGCTGGTCTTTTGGCAGCGTCAGGGTGTCTTCCCCCCGTTTCACCTCAATCCCCTTTTCACTTATCCCGGTCACCTCAAGACGATCTTTGGCCTTCAGGCTGTGCTCGCGGTCGCCCGCCACGGACAGCAGTTTTTCGCCGGTGGCCACGCTGAGGGTTTCACGGCTGAAGAGACGCCAGTCAGCGCTGATATCGCCGATTTTCATCCGGGTCAGCACCCCATCCCCGTCGATAAGCGAGAGGACTCGCGTGTCCTCATGCACCCGGTCAATCACATAGGACTTACGCTCTTTTGCGTCCGTGCGATCCTCAAGCACCATGCCGGAACGGTATGAACCGGGCATGCGCCGCGTTTTGCTGTCGAGCCAGACCGGCTGCCGGGCCTCTATCTCCACGCCGTCACGCCCCAGTTGTCCTGCGTTCTGCAGCGCCTCTCGTACCAGACCTGTCAGCTGTGCCTGTTCACGCCTGCCGACCACGACGGCGGTGACGTTTTCACTGCCTCCGCTCAGCTCTGCATACCGGTTGGCCAGCGCCTCGTAACGGTCGCGTTTGTTCGGAATACTGACCACTTCGGCCTCAAGCCCGGGCGCCGGCTCCGTGCGGCGTGAGCGGGCAACCCCCGCTGACTCCAGTACGGACATGGCGTTACCGTTCGCCTGACGCCCGGCACTGTCGAGAAAGACCAGCTGTGCGTCCTGCGCGCGCGCTTCGCCCAGCAGAATCAGCGTCTCCTTTAGCCCCAGACGCTCTGCCCCTTCGATAATCAGCGTGCTCTGGGGTTTCAGGTGGAAATCACCGCTCAGAACATGCTGCCGGCTGATAATCCGTTCCCGCAAATCGTCGGATTTCGCCAGCGAAATGGCGCGCTCGGCAGAGCTGGCCAGCACCTGAACGTCACGACCGTTCGCGCCGGCAATACCGGCCAGCTGCGCGGTCAGGTCACGGATGCCCGCCACGCCTGACGGGGCATTCATCAGAACCAGGGCGTCCTTCTCCACAACTTCCAGCGCCGCCGGCGCGTACTGCGCCGGGCGGGTGAAACTGACGACTTTTGTGGATTTGAGATGTTCCTGACTCAGTGCCTGGATCGACAGTTCGTCCAGCAGGTGAATACGGGAGGTGAAGACCCCTTTCTCACTGTCCAGCGGCACAATCATGCCGTCCTTCAGCGCCGCATCGATGGCCACACGAATTTCCTGAATCTCCGGCAGCTGTTCGCTCAGCTCAGCGGTTGTCATCATCAGCTCGCCAAAGGTGAAGCGCGTTTTACTGTCGCTGAGCTGCGAGATGGCCAGCCGGACAGCCTCAGTCAGTTCCGGGCGGGGTATTTCAGTGTCCAGCTGCGCAGCAGGAAAGCTCCTGGCCGCCGGCGTCTTTTCGGGACCGGTCTGTGCCGGCTGACTCAGCGTGTCAGTCTGTTGTGGTACTGGCTGACGGGACAGGCTCTCCCGTTCTGCGGGTTGAGCAGGTGTATCGACGCTCTTTTCTGCCGTGGACGACGTCTGCAGAGAAGCCTGTTCAGGCCCGGCAGGAACCGGCTTAACCTGGTGATCTCGCTCCGGCTGAGGCGCGGTCTCACGAAGACCTGCATCACGCGGCACCACGCTTTCCTGATACGCCTTCAGGTCAAATCCCTTCTCCTTCATCTGACCCAACCAGCGCTCCATCAGGCGCATCCGCGAAGGGTCGACTTTCGCCCTGCGGGTATCTTTGGCGGCCACATCCCGGCTGCGCAGCGTGGCTTCAGCACCGACAGCCCCTCTGATTTCCCGGCCACGGGAGGAATATTCATCCACAACTTCATCCGGAATTGCCTTAATCTCCCACATGCCGTGTTTGCCGACCTCTTTCACTTCGTGGCCAAGTGATTCAACACGTTCACGAAGGGCACCTCGATAGATTTTTCCGAGCGTGACCTGGTGCTTCATGACGGTCTCGATAAAGCCGGCGTTATGGATATAGTCCGTGGCCAGAGCTTTCCATTTGCCCGCATACTCCGTCATATTGGCAACCAGGAGATGAGTGTGTATCAGCGGGTCGAGGTTACGTGACGTGTCATGCGTGTAGGCGGCCGCGACCATCTTGCCGGTGTGTACGATGGACGTAACGCCGTCTTTGGTGTTCCGGGCCGAGATGAGCTTCTCCACATAGCCGGCCGCCACGCGGACGGCGTGGTAGTGTGCTTCCAGCATTTCTTTATCGTTCCCGATGAGTGCCAGAATGGACACGCTCTTGGGGGCGGAAAAGGTCAGGTCATGGCCCGGACGGTGGACGTGCTGTCCGTTAACCTCTTTACCCAGCCGTGAGCCGTCCGGCAGACGGCCCTCGAGCACGGCCGTCAGATCATCGCCACGGACGTTGCCCTCCAGGCCCAGCTCTTTTGCACCCTCTCCCATCCAGAGGCTCTGCAGGCTGCCCAGAAAATAGTAGTTATCGGAATTGCTGTAGTAGCCTGCAGCCTCGCCGGCTGACGCTACTGGGGCGACTGACATCATAGTTCAGGCTCTCTGTCGTAATAGTGATGGTCGTTTTCGTCGTAACCCGGATCGTCCGCGTGACGGTGAATTAAAATGTTCTCTTCTTCCTTCGCCAGCTGCCGGCTCGTCCGGTGTGCTTCATCCGGGGTCTGCGGTGTCACTGACTTCCCAGCCGTCGTCAGACTCAGGCCGCCGTCTAGCAGTGCCGTTACCTTCATATCCAGGTTCATTGATTCGCCCGCATTCTCGCTGGCCTGACCTTCTTCTCCATCTGAGGTGGCTCCGGTATTGAGCCGCCGTTTCAGCATCCCCAGCGCGCCGGCTGCAGCAGGCCCGGAGGAAGTATCCAGCTGGGTTCTGCTGCGGATTTTTTGCAGTGCTGCAGGTATTTCCGGTTTGAGGGGTGCAGTCTCTTTTTGACGAGTTACTGAAGGAGGAGAAGACCGAAGTGAAACGACGTTGTCTTTTTTGTCTTCGGTGACAGGGTCTGTCACCGTGCTGCTATTTTCAGTTACTACTTCCGTCACCACTGGCGCTGTTCGCAATGTGACGGGCTCCCTGGCTGGTACTGGCTTTCGTTCAGGTGCAGCGCTGCGCGAAGGTTTCGGTTCTTCCATTCGGGTACGAGCCACTTTTTCGGTGAACGGAGTTACCGGTGAGCCGGATGCCCCTGCAGAAGAAACCGGTGCAGGAACGTCAGCTGCAGATGATGACTCGCTACCCTTCTCCAGCACTTCGTCACCGGTCGGGAACGTCAGACCTGCTGCTGTCGCTGCGCGCTCATTCTCCTTAATAACCCTCTCCAGCTCCGGACTCAGTGCATCGCGGATATTGCGCTCGAGAAGGCCTGCCTGCCGCTTCTTCGGCGCGCGATATTTCAGCTTCAGACGGACGACCGGATACTCACCCGGGAGGCGCACATAAAAGTTGAGGTTCGGCAGACGCATGATCTGCTCGTAGTCTACAATCGGGTTATTGACCTCATCCTTGCCGAGGGAAACACCGTCACGCACCTGGTCCAGACCGTAGCTGTTCTGCTCGCGGATTTTGCGCTTACGCTGGTTGCCCAGCTCCTCTTCCACCACTTTGGCCATCTCCGCACTCGGTGAGCGACCGTACATACGGGTGTTCATCAGGTCGAAGATACTTTTGGCCAGCTCGCGGCCGTACACGTGAACCAGCTGCGCCATGTTCTGCATCCCCAGCACGAAACAGCCGCCAAACTTACGCGCTTCCGCCAGCGTCTCGGCCAGCTCGGGGATGCGCTGCAGGCTGGGGGCTTCATCGATAATGAACCATACACGGCGGTCGCTGTTCTCCCCCATGCTCTGCAGCATCAGCGTGGCCAGAGATACCCACAGCGAGATCAGCGGGCGTACACTCTTGCGGTGACGGGCCTGTGTTGAAATAAACAGCCAGCTGCTGTCATAGCGTTCCTGCGTCATCCACTCCCGGATGGTGAACGGCGGCTTCGTTCCGTCATCCAGCCCCTGCAGGTAGCGAAGGGCTTTGGCGTAGTTGGTTACCACTGAGCGAATGGAAATGGCCGTTTTCTCTATCTTCTCTTCCACCAGATTGGCTGAAGGCGTATTGACCAGATATTCACGCAAACTTTTCATGTCGAGTGACAGCAGGGTTTTGAGGAACTTCTCAATGCTGCGTTCCGGGTCCGTCGACATACGAATTGCAAGGTCGGCATAAATAGTTCGCGAGCTGGATACCCAGAACGGATCGGACTCCCCTTCCACCGGAATGAGACTGGCGGCCAGGTTGTCGTAATCGACCGCGTCGACACACTCCCCCCACATCTGCCAGTTGGCACAGCGCTCGTCGTGGGCGTTAAGGATGATATCGGTAGACGGGTTATAGTGGGTTTCTGTGAAGGTACAACCGGAGTCGTAGATGATGGCCCGGTCACCACGTTTGCGGATGTAGTCGAGTAACCAGCGTATCAGCGTCGACTTTCCCACCCCGATAGTGCCATGCATCAGGAAATTGAGTACCTCCGCCATCCTGACCATATGCAGATCACCCACGCGAAGGTCAGAGAACTCACCGTTTTTACGCAGCAGCTTATTCACTTCAGCAGGCTTGTCAGTCAGCTGCATCCCGGAAATGTATTCGTCTTCACTTTCCTTTCGACCGATATTGGCGATAAACCATGTCACGGCGATAAACACCACCATACTGAACAACCCGCTGGCGCCGGCCGCCCACTGCAGCTCAGTCAGGCACTGGTTGCCCATCTCCTGCATGTACAGGTCGGTATAGATCTGCGGCAGGGTCATTTTGAGCACCATCATCGTCGCGGTTGGCGCATACCAGTAGTGGACGTCGTATATTTTTGGCGTCCCCGTTGCCGGCATCAGATCGATAAAACTGCTGTTGATGCTGGCGAACCACCACAGGGAGCCGTTATCAAGGGCTTCCTGTGGAATTCGCCAGAGAAAAATGGCGGTAGTCAGCACGGCGAACAGGATGAAGATCCAGAATCCTATCCAGTTGTTCACCTGAATGAACATGCGCCAGCGGTAGGCGGTCATCTGCCCGCCCTGGGTGAGGTTTTTTCCTGCGAAGCTCATAGAGTGTTGTCCGGCCGTTATCGCATCACCTGTTCGGTGATGTGTGTTATCAGAGAAGGAAAGTTGAAAAGGTTGCTGTAAAACGTGGTATCGCGAGGGTAAAGCGCCGGTTTATTACATCAGGCTCAGCTCATATCTGGCCTGCTGGCACCCGTCCTCCCAGTCCTGTTTATTAATGTATGCAGCCACAGAACGGACTGAAGTGGCCACATCCTTATAAACCGCTGAGTGCCACTCCCGGGGCTCCAGACCATAAAGGGTGAATTCATAGCCAGACCAGCCAGCAATGATGGTCATTCCCTGCCCCTCAGGAAGTGAACCTAAGACATTCAGATAAGCCCTCGCTACCATCAGCTCACTTTCCAGATGGATAAGCGACCAGAATTCAGCTGAGTAATCTGCACGTTCATTTATCTGATGCATCATGATGGACGAACTCCTTTGAAATTAAGGACGCAACGCTCGCCGCAGACAGGGCTGCGCCATGCGCAGTCATGCGAGGAAGCGTAATTACTGGTAACTGACAGAAAGCACTGACGCACCCTGCCCGGAATGAGCACGGTTAAAAATCAGCTGTGAGGGAGAACGGCTGCGACGATCGCCGCAGCCGCGGGTATTACATGATGCCGGCGATGGACTTGGCCAGCTGCGCTTCCAGGACAGGTTTTGCCTCTTCAAACTTGAGGTTCACCTTGTTGGCGTTGGATACCACGCGAGTCTGGTATTTAGCACGGTTGCCCTGCTCCGTGCTGGTCTGTAGCTTAATACCTGACGTGCCCTGTTTCAGGGCGGCAATATTGTCGGTCGTGACGGCTGCTTTGCTGCGCTCGGAGATTTGCAGATCGGTCACCATCGTGTAGTTGACGTCTTCCACCATTGCATCAGCAGCCATACCAATCAGCCCGGTGGCCAGCCCTACACCCAGCGTTGCGCCAGCTGACGACGAGTTATACGCCGTAATACCCGCGCCCAGTGCCGCACCCATTGCCGCACCTTCATACCCGGTCTTAAGGAACCCCTGGGCATCGCGCAGATCCATTTTTTCAGCTTTCAGTACGTTTGCCTGAATCCAGTAGTAGGCCGTGTCCGGAGAGCTGGAGACGCGGTAGCCTTTCGCGGCCAGTTCATTTGTAATTTGTGCCTGCAGATGTTACCAACGGTGCAAAACTGATCCACCCCAGCGGTTGAAAATTGATCCAGGGGTTAATCTGCTCCTCTGAATACAGGGGAGCTTATGATCACTTTTGAGATTCGTATGGAAATTAAAGTCCTGCACAAGCGGGGAATGAGTATCCGGGCCATTGCCAGGGAGCTGGGTATTTCGCGCAATACTGTCCGCAGCCACCTGAAAGCCAAATCTGAAAAGCCGCAGTATTCACCACGCCCGGCACCATCATCACTGCTCGATGAATACCGTGATTACATCTCTAAGCGGATCAGCGATGCGCATCCCTACAAAATCCCGGCGACCGTTATTGCCAGGGAAATCATGGAGCTGGGCTATCGTGGAGGGCTTACTATCCTGAGAGAGTTCATCCGTAAACAGACCCTGCCAGCACAGGCAGAACCGGTCGTTCGCTTCGAAACCGAGCCCGGACGGCAGATGCAGGTTGACTGGGGGACCATGCGAAACGGCAAGTCACCCCTGCATGTGTTCGTCGCTGTTCTGGGATACAGCAGAATGCTTTACATCGAGTTCACCGACAACATGCGCTACGACACGCTGGAAGCCTGTCACCGCAATGCGTTCAGCTTCTTCGGCGGTGTACCGCAGGAAGTCCTGTACGACAATATGAAAACGGTGGTGCTGCAGCGTGATGCTTACCAGACCGGGCAGCACCGGTTCCATCCTTCCCTGTGGCAGTTCGGCAAAGAGATGGGCTTCTCTCCCCGCCTGTGCCGTCCCTTCAGGGCGCAGACTAAAGGCAAGGTGGAGAGGATGGTGCAGTACGCCCGCAACAGCTTCTATATCCCGTTAATGACACGCCTGCGTCCGATGGGGATCACCGTCGATGTTGAAACCGCAAACCGTTACGGCCTGCGCTGGCTGTACGATGTGGCCAATCAACGTAAGCATGAAACTATCCAGACCCGCCCCTGCGATCGCTGGGTGGAGGAACAGCAATCCATGCTGGCACTGCCACCGGAGAAAAAACAGTATGATGTGCAGGTTGATGAAAGCCTGATGACCTTCGACAGGCAGCCGTTGCATCATCCGCTCTCCATCTATGACACGTTCTGCAGAGGAGCCGCATGATGGTCGAACTGCAACATCAACGGCTGATGGTGCTTGCCGAACAGCTCCAGCTGGACAGTCTTATCGGCGCAGCGCCGGCGCTGTCGCAACAGGCGGTGGATCAGGAATGGAGCTACATGGACTTCCTGGAGCACCTGTTACATGAGGAGAAACTGGCCCGGCATCAGCGTAAACAGGCGATGTACACGCGGATGGCAGCCTTCCCGGCGGTAAAGACGTTCGAGGAGTACGACTTCACCTTCGCCACCGGCGCTCCTCAGAAGCAAATCCAGTCGCTGCGATCCCTGAGCTTCATAGAGCGTAACGAAAACATCGTGTTGCTGGGGCCATCGGGCGTGGGAAAAACGCATCTGGCGATAGCCATGGGCTACGAAGCAGTACGGGCGGGCATCAAGGTTCGCTTCACAACAGCAGCGGACCTGCTGCTACAGCTGTCCACTTCACAGCGTCAGGGCCGTTACAAAACGACTCTCAATCGTGGTGTCATGGCCCCGAAGCTGCTTATCATCGATGAAATAGGTTATCTGCCGTTCAGTCAGGAGGAAGCCAAGCTGTTCTTCCAGGTCATCGCCAAACGTTACGAGAAGAGCGCGATGATCCTGACCTCCAACCTGCCGTTCGGGCAGTGGGATCAGACGTTCGCCGGTGATGCAGCGCTGACATCGGCGATGCTGGACCGGATCTTACATCACTCACATGTCGTGCAAATAAAAGGGGAAAGCTATCGACTGAAGCAGAAACGAAAGGCCGGGGTTATCGCTGAAGCTAATCCTGAGTAAACAAGGTGGATCAATATTAAACCGTTGGTGGTGGCGGTAAGTGGATCACTTTTTACCCGTTGTTGACAGCAGACCAGACATGTCCTTGTCAGAGGTATTACGGATCTGCAAATAAACAGTCTTCTCTGATGATGGCTCCAGCCAGATGGTTTCACTCATCTGGGTTTTGACATCGAGGTTACGTTTCTTCACCGCTGTGGACATGGCACCACAACCAGACAGAGCGAGAGTAGACGCGATCAGACTAACAACGGCTAATTGTTTTAATTTCATGAATTCATCCTGTGCATAGAAAAACGTCCCCGTTAGCGAGATATAGCTAACAGAGACGTTATCGGCTGATTTGAATGTTAATTTTGAATCGCCACGCGTTTAACAGACACCTCAGAGTCATTTAAGATGACTTAAAGAG
>OGSU01000316.1_pt1 | contig 26087 bp, 23 predicted proteins | sample 1573911 | NCBI WGS metagenome assembly OGSU01 (sample SAMN03295839, study PRJEB24534) | human gut metagenome | isolation source: fecal sample 7 from infant 5 | host: Homo sapiens | place: USA: Pittsburgh, PA | collected 2014-07 | reverse complement strand
AAGTTATGTAAAGAAATATTTATATTAAGTAATTTATTATTTAATAGGGTATTTTTAATATTTTATATATTAAGCTAATTAAGTCATTAATAAAAAAATTAATAAAAGGATATATAATATAGGTAAAATTATGAGAGGAGAATAGTGTATGGAACATGTAGTGAAAAAGGGCGAAAATACACAAGAGGTTAAATATAATAAATGGGCTATATTATTTTGTGTAGTTACTATGACCTTCATGTCTTGCATAGATGGTAGCATAGTAAATGTAGCTTTGCCTAAAATTTCATATGATTTAAATAAGCCTATATTAGATACTCAATGGATTGTAACTACTTATCTTATGGTTATATCAGCCTTAGTATTACTTTGTGGAAGAATTGGTGACATAAAGGGTAAATGTAAGGTTTTTAAAGTCGGCGTTTTAATTTTTACAATAGGTTCATTCTTTAGTGGGTTATCAAAGACATTGCCTCTTCTTATAGTGTCTAGAGCAATTCAAGGGGTTGGAGGCTCCTGTGCAATGGCAACTGGTATGGGAATAATAACAGCTTTCTTTAATGAAAAAGAGAGAGGAAAGGCAATGGGGTTATCAGCTAGTGCAGTAGCTATGGGAGTAATGGTTGGACCTGCATTAGGTGGTATTTTAGTCTCTATAAGATGGGATCTTATATTTTGGATTAATGTACCTATTGGAATAATTGCTTTTTTACTTTCAATGGTTTATCTTCCTAAGATGGAGACAAATTCAAAGGAAAAGATAGATATAAGAGGAACAATAGTATTTGCAATATTTATAGTATCAAGCATGTTATCTATAACAAAAGGGGAAGTTTTAGGTTATACAGATAAATATATAATGTTAGGATTTATAGTATCTATAGTTTCTTTTACAGTATTTATATATTTGCAAAAGACAGTGGAATCACCAGTTTTAGATTTAAATTTATTTAAGACTAAACTATTTTCTCTAAGTATAGTGTGTTCAGCACTTTCATTTTTAGCTATAAGCAGCATGAATATAATAATTCCACTTTATTTAGAACAAGCATTACAAATGAGTTCTTTACATGCAGGATTATTTTTAATGATTTACCCACTATGTCTATCAATAGTTGCTCCACTTAGTAGTTCTCTTTCTGATAGATTTAATGGAAGATTGATTTCATTAATAGGAATATCTTTATTAACAGTAGCTCTTTTCTTTATGGGAAGAATAAATATAAATAGTACTTTAATTTATTTAGGAACTTGCTGTGCTATTATGGGGGTTGGCAATGGAATATTTAAATCAACAAACAACGCTCTTGTTATGGAAAAAGTGCCTAAGCATAGACTAGGTATTGCAGGAAGTGTTAACTCATTAGTTTCAAATTTAGCTATGGCCTATGGGTTTACATTTGCAACAACAATCTTATATGGAAGAATGAGTTATAGACTAGGGTATAAGGTCACAAATTATATACCAGGCCATGAAGAGGCATTTTTATATGGATTAGATTGTGTATTTTTTTCAGCTACAATAATGTGTTTAATCGCATCAGTAGTAGCATTTATTAGATATAGAAGAAAAGATATATAGGTTAAATTAATATATACAGAAGGAATTTTTATAATATTATGTAGAAAAAGCTTTAATCTATTTTTTATTTTAATAATATAAAAAAATAATTAGTTTGTTTTATGTAATTTTATCCATAAAATAGTGATAAATTTTAAGTAGACAATGCTTAAATTGATAAAATAATAATTATTATAAAGAAGTGTTTATTTATCTTTCTAAGAGTGATATAATTAAATTGTAAACAATGTTAACAAAATGTTCATTAATTATGTTTGTTTTTAGGAGGGTTATAAAATGAGTAAAAAAGTAGAAGAATTAAAAAATGAAGTTATGGCTGATGTAGAAAAATCTTGCGTAGAAGACATAAAAGCTCATATGATTGATAAAATAGAAGAGGATGTAAAAGTTCTTGATGAAGATAGCAAAGCTTACAAAGAAGATGAAAAAGAAGCTGCTAAATTAGGAAAAGCTATCAATAAAGAATTAGATAGAGAAATAAAAGAAGAAGCTGAAAATGCTAAAGAATTTGCTAAAGAATTAAAAGCTGATATAGAATCAAGAGAATAATATTTTAAATAATTAAATAAAATTTTCACATTACTTTTGATGTAAAAAGACTGTATGTAATATCCCGAAAGTGCATATAGTCTTTTTATTTTGCTTAATTTTAGTTTTAATAAATAGTAATAAAAAAAGTATAATACAATAAAAATATTGTATTATACTCTTTTTTTATTATTAAAAGGGTTATGTAATTAAGGAATATAAATTTGTTAGCTTTGATGCTAATTAATATTCAAAATTTATTTGAACATTAATTAATTTCAAATACTTAATAAATGTAATGGAAAGTTTAAATAAAAATATTTATTTAAACATTAATTAATCTTAAAGCTTAGAGTATAGTTTGAATTTTTATTTTAAACTTCAGGTGTAAGTAAATTAAAGCTTACACCTGAAAGTTTATGCTAATCTAATTCAGAATTAGCTATATGACCTTTTAAAATTTCGGCTGATTTTATTAGGTTTTCTTTTTCTTCATTTGATATAGGGACATCTAGAATTTGTCTAGCTCCACTTCTATCAACTATAGTAGGCATTGCTAAATAAACATTATCAATTCCGTATTGGCCTTCAAATAGAGAAGAAACAGTTAAAATAGCATTTTCATCACGAAGGATTGCTTCAACTATTCTTGTAACGGCAAGAGCTACAGCATAGTTTGTATATCCTTTGCTATTTATTATTTCATAAGCTGCATTTTTAACTTTTTCAGGAAGTTCCTTTTTAAAGGAGCCATCGCAGTTAGCGCAAACTGTTTTACAATATTCTTCAACATTTGCTCCAGCAATATTAGTTAAGCTCCAAGCTGTTATTTCTGAGTCTCCATGTTCTCCAATTATATATGTGTGAACATTTCTAGCGTCTATATCAAAATGTTCTGAAAGCATATATTTTAATCTTGAAGTATCTAAGACAGTTCCAGATCCAATAACACGTTCTTTAGGGAATCCAGAAAGCTTGTAAGTTATATAAGTTAAAATATCAACTGGGTTTGATACTACTAAAAGTATTGAGTTTGGGCTATATTTAACAACCTCAGGTACTATACTTTGGAAGATTTTTAAGTTTTTATTTATAATATCTAATCTTGTTTCGCCTGGCTTTGGACCAACCCCAGCAGTTATTATAACTATGTCAGAGTCTTTTGTATCTGCATAGTCTCCTGATTTTATATCAACAGATTTAACAAATGCCGCACCTTGTGCTAGGTCCATAGCTTCAGCATGTGCCTTATCCTTATTTATATCAACAATTACTATTTCGGATGCTAATCCATCTTGCATTAATGCGAAGGCTGTTGTTGAACCAACGAATCCTGCACCTATTATTGAGATTTTATTAGTTTTTTCTCTTATCATATATATCATCTCCTAAACTAATTCCTAGTTAATTACTCTGAATTATAAGTTAATTATATAACAAATAATTATTATTATCAAGTAGTTTTTCTATTATTTTCTATGTTTAGAGTATTTAAGTAGGTATTTATTCTTATAATCTAAAAATCTTTATAAAAATATTCTTTCTAAATAGAAGGATATTTATACTTGTAAGAGAATATAAGTATTGAAGAAAATATATTTAAGAGTGTAAAGATTTGATAATTAATAAGTAATAAATTTGTGGGCTTTAGGATAAAGAAAAATATCTTTAAAAACTTAAATATATTTTATTAGAAATATTATTTATAGGGAAAGAAGAGTTAAATTAAAAAAGAAAATGGGGCTTAAAGTTTTTTATTTAACTCTTATAAGAATTAAGAGGTTGTATCAAAATAATTTATAATATAAAGCTTAAAATTAGTAATTTAATTTATTAATTTTTTTAAAAAATAAGTTTTATATTAAAGTTTTGATGCAACTTCTTAGTTTAAATAAATATTTAAGTGAAAATATATAATTATAAAGTGATATTTTGGGAAAAATAGTATATAATTGAATAGTAATAAAGAGAAATATTATTATTTTAAAGGGGTGAGCATCTTTGATAAAAATAAAAAAAAATATCAATAAAGATGCCGAAAAAAAATATGAATATAGATTTTATAGGTACTTGGGCTTAGTTTTAATTATTCTTTTTTCCTGTATAGTTACTGTAAGTAATTTAATAAATCCAGGAGAAACGAAGAAATTAATTTCAGAGCTAGTTAGAAAGGACTATAGTGATTTTTTTCAGTACGAATTACAAAATAGTGATAAATCACTTCAAGAGATATATGATTCATATTCAAAGAATGAAAATATAGAAGTTTATAAGCTCATGGCCTTAAATACTATATATTTTGGTGGAGATAGAAATAGGTATTTAGAGCCCTATATAAGACCCTACATAGATAAGTATAATTTATCACAAAATGATAGATTGAAATTATATGAAGATGTAAATAAAGAAATAAAAAATATTGAAAATAAGTATATCTTTAAGTTAATTGTTAAGAGATTTTCACCATACATACTTGCTATTGCTTTTGTAACTTTAATAATGGGAAGTGCTTCATTTATTAGAAAGAGAAATAATGTTGAAAGAATTATAATTAATATTTTAATATTTTTAGCTGGAATATATATATGTTATTTATCTAGTATAAGTGTGAAGCATGGAATATGGATTAATTTAGCTATTATGCTGGCTCTAGCAGAGTTTATTATAGAAAATAAAACTAAGTTATTAGAATATATTGGAGGATCTATTATACTAATTATTTTAGTTTTAAGTATATTAGGTAAATTTGAGTATAAGTCAAATGAATTAGATAAATATGATGTAAATAAATTAGTTTTAGTAAATAATTTTCAAGGAGCTAATTTTGCTAATGAAGAGCATGATATTCAAAGAAGTGGACGAGCTTTATATTCTGAAATTAAAAAAGAGAATATGATATTAATAGATAATTCTAATGAAAATATAAATAATTTAATTGAAAATAAAGAGAAAATCATATTTAATAATAAAGAAAATAATAAACCTGTATTTTATATGTGTTTATATAATAATATTCCAGTATATAGATTAGCCTTAGTTAAGGAAGGCCAAATAGTAAAGATATATGAGGGAGTATTAAATCCTTATATGAGAAGTACACTTATGAAGTTAGAAAGAGGAAAAGGGCATAAGAAAAACAAAGTATGCAATATAGAGATGCTTAAAACAATAAATTAAGCTTTAAATTTTATGTGAATTAACATTAAAAAAATCATAATGATATATTAAGAGGAATATTTATATACTAAGGACAAATTTAATTATATTTAGTTCTTAGTATATTTTTTTAGGCAGAATGTTGTTTTATGGAGTGATTTCAGTGGAGTACAAAAAAGAGCAATTCAATGAAAAGGTTTTAACTAATCATATTACTAAGGAACAATGGATTGATATTTTGAAAAATAGTAATTTAATTGGATTAAGAGATATGAAAATATTGCTTAATTTATATGGTAGCAATGGACAGCCCCTTAAGACTTCTTTAATAGGAGAGCATTTAGAATTTGGAGATATTAGTGCTAGAATTCAAAAGATGTGTAAAAGAATAGAAGAAGAATTAGGAATAGGTTTAGATGAAAAAAGCGAAATAGGAAGTTGGAAATATAAATTTAGACATTGGTTTATTATGCTAAATGGATCAAAGATATATGATGAAAAGGAAGAAAAAAATTATTTCACCTGGACATTAAAAAATGAGCTTAAAGAAGCTATAGATTTTTTATTAGGAAAAGAATAGTATGACTTAAAGAAGTATTGTATAAAATAAGATAATAAAACTTATGCTTATTAATAAAGCAAGTTGTTTAAAAGATTAGTGTTTTATTATTTGTTTTTTATACAATACTTTTTTTAAAATTATAAATGCAATTTGAAGAGTTTGACAGTAAGAGCCTTATGAGGTTAATATCTTATTAGCTTAACATAAGAAAGGAGGGAGATAGTATGAATAGAAAAGAGATAAAAAGTATTGCTAAATCTAAGTTAAAGGGAAGATGGTTTAATATTGTCTTATTAACTTTAATCATAGCAATAATTGAATTTGGAGCAAGTGAGATTATTGGAAGAACTGCAGGAATAACTTCTAATATTTTAAACATAGCTAATAACTTTTTATTAATGCCAGCCATAACGGCTTCAGGGATTATATACACAATTAAATTTGTTAAGAGTAATGAAGTAGTAGCTTTAAATTATGCTATTCCAAGCGTTAAAACTTGGGGAAGATTTATAATGAGTATGATAGTTACTATGATCTTTAGTATTCCTATACTTTTAGTTGTGTTTTTAGGAAATATATTTTTAGTGTTATCTATAACATCATTACATAGTGCAATGCTTACTGGCCAAATATCTATGAATCCTATGATAGGAGTTTGGGGAGTAGTATTTTTAATAGTTATATTAGTATTAATTTTAGCTGCTATAGTAGGAATTTTATTATTCCCATTACCATATTTAATGGCTGAAGATACCTGCGGAATATGGGAAGCTGTTAAAAGAAGCTTTAAAATAATGAATGGCCATAAATGGGAATTATTTATTATGGGACTTAGCTTCTTAGGATGGTTAATATTATCAGTATTAACTCTTGGAATAGGATTATTATGGCTTCTACCATATATCCAAGTTACTTTAAGAATATATTATCTTTCAATTACAGGAAGAGAAAGTGAAATAAATTAAAGTTAGGACTGTATCCTCAATGGGTACAGTCATTTTTTTAAGTTTACAGAATTGACATAAATTTGATATGATGTTAATCTTTTATTAAAAATAGAAGGAAGTGATTATTTTATGACCAGAAAAGAAATAAAAAGTTTATCACAAGATAAGCTAAGAGGAAGATGGACAAACTTTCTTTTACTTGTATTAATAGTTTTAGGAGTACAAGGACTAGTTACGTATTTCATATCGAATGTAGAAAGTATAGGGCTAAGTTCAATTTTGAATTTAGGAAATAGCTTTTTATTAGGACCTTTTCTTGAATCTTTACTTGTAGTTTTTGTAATTAAATTAGTTGATAGAGATGATAAGGTTGGATTAAAAGAATCTATTCCTTCATGTAAAGTATGGAGAAATTTTATTAAGAAGTTTCTTGCTTTAATATTATTTGAGCTTCCAATATCACTTATAGCATCAATAATTGCTGTGGTATCATTTATTAGTATAATATCAAATCATCTTTATGAGTATTTATTTATGGCTTCTATGAATTATGAAGATATATTAAGTCAATATATAGGTATCTTTATTATAATAATATTAATAGTAGCTACTTATAATATTATAGTTTCATTATTCTTTTTCCCTGTTAAATATATTATAGTTGAAGAGCCAGAACTTGGTATATGGGAAGCTGTAGGAAAGGCTTTTAAAATGATGAAAGGTCATAAATGGGAGCTTTTCGTATTAATTTTAAGTTTTATAGGATGGGCAATACTAGCCGTTTTACCTATAGTATTAGGAAGTATAATTATTGTTTTAATGAACTTAAGTGTATATATATTACCTATTTTCTCTATAGGGCTAATATGGTTCTTTGTATATAGAGATACTATATACAGGGTTTATTATCTTTCAATTTCAGAAAGAGCATTAGAAATAGGAAAAGATGAGTTGAATCAGGATATTGAGGTTGAAGAAGAGGATTTCGAATTTAGAGATTAGTTTAAATGCCTAAGAAATACAATTAAAATGTGTTTCTTAGGCATTTTTATTTTAGTTTTAACTTAAGATATTCTTATTTAATTTTTAATGTAATGAATGTCATAAGAGAAATTACTCTAACTTGAAACTAATTAAAAAAATTTACTTAAGGGGCTCCATTACCCTGTCTAAGATATTATTAATTTCTGCAATTGATGTACCAAAGTTTGTTATAGGAACTAAAGCATCATCACATATTCCTATTCTATTCATTATTTCAGCTTTGTTAAACATGCATCCTCCACAATGAATTACAAGGGAATATTCATTAAGATTCTTAGGAAAGTCCTTACCAGAGCAATTATGAACTATTATTCCAGGACAAGTTTCTTCTAACCAAGTAGGTAGTTTTTCTCTTGCTATATCACCTTTTAATTGATGGTGAGTACAAGCTTCTGCTATTAAAACTTTATCACCTGCTTTAAGATTTTTTATTGCTTTGGCTCCTGAATAGAACTTATTTAAATCCCCCTTGTATCTAGCCATAAGTATTGAAAAGGAGGTAAGAGGAACACTTCTATCTAATTTTGCATTAACTTGTTTAAATACTTGAGAGTCAGTTATTACTAAGTCAGGCTTACCGTTAAAGATTTTTAATCCTTCATCTAACTTATCTAATGTAACCATAGTTGGTATTCCACCATAATCTAATATATCTCTTAATACTTGAACTTGAGGAAGTATAAGTCTTCCTTTAGGAGCTTGTATATCTTGAGGAGCTACTAGAAGAATTTTATCTCCAGCTTTGATTTTATCACCTATTATTGGGCTTTCAGTTATTGATGAGGGTGATACATTAACAAGTTCTTTTTTTAATTCATTTATGTTTAAATTATTTTTTGCACTTATGGCAACACAAGGTATTCCTAATAATTCACCAATTTCTTTTAAAGAATTATTTAAATTACTATCAACAAAGTAATCTTTATTAGATAAAGTTGTTTTATCAATATCCTTTAAATCAATTTTAGACTCAATTAGATTATTAGGAACTAAATCACACTTGTTAATAACTAGTATAGCTGGTTTCTTAGCCTTTTTTAATTTATTAAGCCATAATATTTCCTTAGAAAGCATGTCTTTAAATTCTATATTTGATTTTATTGCCTCTAGTATTTCAGAAAGGGAAAGGGTTATAAGAGCCACATCAGTCTTTCCTACAACCTCTTCAGTTTTTTCAACTCTAAGCTTACCAATTTCTCCTTCATCATCAAAACCAGCTGTATCAACAAAAACAACAGGTCCTAGGGGTAAAAGTTCCATTGCCTTATAAACAGGGTCAGTTGTTGTTCCCCTAAAGTCTGATACTAGAGAAATATTTTGTCCTGTTAGGGCATTTATTATGCTAGATTTCCCAGAGTTTGTTTTACCAAAAAGAGAAATATGAATTCTACTTCCTCTAGGAGTTTCATTAAAATTACTCATAAATTTTTCTACTATTGCAAGATGTAAATAGTAGAATTGCACCTCCTTGCATTAATTCTTGTGTGAAAATATTTTCAATTGTGAATAAACCTGTGGATAACTTTTTTAATGAATTTTTACTTTCAAATTCTAGTTAAATAATGAAAATAAGCCTTGAAAAAAGTAAAAAAATTACAGTTGTAAATGGCTCAATATAGCCATTTACAGGAGTTTTTATCTTTTGAAAAAATTACTTTTTTAAATAGTAAACTTTATTAAAAGATAATAGGAAAATAGTATAATTTTTTCGTTTCTAAACAAGTTATCCACATAGGGGTGTGGATAACTTTAAGGTTATTCACAATATATAGTTGTGTCATATTTAAATACATACTAAATATTGATAAGGGAAAAAATGTAATTAAATATATTGAAAATTTTTGGTATAAAACCTATGAATAAAAATTTGTATATAAGTAATAAAAATACAATATTTAGTATAAATAAGGCTTTGTTTCTTTAAATTTAATTTAAAATAAGCTTAATATATAAAAATTTTAGCTTAAAAACAGTATGAAATAATAAAAGAATAATTAATATTTTACTAAAAGCTATTATAAAATCTGTGATTTGGTATATGTTTTTAGTAAATAAAATTATAAAAATTATTCAAGAATAATTATATAATTTTGAGTATGAGATTAGAAGGGTATTTTAATCAAATAATATAAAACTAAAAAAGGACAACTCTTAAGGAAAGAAGTTGTCCATAATAATCAAATTATTAATTTTAGTGATGAGGCACTAAAACTACCTCACTACAATCTTCGAAGTTTAAAGAATTTTCATCTATATCTTTTATAGTTAATAAGAAATCATTAGCATTTATTTTTAATAGTGGATAATCTCCAATATTGTTTTTTGTATCATTACATCTATAGCCTTCATTTTGAAGGTGAGTTATAACTGCATATTTTAAAGACTCCATAGAAGAAAAACCTTTCTCTAAAGTTAAAACTATCTTGTGTATATTACAACAAGTTCTTCTTTCTAATGAATTTTGATCTACTGCCATAAAAAAACCTCCCTCACAATAAGTTAAACTCTCAAATCATTCCTAATATTTACATAATATTTAATTATATTTTACAACCTTTACATTTAATAGTCAAATTTTTAACAATGTATTTTAAGGTGTATTATTATGAAAATATTTAGGAATAGGTTGAAAAAATAAGAAAACAAGAGAAATTTAAAGAAAAAATAATTTTCATTAAACTTTTTAAATTAACAATATGAATATGATAAAGAATGATATGCACAACATTGTAGATAATATAACAGTGTTGTTTATGAGTTCTTCATATTCTGGACAATGTTTACCTGAAAAAATAGGTAAGGAAAATGGTAGTGGAAGTATTAAAAATGTAAAATGTGCATAATTAAAAATTTTATCTCCAACTATTAGCTTGTCTATTATGAAGAATTTAATTAAATAACCAACTCCAAGTATTATCATTCTAGTTACTACAAATTTAATACTTTTTTTAATATATTCCTTATTGAACCTTAAGGTGAATACAATTATAAATATATAAATTTAACCTAAAGTTTATAATATAAAAACTATACAAAAAAGAGTAGTATAGGAGGAGCCAAAAGATGGTAGCTAAAATTTTCACAAAAAAAGCCAGCTTACGCTGGCTATATATTAATTATAAATTGATTTTTAGTTTTGATTTTGATTGTTAGTTTGTACCCATATGAAAGATATAAATTTTAATATGGAGTTAAAGTCATAATTTTTCATACAGGTTTTGCATGAATAAATAATCATTAACTTTAATTAATTAAAGCTAGTGAATTAATGTGATATAAAAAGTTACAATATATTTAATTAACTAGAATCTTAAATCTCTAGTTCCGTTACTTATCTTATTTATTTTTTCTTCAACAGATTTTCTAAATGATTCATTATCTATTTCATCTATTGATTTTTTAATTAATTTATCTCCGATTTCTCTTGTTCTATCTGTGCCGTAATCATCAATAAATTCTTTTAAAGTTATTAAAGCATTAGCTTCACATATTTTATAAAGTTCACCACTCTTAACGATGTCCATAAATCTTTCGCCAGTTCTACCTTCTCTATAGCAAGCTGTGCAATAACTTGGTATATATCCAGCTTCCATAAGGCTTTCTATCATTTCAACTGGTGATCTATGATCTCCAACTTCAAATTGTGGTTTCTCTTCAGGATCGATGTATGATTCTGAATAACCACCAACACCTGTACATGAACCTGTACTTACTTGAGAAACTCCAAGAGCTATTATTTCATCTCTTAAGCCTGGTTCTTCTCTTGTTGAAAGTATAAGACCTGCATATGGTACTGCTAATCTTAAGATAGCAACAATCTTTTTGAAGTCTTCATCATCAACTAAGTAAGGATAATTTTCTAAGCTAACATTTTCAGCTGGTCTTATTCTTGGAACTGATAGTGTATGAGGACCAACCCCTGTAGTTTCTTCTAAATCCATTGCATGCATAAGCATTGCTAATGTTTCATACTTGTAATCATAAAGTCCATATAGAACTCCCATACCAATATCATCTATACCAGCTTCTCTTGCTCTATGCATAGCTGTTGTATGATAATTATAGTTATGTTTTGGACCACTTACATGTAATTTTTCATAAGTTGGTTTATGGTAAGTTTCTTGGAATAAGATATATGTTCCAATTTCAGCATCTTTAAGTCTCTTATAGTTTTCAACTGTTGTTGCAGCTATATTAACATTGATTCTTCTTATTGACCCATTATCAAATTTAATTGAGTATATTGATTTTATACAATCTAAAATATAATCTAGAGGAGCATTAACTGGATCTTCCCCAGCTTCAAGTGCTATTCTCTTATGACCTAGGCTTTCAAGAACTTTAACTTCTTCAATAAGTTGCTCTTTGTTAAGTTTCTTTCTTTTTAACTCATCATTACAGTGTTTATATCCACAGTAAGTACAGTTATTTACGCAATAGTTACTTACGTATAAAGGTGCAAATACAACAAGTCTTTTTCCATATAATTTTTCCTTAACTTGTCTAGCTGCTTTAAACATTTCTTCAATAAGCTCTTTATCTTCAAGATTAAGAAGAACAGCAGTCTCTTCAGGTGTTAACCCTTCTGCACTTTTACTTTTTTCAATGATTTCTCTAACTAGTTCTTTGTCAGAAACAAGCTCTTTTCCTTTTGCTATAAGACTATTAATTTCATCATCCTTAATAAAATCTAAAGCATTGTACTTTTCGTTATCTTTTAACATAACAAATCTCCTTTAAAATTACTTTTAGGGTATGTCAAAAAATAATATAAACAACTAAAATATACTTATGGGAACTCAATGATTAAGAGGCTTAAAGCGATTAAGCTAAAAGCTAGTTTTAGATATGGCAGCTTTAACGGAAACACCTTTAAGTTTACCGATTTTTCCTGTTATAGCTGAAATTTCATCGGTGGTTCCATCAACTACAATAGATATAACTCTAATGTTCTTTTCTTTGTATGGTAACCCCATTCTTCCAACAATTAATTTGTCGTATTCACTTAAGATAGAATTTACTTCTTTTATATTATCAAGGCTTTCAATAACAATGCCAACAACGGCAATTCTAGTACTCATACTGTCATCAAACCTTTCTAAGATTCAAAAATTTTTTATTACCTTTTTGTTCAGAGAATTCCTTACAATTAGGGATAAAGTATATTTATATTATTTTTTTGACTGGTTTCTCAGTTGAAAGAAGTATTTTTACATATCATCTCGCAACAAAGAAGACACATTATAATTATACTACAAAATTTTCAAAAATATAGATTAAATTTCTAGTAGAGAAAAATATAAGCTTTATACTAAATTAAAACAATTTGTAAACTTTTGAAAATTTATTTTGATATAATCTAAGTAAGATTTAAATTTATTGTATTTTTAGAATAATATTTTATTTAAAATTTGACCTGTCAAAAGGTCATTTAGATAGTAATTAAAGGCTTTAAATAGAGTAATAGGATTTAATATATTTTTGATTAAGCTTTGATATGAATGCTTAGAAAGGAAGAAGGCAAATGAAAAAAAATAAATTAATAACAGCAATGATATTAGCTGGAGCAATAAGTATTGGCTCATTTACAACAGTTTTTGCCGATACTAAGGAAGTAGTAACTTTAGGAGCTAATCTAAATTCAAGTCAAAAACAAGAGATGTTTAAGGAATTCGGAGTTAAACCTAATGATGTTAAGGTTATAACTATGAATGTTAATGAAATAAGAGAGCAACTTGGATTGCCTAAAATAGTAGGAGAATTTAAAGGCAATGCTTACTCAAGTGCTTTTGTTAAACTAGAGGAAAAAGGGTATGGAATAAAGGTAAAAACAAATAATTTAACAGAGGTTACTAAAACTATGTTAAGTAATGCCTTATTAACATCAGGGGTTACAGATGCTGATGTTATTGCTACAGCGCCATTCCCTGTAACTGGGACATCTGCTTTGGCAGGAGTTCTTCAAGCTTTTGAAAAGGCTACTGGAGAAAATATACCTGTTGAAAATAAGGAAGTAGCAAGACAAGAGTTAAGTATAACAAATAATTTAGCTAAGGCTAAAAATAGTGAAGGACAAGATATTGGAAGAGATGGAGCAAGTGCTATAGTAAATCAAGCTAAAGAAGAAGTTATAAAGGATAAACCTAAAAATGACAAAGAGGTTGGTGAAATAGTAAATAATATTACAAATAACTATAATATTGAGTTGACTCCAACACAAGAGCAAGAATTAGTTGGTCTTTTAGCCAATATAAATTCTTTAGGATTAGATTATTCTAAATTAAAAGGAGAACTTGATAGCCTTTCTAATAATATACAGGAAGCTTTAAAAGAAAATGGACAAGAACTTAAAGAAAGTGGAACTTTAGATAGAATCTTAAATAAAATTCTAGGAGTTTGTACTGATATAAAAAATTGGTTTGTAGCACACTTTGGAGATGGAGAAGTTACTATAAATGGAGTTACATATGATAAAGATGGTAATATGATAAACAAGGATCAATTAAATAATATAGGAACTTCAATAAGTGATGAGGACAATGACACTAGTAATAATGAAAGTAAAAATAATATAGAAGATAAATCACAAAAGAGTGATTCTAAGGAGAAAGAAACTGATAAGGCTAATAGCAATAAGCAAGAGGATTCTAATTCTGAAGGAGGACAAGAAAGTAAGGGCAATGGTTCTTTAAATAATGATAACAAAAGTAATAAAGAATCTAAAAATAAAGATGCACAGGGAGCTAAAGAGTCAAAAACTAGTAAACCTAATAAAAATAGTGTAAGTTCATCAAAGAATAATTCAAATAAAAATAATAGTGGAAGCAGTAATAATTCAAAGGATAAAGGTAAGGAAACTATAAAGCTTGAGGATGGTACTGTAATTCCTAAGTATAATTCAAAGGGTGAAGAATATAATCCTGTTACTGGTGGATATGGACATATGCAAGAAACTGAAGATGCTGGAAAGGATTCTGATCAAACTATAGATTATATAATAGTTGATGGGAAGAAGGTTCCACTTCATGATGAACAGGGAAGAGAGTATAATCCTGAGACAGGAAGATATGGAGATCCTGATGATAATTAAAAAATAGTCAAATAACTTTACTTAGTATTATAAATATAGAAAAACTGTAATAGAAACAAAAAAATGTTTTTATTACAGTTTTTTTTATTATTTTACAACAGAAATAAAGGGTAAGGAATATTTATATAGTGAAAGGAGTTGATAAATATGGCAAAGGCAATCTTAACAAAGAAAAGCTTAGTATTAAAGTATCAAAAGGGGGTAGATGATAGTGGAAGCCCTAAATTTTCAACACAAAAGTTTTCTAAGATAAAGGTTGATGCAGAGGATGAAAAACTTTATGAGGTGGGAAAAGCATTAGCAGATCTTTTATCATCAAGAGTTAATTCTGTATTAAAAGAAGATGACTTTAAGTTTGTTGATGACACTCAATAATCTAATAAAAATTAGAGGGGTGATCAGCTGATTTTGTAGTATTTAAAAAAATAAAAATGCTTTTAAATTCTACATTAAAGGTAATCAAAAGAATAGAGAGGGTATTAGTTTTTCTAAGAGAAACCTTAGAATTTATAGATAAGAACTTTTAAAGATAAATTATAAGCTAACAAAAAGTATTAAAAGAATTAAAAGAATTAAAAGAATTAAAAGAGATTAATGAGTAAGATATGCGTTTTAGAAGAAGAAGTAGAAGAACAAAAGATGTAACATAATAAATTAATGGTAAAAAGAAAAGGGGGACTTTAAAATGGAAAAGGAATTATATCTTGTATTGTCTTTTAAAAATGCTGGAGGAAGTATAACAAAAATAACTCTTAAAAATATTAAGGAAGATGTAACTGAGGAAGAAGTTCAAAATCTTATGGAAAAAATAGTGACAGCAAATATATTTGTTTCTAAGGGTGGAGATTTAGTTTCTAAAGTTAAGGGTGAAATAGTAGAGAAAACAACAGAAAGCTTTGAAATGTCTTAATTTAGCTATTAAATAATTTATTAAAAATAAAGAAAAGGGGAAAATATCCCCTTTTCTTTATTTTGCAAAACAGTAATTAATTCCGTTAGAGATTCCAGTTGCAATTTTTATATAATTATCTGGATTGCTTAAATATGAATCTTCATTAGGGTTAGAAATAAACCCTAATTCTATAAGTACAATAGGAACTTTTGACCAGTTAAAACCAGTTAAATCATCTCTTACAACAACACCTCTATTTTTTAATCCTGTATATTTTGTATATGCTGTTAGTATTTTTTCTCCATATGAATAGCTTATATCTGATATATCTTTTGTTACATTTCCTTTTGTAGCAGGAACTAGTATAGAAGCACCACAAGCTTTAGGAGAATCAACTCCGTCACAGTGAATTCTTATAATTAAATTTGCATTATTATCATTACCAATAGTGGTTCTTTCTATATTGCTAAGCTGCTTATCGGGACTATCTTTAGTCATAATTACATTATACCCTTCAGAAATAAGAAGTTTTTTTAATTCTTCAGCTACACCATGAGTTATTGTGTATTCTGGGATTTTACTTTGAACTCCTGTAGCACCTAATGTATCCTTTAATTTTCTTTTTTGTGAGCCTGGACATTCAGGTTCTGTTTCATTAGATATTGTACTAGAATGCCCTGGATCAATAACTATAGTTATATCTTTATTAGCTTTATTAGGTTCATTTTCACAATAAGGTTCTACTTCATTTTTTTTATCAGCTTCCTTATCAGTACTAGAATCAATTTTATTTTTTTCTTTCTCTTGGTCTATGTTTCCCTCTTTAGAATCATTTTTTTCTGTATTATTATTTTCATTATTAGAGTTATTTTTTTCTGTCTCATTATTTTCCTCATTGGAATTATTAATACTATTAGAGTCCTTATTAATATTTGGTTTAGTGGAATTTGATCCACAGCCTAATAGCATTAAAGAAGAAATAATTATAATAGATAAAATTCTTAGAAATTTTTTCATACTATCATCCCTTTATTTGGAGTTTTCAACTGATTTTATAGTTTGAACATTTTTTACTTCATAATCATTTAATTCACTGTCATCACCTTTAAAGGATGAATCAGGATGATACCATGATTTTGAATTAAAATATGCCTTAAATGGATTAGTATTAAATACATATCCATGACGTGCGTATATTTCATTTCTCATTAAAGCAAGAGTACTTTTATTATATTTAGAAAGATCTGATGCTGATAAATAAGAAGAATTACTGTATGGCATTATAAAGTCATAAGGATAATCATATATGTTTCCAGAAAATTTTGATGGATTTTCATTTGTGAAACTATATATGTTATCAACTTTATCATTACTTGAAGAATTTTTACTTTCATTAAGTTTTTTTTGTAAATCATCATATTGTGAAAAGTTTTCTTTGTTATATCCATACTTTGTAGCTAGATCTAAATCATAATCACAGTCAGTGTAATTTTTATTTTTAAAATCTACAGTAGCTTTATTTACATATAATTTTGACATTAAATTATCTTTTTCAGATGTATTTAAGTTTGTTAATATTGAAGAATTATCAACAAAATCAGAGTCAGACTTTAAAGTTGTATAAATAGAATTTAATAAATCATCATTTTTAGAGTATTTTAGAGCACTGTTATAATAAGATAATTTTTCAGTAACTGATGAAGATTTAAGTGCAGAGTTATAATAGTATTTATATAATAAAGGTGATCTTAAAAAATAAATAGAAGTACCTATTATTACAAAAGTTACTAAGGTGAAAATGCTTATTAAAATCTTTTTTTTGGTATTAGAATGTTTAAAATTATCAATATCTTCATTATGATAAGATTCATCATTGAAATTTTCATCTAAATTATCATCAAAACTTGCATCTAGATATTCTTCTTTATTATTAAAATTAGAATCATGAAGAGGTTTGAAATTATTCTTAATATTTTCATTAATATTAGTATTAATTTCTTTTTTTATTTTAGGTGCATCTAAGATTATGGTTTTATCAATATTATTTTTAGAGTTAGGAATATCTTTTTTATCTTTTGTATCTTCTGTATCTGAGTTATTTTCAGTATCTTTATCTACAGATTTTACCTTAGCACCACACTTATTGCAAAATTTCATTGAATCAGATAGTTTATTACCACATTTAGTACAAAATTTGATTAAATCACCCCTTAATCTTTTATATCAGTAAGAACTAATGAACCATTAGCTAGTTTTTTGAAGGTATAGGTATTTTTAAATTCTTGACGCTTAGGAACATTAATTCCTTTACCTATAGAATAAATTTCATTACAAGTAACTTCACCAGTATTTGTATCATTATTAAATGTATAATTTAATATTTCAGTGCTTTCAAAGTTTTCCCTAATATCTTTAGAATGTATTTCAGGGACAACCTTCTTTTGCTTTTTATAAATAGGACTGTCAAATTCAAGGTAGTTTTCTATATAATTAAAACTATTTGTATTAACAGCATAAGCAAAGTCACTTGAGTAATTTCTTAATAGAACATAAAGATCTTTTTTGAAATTAGCTTCTGAGGCTTTAGCTTCAGCAAAGTTTATATTTATATTGCTTGAAGAATTTACATCATATTTATTACTTATTATTTTTTTATCTCCATCTGTTGATACTCCATAAATAATACTATTAGGATCAATTGGACCAAAGGTTTTAGCATCTTTAATTTTTACTCCAGTATCTTTATTATTTACATATAGTTCAGCATCTGGAATATCGCTAGTAATATTAACTTTAATAAAGTTATCAAATATACTTATTTCTTGGTTAGAAGATTTAAAAGTATTAACCTCTATATTTTCAGATTTGTTTAAATATGAATTTGATATTTCAGATTTAATAGTATAATTTCCAGGCATTAAAGGGCCTAACTCATCTTTTTTTGTTAAATCTCCAAAAGTTTCATCTCCTATTTGAACTTTTGCATCTTTTAAATCAGTTTTTACCTTTATAAAGCTTGGTTTTACAACTACTTTATAAACAGGTATTAAAAAGAAATCTTTTCTAACCTCTTCTATAGATAAAGGGGAGTCTGTGTCCTTATAATTTCCCTTTTTAAAATCGTCGTTTATTGAAGAAAATTTTGATGGATTTTGATTAAAGTAATCTATTAGAATAGTAGAGTTGCTTTTATTTATTGGTAGAGAGCTATCATTACAATAAAGTATTTTACTAAGTTCCTCTGGATTTGAAGAGGAAATTGAATTTGAAAATGAAAGTGCTATTTCTTTTTCAGATTTAACTGTTGATTTTAAGTAAAAGAATACACCAGAAAATATTACAACAATAAAAACTAGGCTTATTATTATAATTTTAGATTTTTTCTTGTTTTTTTTTATTTTTGAGCAATTAGGGCAAATTCCATTTATTAATTTTGAACCACATTTATTACAAAAATTCATTTTAAAACCTCCTTAATAATAATTTTACATCTAAAATATAATTTAACATTTTTTTGAACAATTGACAAATTTGTTAACAAAACGTTATAATTTAACATAGAATAGGAGGCGTTTTATGTTTTGTTCAAAGTGTGGTAAGGAAATACCAAATGAATCAGTTTTTTGTCCAGAGTGTGGAAATAAGTGTAAGGGTTCTAGTAAAAGTATACCTATAGATGTAAATGAGCATAAAGGATATATAATAAAATCTTTATGTCATCCAATAACTTCAGTTAAGGAACATGTCTTTGGAGTATCATCAAAAATACAATTAATTTATATTGCAATAATAACTTTAATAATACCACTAGTTAAAACTCTTTTATTTAAAGCCTTTAGTTTTAACTTAGTAAAAAGTGTAGTAGGCATTATACTAGAATTCTCAAATATTAATACCTGGGATTTTAATAACATGATAAAGGCTAAAAGTCAGTTTGATATGATTATGGAAAATGTATTTCCTACAGGTAATATCTATTTTTTAAATTTAGGAAGCTATATAATTAATTATGCTTTAATATTAGGTATAATTTATATTATATTTAAGTTTTTAGTTAAAGAAGATATAAATAAAGATTCACTTGTAAACATAATGTTTGTAGTATCTATAATAAATGTATTTATATTAATAATATCCTCTATAGCCCTAGTTTTAGGAGGAGCTATTTGGATGATAGTAAGTATATTTAGTTCTATATTATCAGTTGTGTTATTGTATGCTTTATTTAATACTTTAATAAAATCAAAAAATAAATTTATATACATATATTCTTTAACTTGCATGGTTGTTTATTCAATAAACGCATGGTTTGTTTTTAATAATGTATCATCTATAATTTATCAAATTTATTATAATTTAGAGAGATATTTTATTTAATATAGTATATATAAAGAGGCACTTCTTTTTATAAGTGTCTCTTTTGTGTTTTAATAATTATATAGATTGTATATTTTAGAATATGAATAGGAGTTAAATGTATTTATAATTTAAAAGAATTTTTATGGGAGTAGATTAGATGGAAAGCAAAAAGATTTTTATTATAGAAGATGAAGAAAAGATAAGAGAAGAGCTTACTAAATTTTTAGAGAAGTATGGCTACATTGTAGAGTCATCAGAAGACTTTGAAAATATAGTTGATACTTCATTAAGATGTAATCCTAATATGATTTTACTAGATATAAATCTCCCTTATTATGATGGTTACTATATTTGCAGGGAGATAAGGAAGAAAAGCCAAGTTCCAATTATAGTTGTAACTAGTAGACAAAGTGAGATGGATGAGCTTATGAGTATGAATTTAGGGGCTGATGACTTTGTTACTAAGCCTTATAATACTCAAATACTTTTAGCTAGAATTGCATCAATTATGAAAAGAACCTATTCAGGAATTGAGGGGGAAACAGAAATATTTAATTGTAGAGGATTAAAATACAATATGTCTACTAGTGAGGTTTCATTTAAGGATGAAGTAGAGGAGCTTACTAAAAATGAAAGTAAGATTTTAAATATTCTAATAAGAAATAAAGGGAAAATAGTATCAAGGGATAATATTATAAAGGCTTTATGGCAAAGTAATGAGTTTATAGATGATAATACTTTAACTGTTAATGTAAATAGACTTAGAAGAAAGATTGAAGGAATAGGAGCAGAGGGATATTTACAAACTAAGAGGGGGCAAGGGTATATATTATCATGAATTTAAGAGATTTCATAAAAGAAAGAATAGTTTTTATTATTATAAATTCATTAATATTACTTTTTACAGCTCTATTGCTTATGGTTTTAAAAGTTGATAGCTTTGCCATTTTATTTATTGTTATTATAAACGGGGCAGGGATTTTAATTTATCATATTTTTGATTATTTAAGAAAGAAGCAATATTATAATGAAATAAAGGAAAATATGGAATCTTTAGATAAGAAATATTTAATATCAGAAGTAATAGAAGAGGGAACTTTTACAGAGAGTAAGTTAATATATGATGTTATATGCAAGAGTAATAAGGCTATGAATGATGAAATAGGAGAGTTTAAGAGAGGTATAAATGATTATAGGGAGTATATAGAATTATGGGTTCATGAAATAAAAACTCCCATAGCAACTTGCAAGCTATTAATAGAAAATAATGAATCACCACTTACAGAGAGTATAGGAGAAGAGGTTTGTAAGCTAGAAAATTATATAGATCAAGCTCTCTTTTACACTAGAAGTAATACCCTTGAGAAGGATTATATAATAAAAGAAATGAGTTTAAGTAGTTGCGTAAACAAGGTTTTAAACAATAATGCAGATTCTTTAATAAAGAAAAGAGTTAAAATAAGTTTAGGTGATTTAGAAAAACAGGTTTATTCAGATAGCAAGTGGATTGAGTTTATTTTAGGACAAATAATATCAAATTCTATTAAATATATGAATAAGGAACATAAGGAACTAAAGATATATTGCAGTGAAAGCAGTAAATATGTGATTTTAAATATTGAGGACAATGGTGCTGGAATAAGTGAGAAAGATTTTTCTAGGGTTTTTGATAAAGGATTTACAGGAGAAAATGGACGTAAGTTTGGAAAGTCTACAGGTATAGGACTATACCTATGTAAAAAGCTTTGTAAGAAACTTGGGTTAGATATAACATTGATTTCTGAAGAAGGTAAGTTCACAAGAGTTTCAATTATCTTTCCAATAAACAGGATGATGATTTTTGAATAGGTAATACTAGATTTATTCTTATTATGATTTAAATAGTGAGGGGGAGAATATATGGGTAAAAAGTTTTTGGTTGTAGTTATAGTATGTATTTTTATTAAATGTTCACTTAACATAATAGAAGCTATTATGTTAAATATTGAATTTTTAAAGAATATAAATTTTTATTATATTAAGACATTTGTTAATGCTTTTTTAGTTATAATTCTTATTGGATATTATATATATCTTTATAAAAATTATGAAAGATAATCAATGTGATTAATTTAGTTTATGATTTTCATATAAATATTTATATGAAAATTAAGGAGAGGTATTAAATTAAGTTTTGATAATAGTAGTGAAAAAAGGTGGATTTAATTTATGAATCCACCTTTTTATATACCCTATAATATATTTTAATAGGTTAGCTAAATTTTTTATAAAAAGGTTTTAGAACTGTTTGTATGGACTAGGTTTATTATTTAATGGAAACTAAAGTGATAATAGCAAAGTTAAGATAACAAAGGGAATCTAGCACCTTTAGAAGCTGGATAAAAAATAGGCTTAAGGACTTAGGTTAAATCTAATTGTTTTGCAGGTTACTCTAATCTTTACATAAGAATATTTTAAAAATCACAATGTGACACTTTTGTTAGTTTAGTGTTATATAGTTCTATGGATTGAAATTTTTATATGAAATAGAATTAAAGTATAGAAAGAAGTGCTTAAATGGAAAGTTTTAATATGGTTTAAGCTAGAGTTTTTTAGATAATATAAGTAAGGATAAGGAGTGTAGTTTAATGGGTAAAGAGGTTTTAAAGGTAAGTAATATAGAAAAGTATTATGGTAAAAAAGGAAATGTTACAAAGGCAATTAATGATATTAGTTTTACTGTTTCAGAAGGGGAGTTTGTTGGAATAATGGGGGCTTCAGGAAGTGGTAAAACAACACTTTTAAATTGTATATCAACTATAGATAAGGTGACTAGTGGTCATATATATTTAGAGGGGGAGGATGTTACAAGCTTTAGTTCAAAAAAGTTAGCTAAGTTTAGAAGAGAAAAAATAGGGTTTATATTTCAGGATTTTAATCTTTTAGACACCTTAACAGCTTACGAAAATATAGCCTTAGCTCTTACAATTCAAAGAGTGAATAACAAGGAAATAGATAAAAGAGTAAGAAGTGTTGCAGAAGCATTAAATATAAGTAATGAGCTTAATAAATATCCTTATGAAATGTCAGGGGGACAAAAGCAAAGGGTGGCATCAGCAAGGGCAATAGTTACTAATCCATCTTTAGTATTAGCTGATGAACCAACAGGAGCCTTAGATTCAAAGGCAGCTACCATGCTTCTTGAAAGCTTAGAAGATTTAAATAAGAATTTAAAGGCAACAATTATGATGGTAACTCATGATGCTTTTACAGCAAGTTATGCAAATAGAATTTTATTTATTAAGGATGGAAAGATATTTAATGAACTTATAAAAGGAACTGATTCTAGAAAAGAATTTTTCAATAGAATAATTGAAGTCATAACTCTTCTTGGAGGTGACAGTAATAATGTATTTTAAGTTAGCCTTTAAAAATATAAAAAAGAGTTATAAAAATTATGTAATATATTTTTTAACCTTGATATTTGGAATATGTATATTTTATACTTTTAACTCCATAGAGTCACAAAGTGTAATGATGGAACTTAATGAGCAAAAGCAGTCAGCCTTTATGATGGCAGAACAATTAATAGGATATTTCTCTGTGTTTATAGCTTTTGTCTTAGGATTTTTAATAGTTTATGCAAATAATTATCTAATAAAAAGAAGAAAAAAAGAGTTTGGAATTTATATGACTCTTGGAATGGAAAATGGAAGCTTATCAAAAATGATATTCTTAGAAACTCTATTTATAGGGGCTATATCTCTAGGAATAGGAGTGGTACTAGGAATAATGTTATCTCAAGGACTTTCAGTACTTACAGCCTATATGTTCCAGGTAGACCTTACAAAGTTTCAATTTGTATTTTCTTCCCTTGGATTTAAGAGAACAGTACTTTGTTTTTCAATAATATATCTTGTTGTATTAATTTTTAACTTTATAAGTGTTAGAAATATTAAATTAATAGATTTATTAACAGCTTCAAAGAGAAATGAAAAGCCTACTATTAAAAACCTTTGGGTATCAGTAATATTATTTTTAGTTAGTGTGGGAATCTTAGGAACAGCTTATTATAAGGTCATACATGATGGAATTGCCTTTGCTAGTTTTAATGCCCTTGGATTACCAATTTTACTAGGATGTATTGGAACATTTATATTCTTTTACTCTTTAACAGGATTCTTTTTAAAGGTTATTCAAGGAAATAAAAAATTCTATTTAAGAGATTTAAACATGTTTGTTATGAAGCAAATAAGCAGCAAAATAAACACAACCTTTGTATCCTTATCATTTATATGTTTAATGTTATTTTTAGCTATTTGTACATTTTCAGGAGGGTTAGGTATAAATAGGGCTATAAATGCTGACTTAAAGGACTTAACTAAATTTGATGTTACCTTTTGGAGTAATAGTGGTGAAAATATAGAAAACTTATTAAAGGAAAAAAATATTGATATATCTAATATAGCTAAAGAAGATTCAAACATGGTTATGTATGATAGCAAAATTAAATATAGTAGTTTCTTATCAAAAGAGGGAATGACTGCTATGAAGAACTATTTTCCAGTGGCTAATGATAATGACATATTAGTAATTGGTGAAAATGGATATAATAATACATTAAAACTTCTTGGGAAAGAGCCTGTTAATTTAAAGGAAAATCAATACTTAGCAGTTGGAAATATTGATGAAATGAAAAAGTGGGTTAATGAGAGCTTAGAAAATGGAAAGAAGATAAATATTTCAGGAAAAACTCTAGAGCCTGAAAATAAAAAGTATGAAAATATTAATCTATATAATTTTACTATGAAAGGTGATATTTTAATTTTTGTTGTTAAGGATTCTCTCCTTGAAGGATTAAAACCTGTGTCTAGTAGATTTAATATGATGCTAAAGGATAACTCTAATACAAAGGAAGAATTAGGGAGCATAAGAGATCAGTTAGTAGAAAGTCAGGTTTATTCAATAACAAAAAAAGAAATATATGATAATGCAGCTGGACTAGGTGCAACAATGGCTTACTTAGGAATCTACCTAGGTTTAATATTTATAATTACTTCAGCAGTTGTACTTGCTATTCAGCAGCTTACAGAATCTACTGATAATGTAGAAAGGTATAGATTATTAAAAGAAATAGGTGTGGATCAAAAGATGATAAATAAAGCTATATTCACTCAAGTAGGAGTATATTTTATGCTTCCTTTATCACTTGCTATAGTACATTCAATAGTTGGTTTAAAGATATCTTCTACCATAGTGGGAGTATTTGGAAATGCTATTATAATGCCAAATATAATTATAACAGCAATAATTTTTGTTATAATTTATGGAGGATACTTCTTAGCAACATATTTAGGGGCTAAGAAAAACATAAATGAAAGATCATAGATAATTAAATATTAAGACATAAGGCTTATTAATTTTAAGGGAGTGTATCAAAATATAATAAAAATTATTTTGATACGCTCCACTTTTATTTATTAGGGTTAAATTTTGAAAGGAAATAACTTTTTATATCATATAAAATAAATTGAAGCTTGATTTTTTCTAATAAGTTCTAATGTGATGAATTATAAAAAAATTTATAAAAGTGGGAATAGCATACTGCAAAACCACAACTAAGTAATACCATACCTAAAGCAATTATCAAATCTTGGTTTAAATTTAATTTAGATAAAAATAAACCTAATAAACTACCAACAACTATTAAACCATAGTTAGGATAGTTTTTTAAAATTTTATTTTTATAACTCTTAGAATTATAAAAATTTTTAATATGATTTATTGATAGAATAATTATTAAAATATATATTATGATGAATAAAATAGATAAATTAATAAATTTATTTATAGAAAGAATTTCATTTAATTTGTATAAACCAGATAAAAATAAAAAAAGTGAAAAGGATGATAGTGAAAGAGCAGTATATAAGTCTATGAAACTATAT
>OGSU01000315.1_pt1 | contig 26113 bp, 24 predicted proteins | sample 1573911 | NCBI WGS metagenome assembly OGSU01 (sample SAMN03295839, study PRJEB24534) | human gut metagenome | isolation source: fecal sample 7 from infant 5 | host: Homo sapiens | place: USA: Pittsburgh, PA | collected 2014-07 | reverse complement strand
ATGCGCCGATGGTAGTGTGGGGCTTCCCCATGTGAGAGTAGGACACCGCCAGGTACTGAATGTAGAACCCCGAGCTGAATGGCTTGGGGTTTTTGTTTTATATAAAATATTAGAATTCATACATAAATGAGTCTAATAATGATAAAATCTTCGCCTATTTCTAGATAGCAATAATTATGAAAAAACAGATAAGTAAGATTTTTTCCAGTGATGGTGAATTGAGTAAGAATATCAAAGGATTTAAGCCTCGAGCAGAACAGCTTGAAATGGCTCAATCAGTAGGATATGCTATTCAAAATAAGCGACCGCTTGTTGTAGAAGCTGGAACGGGTACTGGAAAGACTTTTGCTTATTTAGCACCAGCACTTATTGCAGGAAAGAAAACGATTATTTCAACCGGCTCTAAAAATCTACAAGATCAACTCTTTTCAAGAGATCTACCTGCCATAAAAAAAGCCTTAAATTATTCTGGAAAAATTGCATTATTGAAAGGGCGATCTAATTACTTATGTTTGGAACGACTGGATCAGGTTATCGCTCAAGGTGTGCTTGGGGATAAATCTGTTTTAGCCGATTTAAGTAAAGTAAGAAAATGGAATAATGCGACGAAAACAGGTGATTTGACCGAATGTATTGAATTGGCTGAAGATAGCCCAATTTTGCCTCAATTGACGAGTACGGCAGAAAGTTGTTTAGGAACAGATTGTCCTAACTACGCTGAATGCTATGTTGCACAAGCTCGTAAAAAAGCGTTAAATGCAGATCTTGTTGTTGTGAATCATCATCTATTCTTTGCTGATATGGCGGTAAAAGAAAGTGGCTTTGGTGAGCTTATCCCTAATGCAGAAGTTATTATTTTTGATGAAGCACATCAACTCCCCGATATAGCAAGCCAGTACTTTGGCCAATCATTAACTTCTCGCCAGCTATTTGATTTATGTAAAGATATCAATATTGTTTATCGAACAGAATTGAAAGATATGCCACAGCTTGGCACTACTGCAGATACATTGCTTAAAGTTATTCAAGATTTCCGTCTTCTTCTTGGGGAAGGAAATCAGCGAGGAAATTGGCGTGAGCTATTTAAACAAAGTGCGGTCAAAAAATCGGTTGAATTATTACAAGAAAAAATTGAGTTTCTTTCTGAAGTGATCAAGATTGCATTAGGTCGCTCTCAGACTTTGGATAGTATTTTTGAACGCACTGAAAGTATCAAGAATCAATTAATTCGTCTTTGTGATACGGCCATTGTTGGCTATTGTTATTGGTACGAAAGTATGGGGCGACAATTTGGTTTGCATATTACGCCACTTACTGTCGCAGATAAATTTGGTGAACAGCTAAATAATAAAGAAGCCGCTTGGATTTTCACCTCTGCGACTCTTGAAGTTGGCGGCACTTTTAATCATTTCTGTCAGCGACTTGGTATTGAGGAAGCAGAACAAAAAATTCTTCACAGCCCTTTTGATTATCCTAATCAATCGCTACTTTGCGTGCCACGTTATTTACCAGCAACGAATCAAAATAATACGTTACAAGCTCTTGGTGAAATGTTGTTGCCTATCATTGAAGCGAATAAGGGGCGATGCTTTGTGCTTTGTACTTCTTATTTAATGATGAGAGGCTTGGCAGAGTATTTTAGAGAAAATAGTGAGCTTTCTATCTTATTACAAGGTGAAATGCCTAAAGCCAAATTACTCGAACAATTTATTCATGAAACCCACAGCGTGCTAGTTGCAACCTCGAGCTTTTGGGAAGGTGTGGATGTCCGTGGTGATGCGCTATCATTAGTCATTATTGATAAATTGCCTTTTACTGCGCCAGATGAACCTTTACTAAAAGCGCGCATTGAAGATTGCCGATTGCAAGGAGGCGATCCATTTAATGATATACAGATCCCTGAAGCGGTTATTACGCTGAAACAAGGTGTAGGACGCCTAATTCGAGATGTGACAGATCGTGGTGCGGTAATTATTTGTGATAATCGTCTTGTTATGAGAAATTACGGCGAAACCTTTCTAAAAAGTTTACCTAATTCAACCCGTACCCGAGATCTCAACAAAGTGGTACAATTCTTACAAAATGAGAAAATGGATTAATAATGAAAAATATCACCTTATTAGCACTTGATACTTCAACAGAAGCTTGTTCAGTTGCACTTTGGCATAAAGGCGAAAAAACACATTTAGATGAATTAGCACAACGTACACACACAAAACGTATTCTTCCAATGGTTGATGAGTTGCTCGCTAATTCAGGTATCAATTTGAAGCAAGTAGATGCGTTAGCATTTGGACGCGGTCCTGGTAGTTTTACTGGTGTCCGTGTCGGTGCAGGGATTGCTCAAGGGCTTGCATTTGGTGCTGATTTACCTGTTATTGCGGTATCAAATTTAACAGCAATGGCTCAGGCTGCATTTGAATTACATCAAGCTGAAAATGTGGCAGCTGCCATTGATGCGAGAATGAATGAAGTTTATTTTTCTCAAGTAAAACGAGAAAAAGTGCGGTCAGAATTGGATGAGTTTTTCCAATGGAATCCTGTTATAGAAGAACAAGTTTGCCAACCTGAAAAAGCGCTTGAACAGCTTTCAGATTTAACCGCCTATCGAGTCGGAACAGGTTGGGCAGCGTATCCTCAATTTAAAGACAGTGGTTTAGAAGGGAGTGATATTATTTTACCTTCTGCACAATATATGCTTGAGCTTGCTTTAACAGATTATGCTCAGAATAAAATCATATCCGCCTTAGAAATTGAACCGGTTTATTTGCGTAATGAAGTAACTTGGAAAAAATTACCTGGGCGTGAATAATTTTCGAAAAGGAGTTGAAGATGAATAAAAAAACGATCTTAGTTTTGACCGCACTTTCGACCACATTAGTGGGATGTGTTAATGCACCGAACGGACTGGAAAAAGAGCAGTTTACTTTAAAATCATTATCTTCAATTCAACAGAGTGATTATAGCTGTCAGTGCAAATCAATTCGTTTAGGCGGAAAAGTATTAACAGCACAAGCCTTGCCGAATAAAACTAAAATTGAAGTATTAAGCTATCCAGTTTACTCAACCTCTGCAAAACCCATGATTGATGAACAACCTAATGGACGTTTTATTACTTATCTTGATGGTTTTGTTGAGCCTGAAAGTTTAAAAGACCAATTTATTACAATTGGCGGCACTTTACTGAAAACAGAACAAGGCAAGGTTGATCAGGCAAACTACACTTACCCTGTAATTCAAACCAATCACTATCGTGTCTGGAAGCTTTCTCAAAGCTATTATTATCCAGACGATATGTGGGATGATTGGGGCTTTTTCGGTAGAAGACCATATTATTGGTATAGCGAGCCTGAAATTCGCTATTATCTCTATTAACTACATGATAAAATTAAGAAAATTTTCCAAAGAATAAGGATAAAAAATGGAAAAAGTTTGGTTTCAAAATTATCCAGAAGGTTCACCAACCACGCTGGATACCTTAAAATATGATTCGATTCTCGATATTTTAGATAAAGCAATTCGTGAGCATCCAGACCGTCCTGCTTATATCAATATGGGACAAGTGCTAACTTTTCGTAAATTAGAAGAGCGAAGCCGTGCATTTGCTGCATATTTACAAAATGAATTGAAATTAAAACGAGGTGATCGTGTTGCTCTCATGATGCCGAATTTATTGCAATATCCTATTGCGCTGTTCGGTATCTTACGTGCGGGCTTAGTTGTGGTAAACGTGAATCCACTTTATACCCCTCGAGAATTAGAACATCAGTTACAAGATAGCGGTGCAACGGCGATTGTTGTTGTTTCAAACTTCGCCTCAACCTTAGAAAAAATCGTGTTTAACACTAAAGTAAAACACGTGATTTTGACAAGAATGGGTGACCAACTTTCTTTTGGTAAGCGTAATTTGGTCAATTTTGTCGTGAAATATGTCAAAAAGTTAGTGCCAAAATATAAATTACCGAATGCAGTGACTTTCCGTGAAGTGTTAAGTATTGGTAAATATCGCCAATATGTTCGTCCACAAGTGGATCGTGAAGATTTAGCCTTCTTACAATATACAGGTGGTACAACGGGTGTTGCTAAAGGTGCAATGCTGACACATGGCAATATTATTACCAATATTTTCCAAGCGAAGTGGATTGCAGAGCCATTTATTGGCGATCATACCAAGCAACGCATTGCTGTACTGGCTTTACCGCTTTATCATGTTTTTGCCTTAACGGTAAACTGTTTACTCTTCTTAGAGCTTGGCGTTACCGCACTTTTAATTACGAACCCACGTGATATTGATGGCTTTGTTAAAGAGCTTAAAAAATACCGCTTTGAAGCGATTACAGGGGTAAATACCTTGTTTAATGCGCTACTTAATAATGAAAATTTCAAAGAAGTGGATTTTTCACGATTAAAACTTTCTGTTGGCGGTGGTATGGCGATCCAACAATCGGTCGCAACGCGTTGGCATGATTTAACTGGCTGCAACATCATTGAAGGTTATGGTATGACAGAATGTTCACCGCTAATTGCTGCTTGCCCAATTAACGTGGTGAAACACAATGGTACAATCGGTGTACCAGTGCCAAATACCGATATTAAAATTATCAAAGATGATGGCTCGGAAGCACAACTTGGTGAAGCTGGAGAGCTTTGGGTTAAAGGTGAACAAGTCATGCGTGGCTATTGGCAACGTCCTGAAGCGACTGCTGAAGTGCTTCAAGATGGTTGGATGGCAACGGGTGATATCGTCATTATGGATGAGAGCTATAGCCTCCGTATTGTTGACCGCAAAAAAGATATGATCTTGGTTTCAGGCTTTAACGTTTACCCAAATGAAATCGAAGATGTGGTAATGCTAAATTATAAAGTCGCTGAAGTGGTCGCTATTGGTGTACCACATGAAGTGTCGGGAGAAACCATCAAAATCTTTGTTGTGAAGAAAGATGATAGCCTCACGCGTGATGAATTACGCCAACATTGCAGACAACATCTCACGGGTTATAAAGTCCCGAAAGATATTGAGTTTCGGGATGAATTACCGAAAAGTAATGTAGGCAAAATTTTACGACGCGTATTGCGTGATGAAGAAATAGCAAAACGCTCACAACATTAATTTAATCAGGGATATGTGTTCATATCCCTGTTTAGTCTTTACCTCTATTTGAAAATACATCCTATTACAATGATAAAAGAATGCCAAAATCAACCGCATTTTACATTAATTCAAAATAATGAAGAACTCGCTCAAGTTTGTCAGTTAGCGCGTCAGCAAAGTGCGGTCGCTTTAGATACCGAATTTATGCGAGTATCGACCTATTATCCTAAATTAGGATTAATTCAACTTTATGATGGTGATCGTGTTTCATTGATCGATCCTTTATCCATTACTGATTTTTCACCTTTTGTAGAATTATTACGCGATCAGCAGGTGACAAAAATTTTGCATGCTTGTAATGAAGATTTATTAGTTTTCTTACAAGAGTTTGATGCACTTCCACAACCTATGATGGATACACAAATCATGGCGCGTTTTCTAGGTTTTGCTAATTCAGCGGGCCTAGCCAAACTTGTGTTACATTATTTAGGCATTGAAATGGATAAAGGGGCAACGCGTACAAACTGGCTAAAACGCCCACTTTCACCTGTACAACTACAATATGCCGCGGGGGATGTATGGTATCTCTTACCGGTCTATCAAAAAATGCAAATAGAATTAGCGCAATCTCCTTGGCTGCAAGCGGTAATTGATGATTGCCAGCTTGCGATCTCGAAAACCAGTAAATTAGATGATCGCGATCCAGACAAAGCCTATTTAGAGATTCCAAATGTTTGGAAATTGAATCCGCTCGAATTAGCGCGTTTACAGCTATTGGCAAAATGGCGACAAGAAACGGCAATGGCACGAAATTTAGCCCTTTCTTATGTGGTGAAATCTGACAACCTTTGGAAAGTCGCAAAAAACAATCCTCGCAATATATCAGAAATGCTAGCGCTTGGATTATCTGAAAATGAAGTGCGTGTGCGTGGCAAAAAAATGCTTCAATTATTAGCACAAAGCCGCAAAATTTCCCCTTATGATTACCCTAAGCGTTTAGTGCGTATTGTGGATGATCCTCGCTATAAAAAAGCAATTCGATTGTTACAAGAAAAAGCTTATGAACTGACACCAAAAGGATTAACCCTTGATATTCTGGCGAGTAAACGAAATTTAGAAGATCTCATTAAATGGGTCTGGTTAAAAAATGAAGATATAACAAAACAGCCTGATTTGCTTTTAGGGTGGCGAAGAGAGATTGGTCTGAAGCTGGTTGAATACTTAAAATCTGTAGAATAGCCATTAAAAACAATCCTAAAAATAACCGCACTTTCAATCATCAAAAGTGCGGTTATTTTTTTATTTATAGGTATATTTTCTAAAAAATGTAATTTATTTCAAAAATCCGACTAAAACATTCAACTTTTTCTTGTTTATTACTCCATTTTAAGTAAAATACTTAAAGTTTTATTATGTAAGGTAATAAATAATTGAAACCCATTATTTTTTTATGGTTATTTGCTGGGTGAATTTCATTTATTTCCCTATATAAATTAAGGGATAATTTATTTTGCTTTGTTTTGATTCGATGTTTAATTAAGAAATATAAGCTAAGTAAGTTATTTTAATTTCCAATGATTATCTATCTGTCATTAATATAAGAGGACTTTCTATGAAACCTATCTTCAAAACTACTGCACTTGCGGCCTTTGTGGCTCTTTCTTTGACAGCCTGTGGCAGCTCATCGGGTTCTAATGACTCAAATTCAATTGTATCTCAAGTTGAAGTACAAAAAGCGAAAACGTCAGAGCAAGCAAAACGTATTGCAGAGAATCTGAAAGACAACGCCAATAAAGCGAAATCAGCGGTAGAACAAGCGAAAGCGCAGCTGAAAAAGCAAAAGCAGTAGCGGATAAATCTCAATCTGAAGTAGATGCTTTGAAGAAAAGTATCTCATCAACAACAGATGCAACCCAAAAAGCGGCATTAGAGAAAAGTTTAAAAGCGAAAGAAAACGCATTAGAAAGTGCGAAAAAAGCGTTATCTGATGCTCAACAAAAAGCAGAGAAAGCGCAAAAATCTTTAAATGCGCATAACGATGCCGTGAAAAAAGCGAATAATCAAGTTGTAGAATTACAAAAAGCAGAAGCTAAAGCAAAAGCTGAAGCAGAAGCTAAAGCAAAAGCTGAAGCAGAAGCGAAAGCAAAAGCGGCAGCTGATGCAAAAGCGAAAGCAGAATTAGAAGCGAAGAAAAAAGCGGAACAGCAAAAACGTCTAGAAGCAGAGGCGAAAAAGAAAGCTGAAGAAGCGAAAAATGCCAAAGATAAAGCTGAAAAAGAGCGTTTAGAAAAAGAAGCGAAAGAAAAAGCAGAAGCCGCTAAGCGAGCAGAAGCTGAGAAAAAACGTTTAGAAGAAGAAGCGAAAAATGCCAAAGATAAAGCTGAAAAAGAGCGTTTAGAAAAAGAAGCGAAAGAAAAAGCAGAAGCTGCTAAACGAGCAGAAGAAGAGAAAAAGCGTTTAGAAGAAGAGGCGAAGAAAAAACAAAATAAACCGATTGTTCCGCCAACTGTTCCAACACCTACAACTGGAACAGACTTTAATTCGACCAAAACAGCACATGGTAAAGAGTGGCGTTATATTGATATAGCAAAAAATATTTCTAACGATGGCCCTCATAATGATGAATATGTCTATTCACCTTATGTTAATAGCAGCGTCCATATGCCTGCTGTAAATGTCTCTAGCGGCTCAGGTGTTGTTAATTTTAATAAATTATCAGGTAATCAATTGGGTAAGTTTTCTGGTAAAGCAACCGATCAAGATTATGTTATTGATGATGAGGCTGCTAGAAATGGTCTGAATTATCTTTTTGTCAATCAACCATACTCAACCTATGGTGTGCTTTATACGACGAATTCAGAACGTCCAACAGAATTGGTTACAAGACCTGTAGCTTTTGTAAGAGTGAACGAGGATGAAAGTAAATTCACGGGTAATGCAACTTATAAAGGTGGTGTGATTGCTCAGATTAGTGCTTATGAACGTACAGCAAGTACTTGGGGTTGGTCTGAGGATAAAGATGAAATAGGCTGGGATCGAAAAGATTTTATAAAAGATGATGGTTCTGTCACTATCAACGTCAAAATGAATGGAACAACCGAAAAACCAACGATGGATGGTGTGATCAATAGTAAAACCATTGGTCAAATTAAATTAACAGCTAATGAAGTTCAAGATAAAACTACTTATATTGGTGCTAAAAACCCAATAGTTCCGCAGATAGTTTTAAGTAAGAATAAACATGAAGTTATTGGAAAAGCAGTTCATGCAAGAGCAACCGGAGATTATGGTGCAACATTTGGTGGCAAAAACTATTCAGAGGTTGTGGGTATAGTTGGGGTAAATAAACATATCCACAAGGGGACAGTTGAAAGAAATGATCATAGCCAAGGTTTAGTTGAAATTAAAGAAGGTGGTAAAACATATGTCGTGGAAGAATATCAAGCTACTTTCGGTGCTAAAAAATAACCCTTTCTCTTAATCACTTTCTGCCGCCGTTGTGCGGCAGATTTTTCTAATAAAGTATAATGAAAAAATATAGTTCCTTTTTACTCGTCTTATTTCCAGCCCTGGTAATTGCTGCCCCGTCGCCCGAATTAAGTACAGAAATTGATAAACAAGTTAAAATTGCTGAGCCTGAAAAACAGCGAGAAAATCTACCGCACTTAACGGAAGAACAGTCCTACTCAACACGAATTAGTCGTGAAGAATTAGAGCAAAATCAGCCACTCACCACTCAATTATTATCACAGGCGATTTATTCTCGTGATGCTGATTTAATTGAGAAATTATTAGAAGTGTATCAAACCTTTCCTGAGCAAGATCCGATTTTAGTGCTATTTGCACAAGGAAAAGTGGCAGCATTAAATGATGATCAGGCAACTGCCATTGATAAATATCGTGAAGTGTTAGCACAAAATCCTAATTTAAATCCGGTGCGTATTGAGCTTGCAATTGCCTTGTTTAATCAGAAACAAGATGGTGCAGCAAAGGCTCAATTTGACAAAGCTAAAACAGCAGAAGATTTACCTGCACCGGTGATGGAACTCATTGACACTTATTTATCAGCTTTGAATGAGCGTGATAGCTGGAATGTGGATATCGCCTTTAATTATGTGCGAGATACAAACGTGAATAATGTAGGCAGTGGCAAGCAAGTTAAGCTTGCAAGTGGGGGCATTTTAACTCGAGCTGATGATATGATGCCACAAAGTGCTCATGGGCTAGCATATTCCTTAGATATTTCTCGTGACTTTAATTTATGGGGTTCGAATTATCTTTCAGTCGGTAATGAGTTTTTTGGTAAAAGCTACTGGGATAATCATGAATATGACGATCTTTCTAATCGTACATTTATTGGTTATGCCTATAAAACTTCAAAACAAACTTTCCGCTTAAAACCTTTTTATGAAAAACGTTGGTATGGTGGTGAAAGTTATCGCTGGGGAAATGGTGTTCGTCTTGAACTTACACATTGGCTTAATCCAAATTGGCAAATTGCTTTAGCCGGTGAGTTTGCTAAACAGCGTTATTTTGATAGCCAAGTATTAAATGGTAATAATAAGCTTGTTTCTGCCACCTTATTATGGATGCCTAATCCTAAACGCTTTTTCTATTTAGGTTCCGATTTTTCTGCTGAGAGAACCTTAGTTCGCCAATATTCTTCAGACAGTAAAAGCTTGCGCCTAGGTTGGGGACAAGAGTGGAACTGGGGCGTCTCTTCGCGTTTAGGACTTTCTTTAACACAACGTGAGTACAAAGATATTGCCAAACTTGCAAATGTTGATTTGTTTTCTTTTGGAAAAATTCGTAAAGACAAAATCTACGGTGTAAATTTAAGTCTTTGGAAACGGGATTGGCACTTATGGGGTATCACGCCGAAAGTCGTATTTAGTTGGAAGAAGCAAAATAGTAATATCCCAGAAATGTATTCTTATACCCAAAAGAATGTAAATCTTATTTTTGAAAAAACGTTTTAGTCGTAAATGAAACGTTATTTCTAAAACAGCCATAAAAATAACCGCACTTTCAATCATCAAAAGTGCGGTTATTTTCTTTAGTGTTTTACAACAAAGGCTTTAATTAAGCTTGTGTTGCTTGGATCGCAGTTAATGCGATGGTGTAGATGATATCATCCACTAATGCACCACGAGATAAGTCATTAACCGGTTTACGCATACCTTGAAGCATTGGGCCTACAGCAACTAAATCAGCAGAACGTTGAACCGCTTTATAGCCGATGTTACCAGCGTTGATATCAGGGAATACAAACACGTTTGCTTGACCAGCCACTTTAGAGTTTGGTGCTTTAGAAGCTGCCACATCTTTCATCACTGCCGCATCGTATTGTAATGGACCGTCGATTAATAAGTCAGGACGTTTTTCTTGTGCAATGCGTGTTGCTTCTTTCACTTTCTCTACAGATTGACCTGAACCAGAAGTACCGGTTGAGTAAGAAAGCATTGCGACTTTCGGATTTAAACCAAATGCTTTTGCTGATTCAGCAGATTGAATTGCGATTTCAGCAAGTTGTTCAGCTGTTGGCTCTGGGTTTACTGCACAGTCTCCATATACTAATACTTGGTCTGGTAATAACATGAAGAATACAGACGAGATAATTGAGCTACCTGGTGCTGTTTTGATGATTTGCATTGGTGGACGAATCGTATTTGCAGTGGTGTGAACGGCACCAGAGACTAAACCATCTACTTCGCCCGCTTCTAACATCATGGTACCTAATACAACGGTGTCTTCTAATTGCGCGCGTGCTTGTTCTTCAGTTAAACCTTTAGATTTGCGTAATTCAACTAAACGAGCAACGTAGTTTTCGCGTACGTCAGCTGGATTGATGATTGTTACGTCAGCCCCTAAAGTTACGCCTTGTTCTGCCGCAACTTTTTTCACTGATTCAGGATCCGCTAATAATACCGATTTTGCGATACCTCGCTCAGCACAGATAGCTGCCGCTTTAACTGTACGAGGTTCATCACCTTCTGGTAATACGATGGTTTTGCCTGCTTTACGTGCTAAGTCAGTTAATTTGAAACGGAATGCTGCAGGAGAAATACGTGCTTCACGAGTAAGTGGCGCAGCGATTGCTGTAGCTAACGCTTGTGCATCTAAGGTTTTAATTTTGCCTGCTTGTGCACCAAATACACCTAAGATGTCAGCGTTGTTCACACCGCCAAATTCTGAAGCAATGGCTTCTACTAATGTGCCTTCTTCATTATTTGCTACTAAGATGATTTGTGCATCTAAGGTTTGTGCAATCGCGAAGTTTAAGCTATTTGCAAAAGGCGCTTGAGCAGAAGGTTGAACACCTTTAACAACCACTAAATTTGCATTTAATGCTTGGAAATCAGCAACGATTTTTTCTAATAACACGTCTTTTTGATTATTTGCGATTAATGCTTGAGCGGCTTTTACATCATCTACTGCATTGAATACGACAGCGCCTGTTGTTTTAGCTGCGTCTAATGCTGCCGCTAAATTCGCTTCTGCGCTAGTTGGGATAAGAATAACTGCTTTAGTCATTTTGATATACCTTTTAATGAATTAAAAAACCTGCTGATTTCTCAGCAGGTTTGAAGAAAGTTGATTAGCCCGCTAAACGTGCTGTATCTTGTGCAATTACTAATTCTTCGTTAGTTGGAAGAACGATTGCTTTGAATGCAGAGTCATCAGCAGTGATTACGCCTGATTTGCCAAAGCGAGCAGCAAGGTTACGTTCTTGGTCTAATTTGATACCGAATAATTTTAAATGGCCTAACGCTAATTCACGAACGTGAGCAGAGTTTTCACCAATACCACCCGTAAATGCGATTGCATCTAAGTGATCATCACCTAAAACGGCCATGTATGCACCGATGTATTTTGCTAAACGGTAGCTGTAAACATCTAATGCACGTTTTGCTTCTGGTTTAGATGCATCGTCGTAGTTATCTTCTGCATAACGACAGTCGCTCGTTACTTCAGTTAAGCCTAAAAGACCTGATTTTTTCACTAAGGTCTCTTCGATTTGATCCATTGACATGCCTAGGTTTTTGTATAGATAGAAAACGATCGCCGGGTCGATGTCACCACAACGTGTACCCATGACTAAACCTTCTAACGGAGTTAAACCCATAGATGTGTCGATACATTTACCGTTACGAACAACAGAAACAGAACCACCATTACCTAAGTGACAGATGATTGCGTTTACTTGGTCTGCCGGTTTGCCTACGTATTCAGCGACTTCACGAGAAACGAAGTAGTGGCTGGTACCATGAGCACCGTAGCGACGTACGCCATGTTCTTTGTAAAGTGAGTATGGAAGTGCATATAAGTATGCTTCTTCTGGCATGGTTTGATGGAATGCTGTATCAAATACGACAACGTTCTTATCTTTTAAGTGTGGGAATGTTTTAAATGCTTCACGGATACCGATTAAGTGAGCAGGGTTGTGAAGTGGAGCAAATTGTGCCGCATCTTCAATACCTTTAACTACCTCATCTGTTACGATAACAGATTGAGTGTATTTCTCACCACCGTGAACGATACGGTGACCAATCGAGGTGATAGAGTTTTTAAGCTCATCAGTCATAATATTTGATGCGATAAAGTTAAGCGCCTCAGTGTGCGCTGCACCAGCACCTAAATCTGCGCTACCTTTTTCTCCGTTAAGTTTCCATTTGATACGAGCTTCAGGAAGATAAAATGCTTCTGCTAAGCCTGATAATTTTTCTTCACCTGTTGCAGGATCAAGGATTGCAAATTTTAATGAAGAACTACCACAGTTAAGGATGAGAACAAGTTTTGACATAGGAACCCTATTTTTAATTGAGGTTAATAAAATCCATTCAAAAGAACGGAGTATAAATCCTATATAGAATACACCTTTTAGCGTATAAAATAAATTAACTGGAAGGGAAAAATACAATCTTTTATTAGAAAAGTTGAAAATTTCAACAATTTCTAGTCGGGGATGACAATTAAACCTAAACTAGAGTATTATAAGTACGGTTATTTTCAAGGATGTTTTCATGTCATCATTTTTTTCAACCTTAAAACAAGGGCAAATTTATTTGCAAACGTGGCCATTAGAAGCGAAGCTCGGCATGATTTTTCCCGAAAATCGCATTATTAAAGCCACAAAATTTGCCCAAAAGTTTATGCCTTTTATGGCAGTATTTGCAGTGGTCTGGCAGCAACTTTATGCCAAAGCAGATCTTACTGCATTTTCGCTTGCTATTTTGACCGCACTTTGTGCGTTAGCGATGCCATTTCAAGGTTTATATTGGTTAGGGAAACGAGCAAAATCACCCTTAGAACCGCAAAGTTCTCAGTGGTTTTATGAGATTAGTGAACGTTTGAGAAAACAACATGAAAGTTTGCTAACTGTACAAGATAAACCGACATATCAACACTTGGCAGAAGTACTACAAAAGGCACAGCAGAAATTGGATAAAGCATTTTGGCAGGAAATCTAGCTAATTGCTTCAAATTTAATTGACGCAAACGTTTTCCTTTTGTGTTTTTTTATGTAAAATACTGCGGTCGCAATGGCGACCCTTTTTAATTGAGAGACTATTTAATGATTGATTATATTATCATTGGCATCATCGCATTTTCGATTATCGTGAGTTTATTACGTGGATTTGTGCGAGAGGTGATGTCCCTTGCAAGCTGGGTCGTTGCATTTATTGTCGCTAGCCAATTTTATCCTTATCTCGCCACCTATCTTACTCAAATTGAATCTGACTACGTGCGTAACGGCACGGCAATCGGCATTTTATTTGTTTTAACCCTAATTGTAGGCGGCATTGTTAATTATGTGATTAGCCAATTAGTGGATAAAACAGGACTTACCGGGACAGATCGTGTTCTCGGTGCGGCATTTGGCTTAATTCGTGGGGCGTTAATCGTTGCTGCGATCTTATTCTTCTTGGATACCTTCACTAACTTTGAACAAACCGATTGGTGGAAAGAATCAAAATTAATTCCTCATTTCGGCTTCATTATTGAATGGTTCTTCCAACAACTACAAGCAAGTTCTAGTTTTTTAAACTCAACTTTTAAACAATAAGGTAGTCAATCAGTATGTGTGGAATTGTCGGTATCGTTAGCCAAAATCCGGTTAATGAATCCATTTATGCAGCATTAACGTTATTACAGCATCGAGGTCAAGATGCGGCGGGGATTGTCACAATCGATGATGAAAACCGCTTCCGTTTGCGTAAGGCTAATGGTCTTGTAAGCGATGTGTTCAGACAAGAGCATATGTTACGTTTACAAGGTCACGCAGGCCTCGGACATGTACGTTATCCAACCGCCGGCAGTTCAAGTGTATCTGAAGCTCAGCCTTTCTATGTTAACTCACCTTATGGTTTAAGCCTTGTTCACAATGGTAACTTAACCAACTCAACCGAATTAAAAGATAAATTATTTAAAGAAGCGCGTCGTCATATCAATACCAATTCGGATTCAGAACTTCTTCTCAATATTCTTGCGAATCATTTGGATAGAGTGAATAAATACCATCTCGATCCACAAGATATTTTTAATGCAATTCGTGCGACACACAAAGATATTCGTGGTGCTTACGCATGTTTAGCGATGATTATTGGACATGGCATGGTAGCATTTCGCGACCCGTTTGGTATTCGTCCACTCGTGTTAGGTAAACGAGAAGAAAATGGTTCTGTGGAATATATGTTTGCCTCTGAAAGTGTGGCATTAGACGTCGCAGGTTTTGAATTAGTGCGTGATGTTGCGCCAGGCGAAGCGATTTATGTAACCTTTGATGGCCAGCTTTATGCTGACCAGTGTGCAGAAAGTGCGGTCTTAAATCCGTGTATTTTTGAATACGTGTACTTTGCTCGTCCTGATTCAACAATAGACGGAGTGTCTGTCTATGCCGCACGTGTTCACATGGGCGAACATTTAGGTAAAAAAATTGCAAAAGAATGGGTTGAGGAAGCTGATAACATTGATGTTGTTATTCCAGTACCAGAAACTTCAACAGACATTGCGTTACAGATTGCGAAAATCTTAGGTAAACCTTACCGTCAAGGTTTTGTGAAAAACCGCTATGTTGGCCGTACATTTATTATGCCTGGACAAGCACAACGTATTAGTTCAGTCCGTCGCAAGCTCAATACGATTAAAGCAGAATTTAAAGATAAAAATGTGTTATTAGTCGATGATTCCATTGTTCGTGGTACAACATCCGAACAAATCGTGAGTATGGCTAGAGCAGCAGGTGCGAAGAAAATTTACTTTGCCTCAGCCGCGCCAGAAATTCGTTACCCGAATGTGTACGGCATTGATATGCCAACAAAACGAGAACTCATTGCCTATGGCCGTAATGTTGATGAAATTGCGAAATTGATTGGTGTAGATAAATTGGTTTTCCAAGATCTTGAAGCACTGACAGAATCAGTACGCCAAGAAAACCCAACTATTCAAGGCTTTGATTGTTCAGTCTTTACTGGTGAATATATCACTGGCGATATCACACCAGAATACCTTGATAGCATCGCTTCTCAACGTAATGATTCAGCAAAGAAAAAACGGGAAAAAGATGCAAGCAATCTTGAAATTCATAATGAAGGTTAGCACATTTAAGATCGTAAAAAGCACTAAATTTAATGAAACGTTTAGTGCTTTTTCTTTTTGATGAAATATAAAGAAAAATAACCGCACTTAATGTATTCAAAGTGCGATCATTTTTATATGCGTTTTAGTCTTTATAAAGATCGTTATAAAGTGCGCTCTCAAATTGCACAAGTGGAGCTCGTTTTGTTTTACTTTCTAAATCACCGGTTGAATAGCCATTGATAAATTGAACGAAAGCCACTTTTTCACCACGTGCATTGGTCATAAAACCGGCAAGGTTATAAACGCCTTTTAATGAGCCAGTCTTAGCGATAACGTTTTTCACTAGTGGTGGATTAATTAAGCTACCACGGCCACTGATTGTGCCATCCACACCTGCAATTGGAAAGGTTTCCATTAAGTGTAATTTATCTTCATTTTTGGCAATGTATTCCAAAACAGAAAGCATGGTTTTCGGTGCAACCAAATTATGACGAGAAAGCCCCGAACCATCGGCTAAAATGCTGTTGCCAAATTTAATGCCTTGTTTTTGTAATACTGATTTAACCGCCAATGTACCTAATTGGAATGAAGCAGGGCGTTTATAGTAGTTGTAGGCTACCGCTCTAAATAAGGCATCGGCAATTTGGTTATCCGATTTTTTCATCATTTTTTTCAATAGCTCAGGTAACGGTTTAGATAAATGCTGTGCAATTTTTTGTCCTTGCTGTGGTTTTTGAGGTTGTTTTACCTGACCGGTAAATTCAATACCAAGACGTTTTAATTGACGTTGAATAATGGCGGCTGCGTAGGCATCAGGATCTTGCACGGCGAAGCTGAGCCCAAATGGTTTACTTTGGCGAGCAATACAGCCTTTTACTTGATAGCGATTATTGTCATGAACAACAACATCTAACTGGCAATAACCCGCTTCTTGCTGATCCACAATATAAACTTGTCCGAAAACTTGAATAGGAAATTGAGCAGGAACGTTAATTTTGACGGTTTCACCCACAGGTTGATTTGCATCTAACTCGGCATAAAAACAGTTATTATCGATATTTGCCGCTGCAGGAGGAGAGTTAAAGCACATGGTTAGATCGTTCCAAATCCAACCTAACCCACGATCATGGCTCGAAAATACAGAGGTATCTAAAATAAGATCACCATTAATTTTCTGAATGCCTTGGTTCTTTAAATTTGCTAATAGGCTATAAAGTTGTCCACTGGTCAGATCAGGATCGCCAGTAAATTGCACAACAAGATCGCCTTCTAAAATATTATTCTGAATCTTTCCGTTACTTAAAAGTGATGTTTCAAACTGAAAGGCATCGCCTAATACTAATTTAGCGACAACAGCTGTGAAAACTTTTTGTGTACTAGCAGGCAACATAAATGTTGAACCATTGTAGTCTGCAATAATTTGATCTTTATTGAGGTTTTTGGCAATAATACTGGCAGAAGCACCTTCTGGTAAGTATTGGGTGATAGAGGCCACATTAACTTCAGCCATAGAGGAAAAAGAAAAGCCGAGTGTGATAAATGCCGCTTTAAGTGCGGTCGAAATAGAAGATTTTTTACTCATTTTAGTACTGTTCTAGTTGCTATTTTTTTTAAGACGGATAATAATAAGCCCCGAACTCAATTGAGTAAATCATTTTTTATTTTTCATTGGCTACGGCAAGGTTGCAAGACGTTGTCGTGGTTTTGTTTTTACCAAATTTCAAGGAAAAAGAATGAAACAAATTCCAATGACCGTGCGCGGTGCGGAGTTATTACGAGAAGAATTAGATTTCTTAAAAAATGAGCGTCGCCCAGAAATTATCAAGGCTATAGCTGAAGCTCGTGAGCACGGTGACTTAAAAGAAAATGCAGAATATCACGCCGCGCGTGAGCAACAAGGTTTTTGCGAGGGACGTATTCAAGAGATTGAAAGCAAACTTGCAAATTGTCAGGTTATCGATGTCACTAAATTACCAAATAACGGAAAAGTTATTTTTGGTGCGACAGTTGTATTAGTGAATACCGATACTGATGAAGTAGTTACTTACCAAATTGTGGGCGATGATGAGGCAGATATTAAATCAGGTTTGATTTCTGTGAATTCACCGATTGCCCGTGGTTTGATAGGCAAAGAGTTGGATGATACCGTGAATATCACCACACCAGGTGGAACGGTTGAGTTCGAGATTATTGAAGTTAATTACATCTAAAAAAAACATCCCCTCAAATTGAGGGGATAACAATTATTTACGAGGCAGCTGTATTTTGCCTTCTTCGCTTGGTCGATAAAGAACCAAAATATGTCCGATAGTTTGAACGTTAGATGATTGTGTTTCACGCACGATCGCATCGATGATCAGTTGTTTGGTTTCGCGATCTGCGCCAGCAATTTTTACTTTGATTAATTCGTGATGATTTAATGCATTATCGATTTCGGCTAATACACCTTCGGTTAAGCCGTTACCGCCAAGCATGACGACAGGGCTAAGGTGATGAGCGAGTCCTTTTAAAAATTGTTTTTGTTTTGTTGATAATATTGTCATAAGGAATCCTTTAAATAGATGAATATGAGTCAAAAAAAGACCGAAAAGAGCGGTCAGAAAAAACGTTGTTTTTCAGCACTTTTTGGTAAGTCTAGCCTTGAATTTGGCAGATTGTACCCAAATATAGACAAAACTACTACAAAAAATAGTACAAAAGAAAGAGATTATGGGAAAGAAAAAACGTTCGGCGAGTTCTTCTCGTTGGCTAAACGAACATTTTAAAGATCCGTTTGTTCAGAAAGCACATAAGCAAAAATTACGCTCTCGTGCTTACTTTAAACTAGATGAGATTCAACAAACAGATAAATTGTTTAAACCGGGAATGACTGTAGTGGATCTCGGTGCCGCACCAGGTGGTTGGTCACAATACGTTGTGAGCCAGATTGGTGGAAAAGGCAGAGTGATTGCTTGTGATATTTTAGATATGAATCCAATTGTCGGTGTAGATTTCTTGCAAGGTGATTTTCGTGATGAAAATGTGCTGAATGCATTATTAGAACGTGTTGGGGAAGCTAAAGTTGATGTAGTGATGTCCGATATGGCACCGAATTTTAGTGGTATGCCATCGGTTGATATTCCACGAGCAATGTATTTGGTCGAACTGGCTTTGGATATGTGTAAGCAAGTTTTGGCGAAAAAAGGTAGTTTTGTGGTCAAAGTATTCCAAGGAGAAGGTTTTGACGAGTATCTGCGCGAAATTCGTTCACTCTTTAGTGTCGTAAAAGTGCGTAAGCCTGAAGCATCTCGCGGGCGTTCTCGCGAAGTTTATATTGTAGCAAGTGGTTATAAAGGCGAATAGATAATTGCTTTGATAGCTTTTCATTATGTCGGGGATGAGATAGTATCTCGTTTAATTTTAATTAACTTAAGAAAGGCAGGTTAAACCTTGAACAATATGGTCAAAAATCTAGTTCTATGGGTTGTGGTAGCAATTGTCATGATGACGGCTTACCAAAGTTTTAATTCTAATGGCGTGAGTGACTCAACAGATTACACAACCTTTGTGTATGATGTGAGTAACAGTCAAGTGAAGGAAGCGCGTTTTGATGCGAATGAAATTACTGTGACTAAAAATGACGGATCTAAATATATGACCGTTATGCCTCCATTGGAAGATAAAAAACTCTTAGATGACTTATTAAATAAAAAAGTCAAAATCGAAGGTACGCCTTTTGAAAAACGTAGTTTACTATCACAAATTTTGATTTCGTGGTTTCCGATGCTATTCCTTGTTGGGGTATGGATTTTCTTCATGCGCCAAATGCAAGGTGGCGGCGGCAAGGCCATGAGCTTTGGTAAAAGCCGCGCTAAAATGCTGAATCAAGATCAAATCAAAGTCACTTTTGCGGATGTTGCAGGCTGTGATGAAGCAAAAGAAGAGGTCGGTGAAGTGGTCGATTTCTTGCGTGAACCGAAAAAATTCCAAAACCTGGGTGGTAAAATTCCAAAAGGGATTTTAATGGTAGGTCCTCCAGGTACAGGTAAAACCTTATTAGCGAAAGCTATTGCAGGTGAAGCGAAAGTGCCTTTCTTTACTATTTCAGGTTCTGATTTTGTGGAGATGTTTGTGGGTGTTGGTGCTTCTCGTGTACGTGATATGTTCGAGCAAGCGAAGAAAAATGCACCATGTTTAATCTTTATTGATGAAATTGATGCGGTAGGTCGCCAACGTGGTGCAGGCTTAGGTGGTGGACACGATGAGCGTGAACAAACCCTTAACCAGATGTTAGTTGAAATGGATGGTTTCGGTGGTAACGAAGGCGTAATCGTTATTGCAGCAACTAACCGTCCAGATGTCTTAGACCCTGCATTAACTCGTCCAGGCCGTTTTGACCGTCAAGTTGTTGTGGGTTTACCAGATGTCAAGGGTCGTGAGCAAATTTTAAAAGTTCACATGCGTAAAGTGCCTGTGGCTGATGATGTAGATGCAATGACTCTTGCTCGTGGTACACCAGGTTATTCAGGTGCAGATTTAGCGAACTTAGTGAATGAGGCTGCATTATTTGCTGCGCGTAGCAATAAACGTACTGTATCGATGCTTGAGTTTGAAAAAGCAAAAGATAAGATCAATATGGGCCCTGAGCGTCGTACCATGATCATGACGGATAAACAAAAAGAATCGACTGCGTACCATGAAGCAGGTCACGCCATTGTAGGTTACTTAGTGCCTGAACATGATCCGGTACATAAAGTGACGATTATTCCTCGGGGGCGTGCATTAGGTGTAACTTTCTTCTTACCTGAAGGCGATCAAATTAGTATCAGCCAAAAACAATTAGAAAGTAAACTTTCAACTCTTTATGCAGGACGTTTAGCAGAAGATTTGATTTACGGTGAAGAAAATATTTCTACCGGTGCATCTAACGATATTAAAGTGGCAACCAATATTGCACGTAATATGGTGACCCAATGGGGCTTCTCAGATAAACTTGGTCCGATTCTTTATACTGAAGATGAGGGCGAAGTATTCTTAGGTCGCTCAATGGCGAAAGCAAAACATATGTCTGATGAAACGGCGCATGCGATTGATGAGGAAGTTCGTGCGATTGTGAATCGTAACTATGCGAGAGCAAGACAGATTTTGATCGACAATATGGATATTCTTCACGCCATGAAAGATGCGTTAGTGAAATATGAAACCATTGAAGAAGAACAAATCAAACAACTAATGAATCGTGAGCCTGTTACACCACCATCTGGTTGGGAAGATAGCAAAGACACGAGCCCAAAAGTTAAGCCGCAAGAAGAAACAACTGAAAGTGCGGTTAATTATTCAGAAGGTTCTGAAGAGTAAGAATAAAGCCTTCCTAATTTGGAAGGCTTTTTTATTTATAATGTCATTCTTTTCATCACTATATTCCGTTATAATCTAGCCTTCAAGATTTGATTTAAAAATTGACCGCACTTTATGAAACTTTATGCTAATAACAAATGTCTAGATTTATCATTCCCTCAAATTATGGGAATTTTGAATTTCACGCCCGATTCATTTTCAGATAGCGGACAGTTTTTTAGTCTAGACAAGGCATTATTTCAAGTTGAAAAAATGCTCAAAGAAGGTGCAACAATTATTGATATTGGCGGAGAATCAACTCGACCAATGGCAGAAGAAGTGTCTGAAGCTGAAGAATTGCAACGAGTGATACCTCTTGTTGAAGCCGTGCAAAAACGTTTTGATTGTTGGATCTCAGTGGATACCTCTAAAGCAATTGTGATGCAAGAAGCAGCTAAGGTCGGTATGGATTTAATCAATGATATTCGAGCTCTACGTGAACCTGGCGCACTCGAAATAGCAGGGCAGTTGAATTTACCCACTTGTATCATGCATATGCAAGGACAACCACGTACAATGCAGACTAATCCGCATTATGATGATGTGGTTCAAGATGTTTATCAGTTTTTAGAAACTCGGACTCAAGCTTGTCTAGAGGCAGGAATTGTCAAAGAAAATATTATTTGGGATATGGGGTTTGGTTTTGGTAAGACCGTGCAGCATAATTATAAACTTTTACAGCAGTTAGCTCAGTTTTGTAAAAGTGGTTATCCCATTTTAGCAGGCCTTTCACGTAAATCGATGATTGGTGCCGTATTAGATAAACCCGTAACTGAACGTGTTGTGGGAAGTGTAGCTGGGGCATTAATTGCTGCTCAAAATGGTGCAACAATTTTGCGTGTACATGATGTAGCTGCAACAACAGATGCCTTGAAGGTATGGCAAGCTACGCGAGAAGCGTAAGAAAATAACAGATTTTATATGTTGTAGAATAAATGATTTCTGCAACATCAATTATTCAAATTTATTAAGGAATAAACATGGCAAATCGTAAATATTTTGGTACTGATGGTGTACGTGGAAAAGTAGGTACATATCCAATCACGCCTGATTTCGCATTGAAATTAGGTTGGGCTGCGGGTAAGGTTTTAGCCTCTCAAGGTTCTCGTACGGTGTTAATCGGGAAAGATACTCGTATTTCTGGTTATATGTTGGAGTCAGCACTTGAAGCCGGCTTAGCTGCAGCAGGCTTAACTGCGGCATTTACCGGTCCAATGCCAACACCTGCCGTGGCTTATTTAACTCGTACTTTCCGTTTAGAAGCGGGTATTGTCATTTCGGCATCTCATAACCCTTACTATGATAACGGGATTAAATTCTTCTCTTCACAAGGCACAAAATTACCAGATGATATTGAAGAAGCAATTGAAGCCATGCTTGATCAGCCAATGGATTGCGTGGAGTCAGCTGATTTAGGTAAAGCAAGCCGTATCAGTGATGCCGCAGGACGTTATATTGAATTTTGTAAAAGTACTTTCCCTGCTCACCTTGGTTTAGATGGTTATAAAATCGTGGTGGATTGTGCAAATGGTGCAACCTATCACATTGCACCAAATGTATTACGTGAGTTGGGTGCGGAAGTGATTGAAATTGGTACAGATCCAAATGGAATCAATATCAATGAAAAATGCGGTGCAACCGACGTAAAAGCATTACAGGAAAAAGTGCTTGAAACTAAAGCGGATGTCGGTCTTGCTTACGATGGTGATGGTGACCGTATTATGATGGTGGATCACTTAGGTAATAAAGTGGATGGAGACCAAATCCTTTTCATTATTGCTCGTGAAGCTTTACGTTCAGGCCAATTAAAAGGTGGTGTAGTGGGCACATTAATGAGTAATATGAGCTTAGAGATTGCTTTAAAAATGTTAGGTGTACCTTTTGTGCGTGCTAACGTTGGCGACCGTTATGTGTTAGAAAAAATGGTAGAACATAACTGGACGTTAGGTGGAGAAAATTCTGGCCATATTATTATCGCGGATAAAAACACGACAGGTGATGGTATTATTGCATCACTAGCTGTATTAAGCGCAATGGTTCAACATCGTTTATCTTTAAATGAGCTTGCAAGTGCGGTGAAATTATTCCCTCAAGTGCTGATTAATGTTCGTTTTACTGGTGGTGATAACCCACTAGAAAGTGAAGCGGTAAAAGCAGTAGCTACAGATGTGGAAAAACGTTTAGAAGGCAAAGGTCGAATTTTATTACGTAAGTCTGGTACTGAGCCTCTTATTCGCGTCATGGTTGAATGTGAAGACGGTGTACTTGCAAAACAATGTGCAGAAGAAATTGCAGAAGCTGTTAAAGCAAATTAATAAAGTGGGGGGCTTGCCCCCATTTTTGATCTATAAAATTTATCTTTTATTATTTTTAGGAAAGCCAATATATGAAAATTTTTGTTATGCGTCACGGAGAAGCGGAAGTTATTGCTTCATCTGACGAGGCGCGGCATTTAAATAACTATGGGCGTAAACAGTCAATATCGCAAGGTCAATGGCTTAAAAATCATCTAAATTCGACCGCACTTTTAGTTCAGAAAGTGATTGTCAGTCCTTATGTTCGTGCTCAAGAAACGTTTGAGCTCGTCAATTCAGCGTTAGACAATATTCTTAATGATGTTGAAATTTGGAGTGGAATTACACCTTACGGGAATGCGATGCTGGTAGCCGATTATTTATCTGTTTTGCAGGAACAAGGGGTTGAAAGTGTTTTGCTTGTTTCTCATTTACCTTTAGTGGGTAGTATTGTTTCGGAGCTTTATGGCAAGCGAAATCCAATCAGTTTTTATCCTTCAACGATTGTTCAAATTGACTGGAATGGTGAAAAAGGCATCATTGAAGCTTTCCATTACCCCAAAGAAAATGGTTAAAATTGATTAAAAAAAACACAAAAAATATTTTTTCTATCTTTACAAAAAATAAAATTTTTCTTAGGAACTTTTTTACAAGTTTTTTAAATTCATAGTGTTATAACAGTTTTTTAGAAAAAATCACAATAAGTAATATTTCTAGAAATGTAAATTTTTTTTGCAGGTGTTTTATTTTGAGTTTTTTTGCGTAAACTAGGCCGCACAAAGCAAATGGCTTTGGATTAATTCTTAACCATAACAAAAATGGAGAGTAACAATGAAAAAATCAGTATTAGCCGCATTAGTATTAGGTGCATCTTTAGCCGTAACAGGTTGTTTCGATAAACAAGAAACTGCTCAAAAAGTTGAAGCAGCAAAAAACGCAACAGCAAACGCTGCAACACAAGTTAAAGATGCTGCAGCTGCAGCCGCTAGTGATGTGAAAGATGCAGCAAAAGATGCTGCAACTGATGTTAAAAATGCTGCAACTGATGTTAAAAATGCTGCAACTGATGCAATGAATTCAGCGAAAGAAGCTGCAACTAACGCAAAAGATGCTGCAGTAGAAAAAATTGCGGAAGCAAAAGATGCAGCAGTAGCTAAAGTTGAAGAAGTTAAAGATGCTGCAGCAAATAAAATGGCTGAAGCAAAAGACGCAATGTCTTCTAAAGTGGAAGAAGTGAAAAATGCAGCTTCTGAAGCAAAAGATGCGGCAGCAGATAAAGCAGCTGAAGTGAAAGATGCTGTGACTAAATAATTAAACTTTTGTAAAATGAAAACCTATCAGAGATTATCTGGTAGGTTTTTTCTTTTGGAGCAATAAAATGTTATGTGCAATTTATAAAAGTTTACGTAAGCCAGGCTGTTACCTCTATATTTCGAAACGAGATGATTTTTCAGCTGTACCGGATATATTGATGCAAAGTTTTGGCAAGCCTCAGTTTCTTATGCCATTTAATTTGAAGGGAAGCAAACCGCTTGTTCATGCAGATAAAAACGAGATAATGGAAAAAATTACTCAGCAAGGATTTTATCTCCAAATGCCAAAACAAGATGATGGCTTGTTTAATAGTTTGAGTGAGATCAAATAAGCCTTTTATTTTTTCCTAAAAATCTCCAAATCTTGCTTTACCTCAATATTTTCTTCAAAAAACTCCTTTAAAATTCACCGCACTTTTAAAAGGAGAATGAAAATGAGTAGTTTCTTTGTGGCAGGTACAGATACTGACGTGGGTAAGACCACCGCCTGTCGTGCCATTATTCAGGCATTACAAGCAAAGGGCGTACGAATTGTGGGTTATAAGCCGATTGCTTGTAGCTGTGAAGCAGGTATCTATCCTATAGAAAATCAAGCCGATGAATCTGAAACAGATTATGATGCTGAAAATAATTCAGATGTGTTGGCTTTAATGGATGCAACAAATGAGTCCGTATCTTATCAGGAAGTGAATAGTTATACTTTTACACATCCTATGCCGATGCTGACTCAAGATACATCACGTATTAAATTAAGCAAGATTGATCAGGCTTTAACGACATTAGTTAAAAAATATCAATCTGTTGTCGTAGAAGGCTCATTTGGCTTACTCACCCCCATGGCGGAAGGTAAAAGCTTTGCTGATTGGGTTGTTGAGCATAAAATGCCCGTTGTATTGGTCGTTGGTATTAAAGAAGGCTGTATCAACCATGCGCTACTTACCGCTCAAGTAATTAAGCAACTTGGCGTGCCTTTACTGGGGTGGATTGCGAATCGAATTAACCCGTGCTTGGGCCACTACAAAGAAGTTATAGAGATTTTAGAAGCTCAGATTGATGCGCCATTGTTAGGGAAAATTCCTTATATCCATAAACCAGAATCCCAAGAGTTAGGACATTATTTAACGAATATCGATCGTTTAATGTATATGCAGACAGAATTAGTTAAATAGTAAGTTTAGAATAAAAAGTGCGGTTAAAACTGATCTGCACCCCAAAAGTTGGACTCAACAAACCAACAATTGAGGTGCAGATTTTTTATGGGTAAACACTACACAATCGAATTTAAATTACAGGTTCTTCAACCTATTTTGAATCGAAAAATGAGTATCAGAGAAGTGGCTCGTTTTTACAATATTCCTTCCAACGCCCTAGTCGGGACATGGTTGAAACGGTTTGAAAAAAGTGGCATAAAAGGACTTATTCCCCGTAAACCATCAGGACGACCGCCGATGAAACCC
>OGSU01000314.1_pt1 | contig 26179 bp, 19 predicted proteins | sample 1573911 | NCBI WGS metagenome assembly OGSU01 (sample SAMN03295839, study PRJEB24534) | human gut metagenome | isolation source: fecal sample 7 from infant 5 | host: Homo sapiens | place: USA: Pittsburgh, PA | collected 2014-07 | reverse complement strand
TATTACTCAGGACTTTAAACAACTCTTTGCGACCATTTTTTCTCTTCCAATTGCTATCTGGACTTCAACACCATCTTTTGCGGATATGGCCATGTTGTCTGAGGATTTCAATGCTGAAAAGATGCCAGCAATCACTCATTTCTATTTTGATGGGGAAGAGTTGACCGTCAAGACCGCTCAAAAATTGCGTGAACGGTTCCCACATGCGCGCATCATCAATGCCTATGGTCCAACGGAAGCGACTGTAGCTCTTTCAGCTGTAGCTGTGACCGATGAGATGTTGGCTGCTTTGAAACGTCTGCCAATTGGCTATACAAAGGCGGATTCTCCAACCTTCGTGATCGATGAAGATGGAAATAAATTGCCAAACGGGGAACAGGGAGAAATCATCGTGTCTGGGCCTGCGGTTTCCAAAGGTTATATGAACAATCCTGAAAAAACGGCTGAAGCTTTCTTTGAGTTTGAAGGTCTTCCAGCCTACCACACAGGAGATGTTGGAACCATGACAGATGAAGGACTTCTTCTCTACGGTGGTCGAATGGACTTCCAAATTAAGTTTAACGGTTACCGCATCGAGCTAGAAGATGTCTCTCAAAACTTGAACAAATCCAAGTATATTGAGTCGGCTGTTGCTGTACCGCGCTACAACAAAGATCATAAAGTTCAAAACCTCTTGGCTTATGTCATCCTAAAAGATGGTGTCAAAGGGCAATTTGAACGGGAAATTGATATTACGAAAGCCATCAAGGAAGATTTGGAAGATATCATGATGTCTTATATGATGCCATCGAAATTCCTTTACCGTGATGGTTTGCCGTTAACACCAAATGGGAAAATCGACATCAAAGGGTTGATTAGCGAGGTTAACAACCGATGATCGAGTTTTTGAAACAGCTCCCTCATTTAGAACACTATGGAACGCCGGTCTACTTCGTCTACCTCATTGTAGCTTTCTTGCCAATCTTTGTTGGACTCTTTTACAAGAAGAGATTTCCAATCTATGAAGGAGTCGTCAGTTTTGCCTTTATTATTTTGATGCTGACGGGGACGGATCTCAAGCAAATTTATGCCTTACTCTTTTACGTAGTCTGGCAAATCTTGATTGTGTATTCCTACAAGTTTTATCGTCAGAAGGCGGATAATAAGTGGATTTTCTACCTGCATTCCTTCTTATCCGTCTTACCATTGATCTTTGTAAAGGTTGAACCTGCCATCAAGCACGGTCATCAATCTTTACTAGGATTTTTAGGGATTTCCTATTTGACCTTCCGGGCTGTCGGGATGATTATTGAAATGCGAGACGGTGTTTTGAAAGAATTCACTCTCTGGGAATTCTTGCGCTTTATGCTTTTTATGCCAACCTTTTCAAGTGGCCCGATCGATCGTTTCAAGCGTTTTGATGAGGATTACAAAAAAATCCCAGAGCGTGATGAATTGTTGGATATGTTGGAGCAAGCTGTTAAATATATCATGTACGGCTTCCTCTACAAATTTATCCTGGCTCATATTTTTGGACACTTACTACTAGGACATGTGCAGACCTATGCCTTGTCTCAAGGAGGGATCTTTAACCTTGGAACACTAGGTGTCATGTATGTCTACGGTTTAGATCTTTTCTTTGACTTTGCGGGATATTCGATGTTTGCCTTAGCAGCTTCTAATCTGATGGGGATTAAGAGTCCAATCAACTTTAATCGCCCCTTCATTTCTCGTGATTTGAAGGAGTTCTGGAATCGTTGGCATATTAGTCTTTCTTTTTGGTTCCGTGATTTTGTCTTTATGCGTCTCGTCATGGTCTTGATGCGTAATAAAGTCTTCAAGAGTCGGATCACGACCTCAAATGTTGCCTACATTATTAATATGTTGGTCATGGGCTTCTGGCATGGAGTGACCTGGTACTATATCGCTTATGGGCTCTTCCATGGGCTTGGAATGGTTATCAATGATGCCTGGATTCGAAAGAAAAAATCTATTAATAAAGAAAGAAAAGCAAAAGGATTGGATCCGATACCGGACAATCGTTGGACCAAGGCTTTGGGGATCTTTATCACCTTTAACACAGTGATGCTGTCCTTCCTGATCTTCTCAGGATTCTTGGATCAGCAATGGTTCCCAAAAGTGAAATAAAAGGAGAATAAAAAATGGATGTAAAATCACAAGTAATTGAAATTATTGACGAATTGTTTATGGAAGATGTCTCAGACATGATGGATGAGGATCTTTTTGATGCGGGTGTCCTTGATAGCATGGGAACAGTTGAATTGATTGTTGAGTTGGAAAGTCGATTTGGAATCCGTGTTCCTGTGTCTGAATTTGGACGCGATGACTGGAACACTGCAAACAAAATCGTAGAAGGTGTGATGGAGCTTCAGAATGCTTAAGCGTTTATGGTTGATTTTAGGGCCGGTTTTCTGTGCCCTTCTTATGGTGGTGACCTTACTAGCTTTATACCCGGTCAATCATAAACACAACTATACCGAAGAAAAAAAAGCTGCCGTCAGTCTCAATGCTGAAGGATTCAAGAGTCGCTCAAAAAAACAAGAAGCCCTTTCAGATCCTCACCATCGGTTTGTCCCTTACTTCGGATCGAGCGAATGGTTGCGTTTTGACGTGGTGCATCCAGCAGTTTTGGCTGAAAAATATGATCGCAATTACAGACCCTACTTTTTAGGGGAACGTGGTGCTGCATCCTTAAACCAGTATTTTGGTATGCAACAGATCCTACCAGAACTCAAAGATAATACGGCTGTTTATGTGGTTTCTCCGCAATGGTTTACCAAAACGGGTTATGATTCGTCTGCCTTTCAACAATTCTTTAATAGTGACCAGTTGAATAGCTTCATTGCCAACCATCAAGATGGTGCTGCTTCTGAGTATGCTGCAAAACGTCTTTTACAACAGTTTCCAAACGTTGCGTTTCAAAGTGTTGTGACGAAAATTTCTCAAGGGAAGAAAATTTCAACATTTGATCGTCAGTTGAATCAGTTGGTTTCACATCTCGTTCAACGGGAGGATGCCTTGTTTAGCAATCTTGCTACCCGAACAAATGGGAATTACGATCAGAAAGTTAAAAAACGTCTACAAGACTTACCGGATGAATTTTCGTATGAAAAGTTAGAAGAAATTGCAACAGCAGAAGCAAAAGTTAAAACCAATAACAATGACCTTGGGATCAGCAATCATTTTTATAATACGCGCTTAAAAATGAAGCTGAAAAAACTGAAGGGCTTCCAAAAGAACGAATCCTATATACAATCTCCTGAGTACAATGACTTACAATTGGTCCTAGATCAGTTTGCGAAATCACACACAAATGTGATCTTTGTGATTCCTCCTGTCAATGCCAAATGGATGAAATATACAGGTCTGAGTCAAGATATGTACGATCGAGCAGTGGACAAGATTCGTTATCAACTGGAAAGTCAAGGCTTTACCAATATTGCAGACTTCTCTAAAGATGGAGATAAGTCTTACTTTATGGAAGATACGATTCACATGGGCTGGAATGGGTGGATTGCCTTTGACAAAGCGGTTAATCCATTTGTCACCAAAGCTGAAAAGGCACCGACTTACCATCTGAATGATCGTTTCTTTACAAATGAGTGGTCTCAATATACAGGAACACCAGAAGAGTTTAAATAGTATTTGATGAAGGGGGCTAGAGGTGATTCTAGCTCCTTGATTTGTGAAAAAAGTGAAGCTGGGAATGAGACTTACAAGGAAAGTTATCCACAGGATGTGGAAAAAGATCTTGTAAAATCATGAAAACAAGTCTTGATGCGATGGATTTACTCTCGTTTTAAGAAGGATTCATCAATAGTTATCCACAATTTTGTGGATAACAAAGAGAAAATGGTGGATAAGTTAAAAAATTGTGAGAAAACTAGAAAAAGGAGAGTCAGTGTGAAAAAAATATACAGGTATGCAGTGATTCAAGGGGTGATCATCTTTTTTATTGTGGGGATGCTGACCTATGTGTTTAGAGGGGATTTCTTTTTTCGCTACTTATCCCCTATTTTTGGGATAGCAGCGGCGGTGCTAAGATTTGGAACAGCGAATTTAATGAAAGTATTCCTACCGACCCTTTATGATGATCCTAAAAAGGAAGAAGATGTTGACAAACCATAAGTGGGCTTGAAAAAATAGGTCTAAAGGCCATTTCTGCCAGTCTTTGTGGTAAAATAGAAGCAAGAATATTAGTTTGGAGATAATGAAGAAATGAAACGTTCAATGTATGCTGGACGTGTTCGTGAAGAACACATTGGAACTCATATCACTTTGAAAGGATGGGTTGGCCGTCGTCGTGATTTAGGGGGCTTAATCTTTATTGATTTACGTGACCGTGAAGGGGTCATGCAATTGGTCATAAATCCTGAGACAGTCTCAAAAGAAGTGATGGCAACTGCAGAAAGCATCCGTAGTGAATATGTGATTGAAGCTACAGGTCTTGTAGAAGCGCGGGAACAAGCAAACCCTAACTTACCTACAGGTGCAGTAGAACTTAAGGTAGAAGCGATTACGGTTCTCAATACTGCAAAAACAACTCCATTTGAAATTAAGGATGGCATTGAAGCAAATGACGATACTCGTCTTCGTTACCGTTATTTGGATCTACGCCGCCCTGAGATGTTGGCCAACCTCAAACTGCGTGCAAAAGTGACCCATTCGATCCGCAATTACTTGGATGAATTAGAGTTTATCGATGTCGAAACACCATTTCTTACGAAGTCAACCCCTGAAGGAGCACGGGACTACTTGGTTCCTTCTCGTGTCAACAAAGGCCACTTTTATGCGCTCCCACAAAGTCCTCAAATTACAAAACAATTGTTGATGAATGCTGGATTTGATCGCTATTATCAAATCGTGAAGTGTTTCCGTGATGAGGATTTACGAGGAGACCGTCAACCTGAGTTTACACAGGTTGATATGGAAACTTCTTTCTTAAATGAACAAGAAATCCAAGAAATTACAGAGGGATTAATCGCACGTGTCATGAAAGAAACCAAAGGAATTGAAGTGAAACTTCCATTCCAACGGATGAAGTATGATGACGCTATGAGCTTATATGGTTCAGATAAGCCAGATACACGTTTTGATATGTTGCTACAAGACTTGACAGAGCTTGTCAAAGGTGTAGACTTCAAAGTCTTCTCTGAAGCACCTGCTGTTAAGGCAATTGTTGTCAAAGGTGTAGCGGATCACTATTCTCGAAAAGACATTGATAAGTTGACAGAAGTAGCTAAGCAATACGGTGCCAAGGGTCTTGCTTGGGTCAAATATGCGGATGGTACCTTAAATGGTCCAGTTGCTAAGTTCTTGACAGATGTGACAAGTGACTTGACAACAGCTTTACACTTGGAAGACAAGGATCTGGTCCTCTTTGTAGCTGATAGTCTTGAAGTGGCAAATACAACGCTAGGTGCCTTGCGTGTTCGTTTGGCAAAAGAGCTTGACTTAGTTGACAACAATCAATACAATTTCCTTTGGGTAGTGGATTGGCCAATGTTTGAATGGTCTGAAGAAGAAGGCCGTTACATGTCTGCCCACCATCCGTTTACATTGCCACAAGAAGAAACAGAGCATGAATTGGAAGGTGATCTTTCGAAAGTTCGGGCAGTTGCCTATGATATTGTCCTCAATGGTTATGAATTGGGTGGAGGAAGCCTTCGGATTAATCATAAAGAACTACAAGAACGGATGTTTAAAGCTCTCGGATTTACAACAGAAGCTGCGAATGAGCAATTCGGTTTCTTGCTTGAAGCTATGGATTACGGTTTCCCTCCACATGGTGGTTTGGCCATTGGTTTGGACCGCTTCGTGATGCTTCTTGCGGGTGAAGACAATATCCGTGAAGTTATTGCTTTCCCTAAGAACAATAAGGCAACAGATCCAATGACACAAGCCCCATCTCTTGTTTCAGATAAACAATTGGATGAATTAAGTCTTCAAGTAGAGGGAGCAGATCAAGAATAGGACAAAATAGCGAACGGGAAGTTTAGCAATTCGTTTTGCTCAAAGTTCCCGTTTCGTTTGATCAATGGATTGAATATGAATAAAACTCATTTTAGCAAGCTCCTTCGCTACCATGTGCGAAGACTAGCTTATAATATCAAATTATTGCGCGTCATGAAGAGTATCTCCCGTGAGAAATACGATGAAAAAGTGTCGGCATCTCTGTTGTATGGATTTTTATCAGCTATTGCCGTCAACTTCTTCTTCCAACCAGGACATGTGTATTCTAGTGGTGCAACAGGGTTGGCTCAGATATTATCTGTTTTGAGCCATCGTTTTATCGGTTTTACGATTCCGGTTTCTTTGACTTTTTATGCCATTAATATTCCCTTGATGATTGTAGCTTGGTATCAAATTGGTCATAAATTTACCATTTTTACCTTTATCACAGTCTCGATGAGTTCCTTCTTTATTCAGTTTGTCCCTGTAGTTACCTTGACAAACGATCCCATTATGAATGCCCTCTTTGGAGGAGTGGTCATGGGGACAGGGATTGGTTTTGCCCTTCGGAATAACATTTCCAGTGGGGGGACGGACATTGTCAGTTTGACCATTCGAAAGCGGACTGGAAAGAATGTCGGGAGCATTTCCTTTTTGGTCAATGGGACCATCATGCTGATTGCAGGTCTGACTTTTGGTTGGAAATATGCTCTTTATTCGATGATTACCATCTTTGTGTCGAGCCGAGTAACCGATGCTGTCTTTACCAAACAAAAACGGATGCAGGCCATGATTGTAACGAGCCAGCCAGATGCTATTATTGAAAAGATTCATAAAAAATTGCATCGTGGAGCAACGATCATCCACAATGCAGAAGGGACATATAACCATCAGGCCAAAGCAGTTTTATTGACGGTTATTACCCGTGCAGAGTTTAATGAATTCAAATACATTATGAGAAAGGCTGATCCACAGGCTTTTATTACGATTTCAGACAACGTTCATATCATTGGACGTTTTGTGGAAACGGAAGATTAAAAACAAGGCCCCACATTTCCTGTGGTGGCCTTGTTTTTGTACTTAATAAGTTTCGTGAAGAAGAAGCCAACTATGGGCAGAAAGGGTGAGCTCCTGACCTTTTGCAATCGGCGATTGGAGGTTGGCCTGTGGGTAGGCAAACAGCTGTTGACTATCTCTTGGATGTTGGTAGGTCATTTCGTGATTTCCAATATTCACGATTATCGTTAATTTCTCGCGATTCTTTTCAATAGTGTAGGTAAAATGATGATCTGACAACCAGTTGACATCACAATAGTCCCGGATCTCTTGTCCTCTCTTCAAATGTAGGAGCGGTTGTGATTTACGGTAGGCCATCAACTCTTTGACGAAAGAAATTTCTTCCTGATAATTTGCTAGAGAAGTCCAATCTAGTTGGTTCAGGCTATCCGGTAGGTTGTAAGTATTCTCTTCCAGACCTTTTGAACGGTAAAATTCTTGTCCGGCGTGGATAAAGGGAACACCTTGAGCTAGTAATACCAAGTGAAGAGCGAGGCGGGATAAAGCTTTTCTTTCTTCTAGAGAGACTTGTACCTTCTCAATTTGGAAATAGTCAAATACAGTCGCATTGTCATGACATTCTACATACTGGATAGCTTGTTGGGGTTGCATGAAATGGGCTGGGCCAATTTTTCCGACATTTGCTGTCAGGATATTGGCAAAGTCGTTTTCAAGGTACTGGCTGTCGCGACGGTGGCCAGCTAAGAGTGTTCGCTTAATCGTATCACGGAAATTGTCACTGAAAAAGCCATAGGCTGGTAATTCGCTAGCTTTGTATTGATGGGCTAGCCGTTCTTCTGAGAGACCTGTATCCATCTTCCACCCTTCCCCATAGAGGTAGATGTTTGGGTAGATGTTACGGAGCTCTTCTGCAATCTCTGTCATGGTTTGGATATCCAAGATTCCCATCAGGTCAAATCGAAAACCATCAAAGCCGTATAGCTCAACCCATTGTTTGAGAGACTGTTTGATGTAACGACGAACCATGGCTCGTTCGCTGGCTACGTCATTCCCACAAAAAGTCCCGTTGGATCGTTCGCCATTTGCATCGTAGCGATAGAAATAACCTGGAACAATTTGTTCAAAGGCGTATTCATCTGCCTTGTAAACGTGATTGTAGACCACATCCATAATGACACTGAGATTGGCCTTGTGATAAGTCGCAATAGTCTCTTGAAGTTCTAGGATTCGTGCATAAGGATCGTTTGGGTCACTGGCATAGCTTCCCTCAGGGACATTGTATTGAACAGGGTCATAGCCCCAGTTGTAGGCCTTGAATTGATCCTCTTCGTCGACACTACCAAAATCATAGACGGGTAGCAGCTGAACATGAGTGATGCCAAGATGGCGAATGTAGTCAAATCCAAGCTTCTCACCATTCAGTTGAGGAGATTCTATCAGAGCCGTAAACTTCCCAGGGTGTTTAAATCCTGCCTCTTTTTGGACGGAGAAATCACGGACGCTCATCTCATAGAGGATCGCATCTGTCGGGTCTAGTTGACTAGCAGCGCGTGTGATGGGACGCGTTATTTTTTTGCGGTCAATGACCAAGCTATCGCCAGAGTTGGCTAATGAAGATAAGGCATAAGGATCATGGATCCGACGTTCGATACCGTTGACACGGAATTCATAGTGGTAGCTAGCCCCTTCCCAGTCTCCCTTGAGCAAGAGTTTCCAGACCCCGTTCTCATTGCGAGTCATGGAATGTACCTGCCCCTGAATATGGAGGGTCACGTCTTGCGAAATCGGAGCCCAGAATTTAAACTGAGTCTGGCTGGGTGTGTAGAAACTTCCAAGATCATCACCATCATAGGTGAAGGTTTGATCAAAGATCGGTTTACGAACGATTTCTCCGTAGTAAAGAAGAGAAGAAGATCCAGTTTCATCACAAATACGATATTCTTTTCCAAGTTCTAGTGGAATAGGACTTAGGAAATAATCTTCCTTTTCGTGGGCTGAACTGGAAAGTTTTACAGGCAGTATAGCAAGGGGACCTTGATTTGTTTCCAAATAAAAAGGAAGGATGCTCTCCTCTCCTTTTTGGATACGAATCAAGTCTTGATCATCTAAATAAGCAGTAAATGTAGACATAAAGACTCCTATAGTTTCGTAATCGAGTGGTCAATTAATTGACGGTAGCAAACAGTTTTTCCTTCTTTGTGGTCCTTGATGATCTGAAGAATCGTACGGACAGATTCACGCCCTAATTCGACAGCGTTGATATCGATATAGGCTTCAATATCCAGCCGCGGTTTGATGGAATCAAAAGAAACAATTGGAATGGTTAACTGTTGTTCAGAAAGGTATTTGCGAACCCCTTCAGCTACCAGAATATCTGTTGTCAAAATTGCATCCAGATAGGTCAAAGGGAGAGTTTCCATAATTTGATAGGAATTATCTTCCAGCATAAAACCAAATGAAAACTTCACTAATTTTTCATTTAGAGGGATGCCAGCCTGTTGAAGGGCTTCTTTGTATCCTTCGTAGCGGTCTTGAGAAACGAATAGCTCCTTGTTTCCTCCGATAAAAGCAATTTTTCGGTAGTTTTGCTGAATCAAATAATCCGTCGCATCAAACGCTGCCTTGATGTTGTCGTTATCCACCAGCGAAACAAAAGGTGAAGCAGCCTTTCCAAGGATAAGGAAGGGGAATTTGTCATTAATCGCAAATTCGACAAGTGGATCATTTGGGTTAGAATAAAGGAAAATCAAACCATCTACACGGTTACCGTAGATCAGTTGTTTGAGGTTGTCGAGTCGTCGCTCTTCGTTTTGCCCTGTACAGATTTGGATGGCATAATCATTGTCTGAAGCAATCTGGGTAATTCCCCTTAAAACGGTGGGGAAGAATGGGTTTTGGTAGAAAACATCACTATCGATTGGAAGGACCAAAGCAATGACTTGACTCGATTGGCTGACAAGGCTACGAGCATTGAGGTTGGGATGGTAGTCCAGCTCGACCATAGCTGCTCGGACCCGTTTTTTTGTTTGGTCACTAATCGTGGATTTATTTTGGATGACGCGCGTGACAGTAGAAGGCGCGACGCCAGCGAGTTTTGCAACATCTTTAATGGTAACACGCATAAGAAAACCTCCTAACGGCGATAGTCTGGATCACGGAAGTGGGTCTTATAAAATACCATGGCAAGATAGAGTACAAATAAGACGTTCTGGATCATAATCGTTGTGGTAAATACTTGGTGGAAGAGCAAACTGATCAACACACTCAGTAGAATAGGCAACCCTAAACAATTGAGAATACAATTGAAACATTCCTTGAAGGTTTGGAGTGAAAAGAGTCGAGATTTTCGAGTCAGGTAGAGGAAGAAAGAGGCTCCCAGGATGAGAATCAGATAGTTAACAGTCGATAAGAAGCCTGAGAAAACGATTAAGAAAAGACTAACAGGGAGTCGATTTTCTCGGAACCAATCGCTGGAAATGGCTTGAGTAAAGTTCTTTTTATCTTGCAGGCTCTTTTGGTTAATCGCTTGGTAGGAAATAGTCGCAAGCTCTTTTTGTTCTTTTGAGATGACCAAGTGCTTGCGATCAAAAGAAAGAGTTAAGTTCTTGCTGTCACTCGCTTTTACAGCCTGCCCTAAGATGACTTGCCCTTTTGAGGACTTGTGCACAGGAGTGCTTCCATTATAGGTGAGTTCATGGTCTTTGATAACCACATGCTCTTTTATATCGTTCATGACATCATTTGATAAGGGATCAAATACATCGCTAACAAAGGTTGTCAATGGATAGGTCTTAAGTTGGGCGTTTTGCAGAGCCACAGGGACTAGCGTAATAGAAATCAAAAAGAAAGAAGTAAAGATCATTTGAAACCAGCTGAGTTTTTTGCGGTTGGCAAATGAAGAGCGGAAATCAAAGATACTAGCAAAATAATTAAAAGGATAGGGCATAACAAAACCTTTCTAAGCATGAAGAACGAGGGCAATAAAGGGGGCCCCTTATTCGGATTTTATCCTTAACGAAAGGTAGTAAGGACCAAAAGCCATACTACCCTTAACTTAAAAATAAAATATGTATGTACCAAAATACTATTTTATCCTTTGTCCCCACCAGCTGTCAAGCCTGAAACAAAGTTCTTTTGTAGGAAGAAGAATAGAATACAGATTGGAACTGCGATCAAAATAGCACCGGCTGCAAAGAAGGCGATTTTTTGATTTTTTTGGTCACTGATAAAGGTTTGAAGACCAACGGCTACCGTATAGTTCACTTCGTCACGAAGCAAGAATTTAGACAAGATATAGTCTCCGAAAGGCCCCATGAAGGCCCAAAGTGCTTGAACGGCAATCATTGGACGAACAAGAGGAAGGACGATTTGCCAGAAACGACGGAAATGCCCCGCTCCATCCAATTTCGCAGATTCATCGAGGGAAATTGGAACAGTATCGAAGTATCCCTTCATCAACCAGGCATTCATTGGAATACCACCGCCAACATAGAGGAAGATCAAGAACCAAGGTTGGTTCAAGGCATTCAGCATCAAAGCCATAACGAAGAAGGCTGTGAGGGCTGCCATGGTTGGGACCATTTGAATAATCAAGAAGAAGACCAAACTTTGTTTACGAGCCAAGAAATTGTAACGGCTGTATGCGTAACCTGCGAAGGTAACGATACTTGTTTGTACAATCATGGTGATAATGGCGATCACCAAGGTGTTCATATACCAAGTGCCATAATGAGTTTCAGAGAAAAGTTTTGAGAAGTTATCTAGACTAAGCTTGCCACTAAAATCAAGTGTAAAGGCACTGACATTCCCTGATTTGAAGGCTGATAGAACCGTAATCAACAATGGATAAATGATAATGATTGAAAGAACCACCATGTACAGGTAAGTCAAGAAATGATTGAGGCGGCGTTTAAATTGAACTGAATTTTTCATTTTATACATCCTCCATATCAAATGCATGTAGTTTCTTGAAGGCGATCATAGAGATAGAGATCACGATCACAGAAATAATCAAGGTAACCGCTGCAGCCATTGAATATTGAGGAGAGGTATTGGTTGTCAACTTATAAATCCAAGAGATCAAGATATCTGTAGATCCAGCATTTCCTCCGACAGAACCGGGTCCCCCATCGTTAAACAAGTAAATGATGGAGAAGTTGTTAAAGTTGAAGGTGTATTGACTAATCAAGGTTGGTGCTGCAACCGCAAGGATCATTGGGAAAGTGATGTTGCGGAATTTTTGCCAACCGTTGGCACCGTCAATATAAGCAGCTTCGTAAAGATCGTTTGGAATTGATTGAAGGATCCCTAAAGTCAAGACATAGATGTAAGGGAAACCAAGCCAACCTTGCATCATAATCAAAGCGATTTTTGTCCAAGTAGGATCAGTCTTCCAAGGAATCAAGACCCCATCTAAGAATGGGAAGATTTTCGCAAATAAAGGAAGAACTTGCGCATTGATGGCCCCAACACTATCATTAAACATATTTGAGAAGGTTAGGATCGTGATGAAGGCTGGCACCGCCCATGGAAGCAAGAAGATAACTCCAAAGATTCGTTTTCCTTTTACGAATGGTTGGTTGGCGATAATAGCTGTCAAGATTCCAAGTACGATTTGAAGAGTAGATGCTGCAAGAGCCCAAATCAAGGTCCAACCAAGAACAGAGGTGAAAGCTGAACGGAAGGTGCTCAAGGTCCACATGTTTGTGAAGTTTTGGAAGCCAATCCAGTCCAGTAAGGTAGTTGGAGCCGTGTGCTTGAAGTCGTAGTTGGTAAAGGCGATCATCAAGGTTACCAAAACTGGGAAGATAATCGCAAAGGTCATAGCAATATAAGAAGGGATAATCAATAAATAAGGGAATCCATTCTCATAGATCGCATGAACCATCTCCTTCAACGTTTTTGGAACGGCAATACCATTGTTGATCCGTTTCGCAACGGTTCCTGCATCTCTGATGTTTAAAGCATAAAAGAGGAAGTAGACAACGGTGATGATCAAGTGAAAAGCGCCACGAATCAAGATAAAGAGGGAATTATCTTGTCCACGAACGGTTCCAAGTGTGACCAACTTAGCCAGTTCCCCAGCCCCACTTCCAAGGAAGTAAACGAGAAAGAGAGCGGTAACGGCAAGGAAGATAGCCCCTTTCGCTTTCTGTTTGTTATAAATTTGCCCAAGACCTGGGATCAAAGATAGCCCCATCGCCTTTTTAGGGTTTTGTTCTGTAGTCATTCAGATCTCCTTATAAATATCCTTGCTAGCAAGCAAGAAGACGAGTTCGACAGTTGAGGATTAGCCTGATAATTCAAGATAAGAGGTTGGGACCTAGTCTCCAACCTCTTACTCAAACCTAAAAACTGTCTTATTTGCTACCGAATTTTTGTTCAATAGTTTCTTTAATCAATTTAACAGCATCGTCAGCAGCGTCTTTAGCAGATTTCTTACCGCTTACAGCATCGAAGAGCATGGTAGCAGCTGGATCCCAAACAGTACTCATTTCTGAGATGTTAGGCATTGGTTGAGCGTTCTTGAATTGTTCAACAACGGCAGTTGTCAATTCATCATTTTTACCAACTGCATATTTACGAGCTTCTGTGTTAGCAGGAACTTCGTTTGTCTTGTCAAACAAAGCTTTTTGTTGGTCAGTGTTTGTCAAGTAGTCGATGAATTTTTGAGCGCCATCAAGGTTTTTCGCACCTGCAGGGATAACCCAAGCTTTACCACCACCAAAGGCAGAATATTGTTTTCCGTTTGGAAGGGTTGGAATCGTTGCGACACCATAGTTGACTTTAGCTTCTTTCAATGAAGCAGCTTTCCAAGGACCATCAATGATGGCAGCAGTTTTACCTTTTTGGAATTGAGTTTGGATGAAGTTAGCAGCACCTTTGGTATCTTGCAATCCTTTTGGCCATTTTGCATACCAAGTTTTCGCATATTCGATACCATCGATAGCACCTTTATTGTTCAAACCAATATCTTTTGGATCTGTACCATTTTTACCAAAGACATATCCACCGTTACCAGAAAGAAGTCCGTAAGCGTAGTAGAAGTTTGTCCAGTCAGCTAAGAAAGCAGTGTTTTTACCAGGTTCGCTAGCAAAATCATACTTGCTGTCTTTTGAAAGGTTTTCAAGATCAGAGAAAGTTTTTGGAGCTTCGCTCAAGAGATCTTTGTTATAGTAGAGAACCAATGTTTCGATAACAGCAGGTGCACCGTACACTTTACCACCGTTTGTTACAAGAGCTTCTGTAGTTTTGTCTGTGTGGCTGTCTTTGCTCAATTTCACTTCAGCCAATTGGCCATCGTTACCAAGACCACCTACACGGTCGTATGGTGCCATCATTACGTCTGGAGCTTTTTTAGATTGGTTATCAAGAGAAAGGTTATCCAATCCACCAAGAGCATCACCAGTCTTAACTTTTACTTTGATACCATTTTCTTTTTCGAAAGCTTTTGCAGCTTCTTCAATATAAGATTTGTAGCCTTTATCTACATAAACGTTGATTTCTTTACTTGAATCTGAAGAGCTTGATGAGCTATTGCTACAAGCAGCAAGTAAGAATCCGGCAAAACCAACTGTCCCAAGGACAGCAGCACTACGTAAAATTGTACGTTTCATGATTTATTCCTCCTAAAGAATAAAAAAAGATAATAATTAGAAAGCGTTTTAGACAAACGTTTTCCTAAAACGACTTAAGTATATCACAAGGAGAAAACGTTTGCAAGTAGATTTTAAAAATTTTTTAAAAAATATTTTAATTCCGAACTTTCTTCTATAAAAAGCATCGGAATTGTTGACAATAGTCTGGGGAAAGGATAAACTATGGGAGAGGGTGGTTTTGGGAAAAAATTTAAGAAAGCCCTTGCATAAAAAATAGAAAAAGGTTATAATATCTGGGAACGCAAACGTTTTCGCAAAAAATTGCGTAAACGAGATGCGCCTGTTGGATTTTATAATGGGGTAGAGGAGTTGGGAAGCGTGATAGGCTTTGCAACGATCACCTATACCGTGCACCGAATCTCAGGCTACATAGAAATAAAAAAAGGTGGTAACCTATGAAAAAACGTCAAAGTGGTGTTTTGATGCACATTTCATCCCTTCCGGGAGCATACGGAATTGGGTCATTTGGACAATCAGCTTATGATTTTGTTGATTTTCTTGTTCGGACCAAACAGCGGTACTGGCAGATTTTGCCACTTGGAACAACGAGTTACGGCGATTCTCCTTATCAATCCTTCTCAGCTTTTGCGGGAAATACCCATTTTATTGATTTCGATCTCTTGATGGAGCAAGGCTTGCTTTCAAAAGCAGATCTTGAAGGAGTGGATTTTGGTCAAGATCCGACTCGAGTCGATTATGCGAAGATTTTTGAAGAGCGTCGCCCTTTGCTTGAGAAGGCAGTAGCGACTTTCTTAGAAACCAGTGACCTAAAGGAATTCCAAGCCTTCTGTAAAGCCAATGCTTCTTGGTTGGAACTCTTTGCGGAATACATGGCGATCAAGGAACACTTTGATCTCAAAGCTTGGACAGAGTGGCCAGATGCAGCGATTCGCGCGCGTCAACCAAAAGCTTTGGCTCAATACCGTGAAGAATTGGAAGATCAATTGACTTACCATCGTGTGACGCAATTCTTCTTCTTCAAACAATGGTTGAAATTGAAAGCATACGCTAACAACAACCACATTGAAATCGTAGGAGATATGCCAATCTATGTTGCCGAAGATTCAAGCGACATGTGGGCGAACCCTCATCTCTTTAAAACAGATGAAAATGGAAAAGCAACCTGCATTGCAGGATGCCCACCAGATGAATTCTCGGCAACTGGTCAACTTTGGGGGAACCCAATCTATGACTGGAAAGCCATGGACAAAGATGGCTACAAATGGTGGATTGAACGCTTGCGTGAAAGCTTTAAGATCTATGATATCGTGCGGATTGACCACTTCCGTGGCTTCGAATCTTATTGGGAAATTCCAGCTGGTTCTGATACAGCAGCACCAGGTAAATGGGTAAAAGGCCCTGGCTACAAACTCTTTGCAGCTGTGAAAGAAGAGCTTGGTGACTTGAACATCATCGCAGAAGACCTTGGCTTCATGACAGATGAAGTCATTGAACTTCGCGAGCGTACAGGATTCCCAGGGATGAAGATTCTTCAGTTTGCCTTCAATCCTGACGATGAAAGCATTGATAGCCCGCACTTAGCGCCAAACAACTCAGTTATGTACACAGGAACGCATGATAACAATACGGTTCTTGGTTGGTACCGCAATGAGATTGATGACCCAACTCGTGAGTACTTGGCCCGCTATACAAGTCGTCGTGAGTACGAATCAGTGCCACATGCTATGCTTCGTACCGTCTTTGCTTCTGTCAGCTTTATGGCCATCGCGACCATGCAAGACTTATTGGAGTTGGACGGAGCTGCTCGGATGAACTTCCCTTCTACTCTTGGAGGTAACTGGTCATGGCGGATGACAGCGGATCAGTTGACTCCAGCTGTCGAGCAAGAATTGCTTGATTTCACAACCATCTATCGTCGTGAAAACAAAGATTTGAAAAAAGAAGTTAAGAAAGCAGAAAAATAATCGTTTTGGGAAAGTTGCTATTTCCAGCAATCTTTCCACTATTAAAAAATTGTTGAAACAAAAGGAGACTCTCAACATGGAATCATTACAAAAATATGTGATTGATCATCATCAAAAAACAATTGCAGAATGTTCAAATGAAGAATTGTACATTGCTTTGCTTAATTACACCAAGCAAGCAAGCACTCAAAAGAAATTAAATACTGGTAAGAAAAAAGTTTACTATATCTCAGCTGAGTTCTTGATCGGTAAACTCTTGTCAAACAACTTGATCAACTTGGGTCTTTATGATGACGTCAAGAAAGAATTGTCAGACGCTGGTAAAGACTTGATTCAAGTCGAAGAAGTCGAATTGGAACCATCCCTTGGTAACGGTGGTTTGGGACGTTTGGCTGCCTGCTTTATCGACTCTATCGCAAGTCTTGGTTTGACAGGGGATGGGGTTGGATTGAACTACCACTTCGGTTTGTTCCAACAAGTCCTTAAAAATAACCAACAAGAAACCATTCCAAATGCGTGGTTGACTGATCAAAACTGGCTCGTTCGTTCAAGCCGTAGCTACCAAGTGCCATTTGCACACTTTACATTGACGTCTACTCTTTATGATATCGATGTTCCAGGTTATAAGATTGATACCAAGAACCGTTTGCGTTTGTTCGACTTGGATTCAGTGGATTCTTCTTTGATCCATGATGGAATTGAATTCGATAAGACAGATATTGCGCGCAACTTGACCCTCTTCTTGTACCCAGATGATAGTAACCGTCAAGGGGAATTGCTCCGTATCTTCCAACAATACTTCATGGTTTCAAATGCAGCCCAACTCATTCTTGATGAAGCTGTTGAAAAAGGAAGTAACTTGCATGACCTTGCGGACTATGCGGTAATTCAAATTAACGATACCCACCCATCAATGGTGATTCCAGAAATGATCCGTCTCTTAACAGATCGTGGTATCGATGTGGATGAAGCTATCAATATTGTCCGTAGCATGACAGCTTATACCAACCACACCATTCTTGCAGAAGCCCTTGAAAAATGGCCACTTGAATTCTTGCAAGAAGTGGTTCCTCATTTGGTTCCAATTATTTTGGAATTGGACCGCCGTGTTCGTGCTGAATACAAAGATCCAGCTGTTCAAATCATTGATGAGAATGATCGCGTACATATGGCCCACATGGATATCCATTATGGATACAGTGTAAATGGGGTTGCCGCTCTTCACACTGAGATCTTGAAGAATTCTGAGTTGAAAGCCTTCTACGACATTTACCCTGAAAAATTCAACAACAAAACAAACGGTATCACCTTCCGTCGTTGGCTCATGCATGCCAACCCAAGCTTGTCTCACTACTTGGATAGCATTCTTAGCCGCGACTGGCACCATGATGCTTCTAAGTTGGAAGACCTTCTTTCTTATCAAGATAAGGCTGCAGTCAAAGGAAAATTGGAAGATATCAAATCCCACAACAAACGGAAATTGGCTCGTTTCTTGAAAGACCATCAAGGTGTGGAAATCAATCCTAACTCTATCTTTGATACCCAAATCAAACGTCTTCACGAATACAAACGTCAACAAATGAACGCTTTGTACGTGATCCACAAATACTTGGATATCAAAGCTGGAAATATCCCAACTCGTCCAATCACTGTTCTTTTCGGTGGGAAAGCAGCACCGGCCTACACGATTGCACAAGATATTATCCACTTGATCCTTTGCTTGTCAGAAGTGATTGCAAATGATCCAAAAGTGGCTCCATACTTGCAAGTGGTGATGGTTGAAAACTACAATGTTACAGCTGCAAGCTACTTGATTCCAGCTACTGATATTTCAGAACAAATTTCTCTTGCTTCTAAGGAAGCTTCTGGTACTGGTAACATGAAATTCATGTTGAACGGAGCCTTGACACTCGGTACTATGGATGGAGCAAACGTGGAAATTGCTGAGTTGGTTGGTGAAGACAATATCTATATCTTTGGTGAAGATTCAGAAACGGTTATCGACCTTTACGCAAAATCAGCATACAAATCAAGCGAATTCTACGCTCGTAAAGCGATCAAACCATTGGTTGACTTTATCGTGAGCGATGCTGTACTTGCAGTGGGAAATGAAGAACGCTTGAATCGCCTTCATAATGAATTGATTCACAAAGACTGGTTCATGACCCTTCTTGACTTAGAAGATTATATCAAAGTGAAAGAACAAATGTTGAAGGACTACGAAGACCGTGACGCATGGTTGGACAAAGTCATTGTGAACATTGCCAAAGCAGGATTCTTCTCATCTGACCGTACCATCGCTCAGTACAACGAAGATATCTGGCACTTGAACTAAGCTTTCTAACTGTACCAAGGGGCAGTTTCTTATTAGCCTAGTGGGAGCGGGAGCTAACAAATGTCGAATGGCATTTGTTAGCTCTTGCTCCCTTTTTCTATACTGAAATTGGAGGTCTATGACGATCTAGTTGTCTGATTGAAGAATTTACCATAGTAAACAGGGAACCATTTAAAAATCCGACAAACAATATCATTATTTTGTACTTTCGTGAAAAATCGGGGAAAATTTTACATAACTATTTAGTATATACTAAGAGTATAATTTGTAAGTATGAAAAAATTGCCTTCTTGAATGGGTAAAATTTCCCTGTTCATTAAGAAAACATACATTGAAAATCGTTGAAAACTCTTGAAAATTTCAATAATTGATCCTACTAAATGCAAGCAACCAAAAGAGGAAATCGCAACTGCCTGTAAAATTAAATAGTGTTTAATTAAAGGAATAAAAAATTACAAACTCGACAATTCTATGAAAAAAGTCAATTGTGATAGAATATGATTAACTGGTAGTAGCATTTTTTTGCCCCTACAGTGAGTTTTTTTGATTAAAACAATAAGGAGACTACTAAAATATGAAGAGCTATCGAGAGCATTCTTCTAAGCAAGAAACATTTTCCATCCGTAAGTTATCAGTCGGTGTTGTTTCATTGGCTGTTGCCGGATTGGTAACTGTCAATGCCTATGGAGCTGAGGTCAAGGCTGATGAAGTCACTACGCCTACAGCAGAAGCTACAATGGCTGCTACTGCAACTGATCATGCAACCTCTCAATTAACATCTACAACTGTGACAGAAGGGAACAAAACCGTTACAACTACTTATGTAGAGTCACCAGAACTTGAAAAAGCAAAAGCAACTGCAAAGACAGAAGGTGTGACAGTAACAGAAGAGGCTGAAAAAATCCAACCATCGATTGCAGCAGCAGAAGCGGATAATAAAGCTCAAACAGCTGAAATCAATACAGCCGTTGAAAACTACAAGAAGGCAAAAGCAGAGTATGAAGCAAAATCTCAAGAAATCACCTTGATGGAAAAGAGAAACGCAGATGCGGAAGCAACTTATAAGAAGCAAGTAGAAGACTACAATACGCAACAAGAAGCTTATAAAGCAACCTTAGCTGAATACAACACGAAAAAAGCAGAATATGATGTTAAAGTAGCTGAAAAAGCAGCAGCGGATAAGGCCAATGCAGAAGCAAAAGCTAAATATGATGCAGAAATGGCTGTTTATAATGCAGCTAAAGCGCAATACGACAAAGATTTACAAGAATACCAAGCTAAGAAAGCTCAATATGATAAAGACAAAGTAGCTTATGATCAGTTGCTTGCTAAGAAAGCAGAAGAAGATGCTGCAAAGGCTCGATACGAAGCGGATCTTGCAACATACAATGCTGAAAAAGCACAGTATGAAAATGACTATATTGCTTATCAAAAGAAATTAGCTGAATACGAAATTGCCAAAAAACAATATACGGATGCTAAAGAAGCATACGATAAATATATGACAGACAATGCGTATGCAGATATTAAAAATGTGTCAACTGTCCAAGATTTGACCTTCCAACGTGAAGGCGGAGCAACGCATGTCATTGATGGGATCAGCACCTACCTTACTCGTGATGCCCAAGCTCGTTTGAATACTAGCAATGTGCAACAATATGATTCCAATAAATTGGAAGCTTCTGATATTGTAGCAACCAGTCCTTGGGCGAATAATGAGACGGAATACATTCAAGTGAAAGAAGGCGACAAATTTGTTGTGACCTATGACAACTTGAACCAGTCTAGCATGCGTGAAGATGCGGATATGTATCCAATCAAACGTGTGATTTACCGTTATGAGATTTTAAATCTTCCATCAAATGATGGCAAAGGGATTGCGGCGGTCAGCTCAGATCCAACAGTAACCCTTACAGTTGGTGCTTCAACAGATCAAGATAAACCTGTTAAAGTTGCTGTCAATATTGAATTTTATGATGGTAATGGCAATAAATTTGATTTGACAAAACGCAATGCCATTGTCGCTTTGAACTCCCTTAACCACTGGACGGGTGCTTCCTATGTAGATAGTGGAGACAAACCTCGTGCGATCACAGTAGAAGCCAAGGATGTGAATGGCAACACTGTACGGGGGACATGGGACCCGTATGCAGATGGTTCATCAATGAGCATTGAAAACAATGAAGTGAAGGTTAAAACAGGAAAAGCAGACTTTGGGACTGCTACTGTTTCCATTTCGGCGAACAATCCTCTTAAAATCGTGACACAGACCTATGGTTATGTAGAAGTCGAGGCAGGTAAATGGGCACCAGGTACCACTCCTGCGAAGGAAGAAGTAACAGATGCCTTAACTGTGAATGCTTCAGGTTCAGGAAGTGTTCACTCCATTGGAACGGAAGAATTTACCTTTGAAGGTAAGGATGACGTTCTCGGATCATACAAAGTAGATGCAACGACTGGTCAAATTACGTTCACACCTAAGAAGAAATTCGAAACAGTAAAACACCAAGAATCTGTAAATGTTGGAAGTAATAAATTTATTCCAATTCCAAACTCAAGCGTTTCTTATGATGCGGCTACTAAAGAAGTAACTTCCTTCAAAGATAACCAATATATTGAACATGGTTCCGTCTTTAACGGGGAAACATCTTCAACTCTTGAAGGTTGGGATAATCCATCTTCTAAATATCTCTATTACGGTGGAGCAGGTTTGAAGATGACAGATGGTCACTTAGTCTTTACCGCTAATGGTGCCAATGCAGCTGGTCAGCCAACGGTTTACTGGTTTGCGATCAACTCAAATGTAGGTCTTCCGAAGGAGCCAGGTGAAGAACCGAAAGAGCCAACAAAACCAACCGAACCAAAGGCTCCAATTCCACCAACGATTACAGTTGAAAATCTACCAGCAGAGCCGACGGAACCAACTCCGCCAACAGCTCCTACAGCTCCAACCGAACCTAACTATACTGTCATTACGGTTGATGTGAAGGAACCAACAGCTCCAACTCCACCAACCAAACCAACCCCACCAACTCCTGAAGTCGTTCCAAACACGAAACCGGTGAAACCGGAAGCTGAAGTGAAATGGCATAAGAATAAAGTAGTAACGGAAACAGCTATTCCAACCCCACCAACGCCAGTTCCACCAACTCCATACAACCCACCAACCCCAATTGTTCCACCAACTCCAGAGGTTCCAAGCGAACCAACTCCTGAAGTTCCGGAACAGCCTGTACAACCTGGGAACCCACAAACACCTGCGCTTCCAAATACAGGTACAGAAAACTCAATGGCAGCTGTTCTTTCAGGTGCGATGGCTGGATTGCTTGGATTAGGTCTTGCTCGCAAGAAAAAAGAGGATTAATTCATATCCCTTTCCTTCGTCCATCTAAATAAAGAAAGCCAGAAGGCAGAACCTTCTGGCTTTTTCAATGGATAGAGGATGACCAAATGGTGAAGAAAAAGGGCCGAATAGTTTTGTTTCCGATGGGAAAATAGATTTATTCAACCAAATGGTGTGAAAACAAAGCAGAATAGAAATTTTCTACAAAACCGTCAGCAATAACGGTATACTGGTCCTGTTCGAATGAAAGTTATAGGACTCCGTTATATCTCTAAATAATCCGAATAAAACAGTTAGCATGTCGTTTTTTCATCTTTTGTGCACACTATTTCTAAATGAATTTCATTTGAACAAATCAGTTATAAGGCAAGTGCTTCCACAGTTTTGAGGTGCTTGCCTTTCTGTTTGTATCGCGTTATAATAGAGGTTAAGAAATAAAAAGGAGTTTGTATGAAAAAAAATCCGATCTACTTGTATGTCCTTCTGTTTTTCTCAACAGTAGGTACCTTTAATTCGCTGGCATCAACTTTTATCTCTTCTAAGGCCTTTGAGTTATCAGATGATTTTGCTAAACAAATGGGCTTAACAACTGCTCAAGATAAGGCAGATTACGTGACCTATATGGAAAAATCTGTTCAAGTTAATCAATCTCCCTTCGCCTTTTTGATGGTTTCCTTGATAACGATTGCCTTACTTGCGATCATCTATTTCCTATTCGTGAAGAGAGATTTGTTGAAAGCTCACTATGCCTTTATTGGACAAATCGTGATCAGCTATGTCTTCTCTTGCTATAACTATTTTGTATTGAGTTCCTTGTTTTCCGTTTTTTCAAACGAAACTCTTCGCCAACGCTATCAATCCTCCTCAGTATTAGCTTTGTTGCTCTTGACAGCACTAGCAGCTCTATTTTTGGGAATTATTTTGTATAAAACCTTGCGTCTTCGAAAACTTCAAGGTGTTGAAGTTCTAGATAAATAATCAATGAGTGTGAATGAAGCTCTCTTAAATGTTAAGAGAGCTTCCTGATTGGAGAAAAAGATGAAAGTATCCTTTGTTTATATTAGCCTGAGTGGAAATACAGAGAGTTTTGTTCGGCGGTTAAGCGACTATTTGCTTGAGGCGCATCCAGGTCTTGAAATCGAGACGGTTCATGTGAAAGATCTGGTCAAAGAGGGTCACCCTTTCTTTGAAATGACCAATCCTTTTATCACCTTTTTACCGACTTATTTGGAAGGGGGAAATGGTGTAGACAATGGAGATGTGGAGATTTTGACGACAGACGTCGCAGATTTCATTGCCTATGGGAACAATGCCAGCAAGTGTTTGGGAGTCGTAGGCTCAGGAAATCGAAATTTCAACAATCAGTATTGTCTAACTGCCAAGCAATATAGTCAACGTTTTGGTTTTCCAGTGTTGGCAGATTTTGAAATGCGAGGCATGTTGGGAGATATCAAAAAAGTAGCTGCAATTGTAGAAGAACTTTATCAGTTGTAAATGAAAAAAATCGCTGAGGGGTCAGCGATTTTTCTTTATATTCAAAGAGAAAAAGGAGACGCGAGGTCTCCTTTTAAAATTGACGGGTTGTTTCAGTTGTTGATGAACAAAGGACGATTGTCAAGGAGGTGGGAGGTGTTTTCCGGATCCTTGTTGCGCCTTACATCTTCTCTGGTGCTTGTACACCGAGTAGTCGAAGGGCTTCTTTCAAAACGACAGCTGTAGAGTAGCTGAGGGCTAGACGGCTTTCGCGTTCAGGGCTTTCGTCCAGGATACGAGTGTGGGCATAGTATTTGTTGAAGGCTTGCGCCAAGCTGATCGCATATTTGGCAATCAAAGATGGATCGTAGTTTTCAGCAGCCCGTTTGATAATGCGAGAGAAGTCTTGGAGAAGCTTAATGATTTCCCAACTTTCTGGATCATTCAAGTTGTAAGTGGTGTCTGTAGAAGGTGTGAAGTTGGCTTTGCGAAGGATGGATTGGATACGTGCATAAGCATATTGAACGTAAGGTCCAGTTTCCCCTTCAAAGGATACCATGGCTTCTAGATCGAAGTCATATCCATTTCGACGGTCTGTCTTCAAGTCGTAGAATTTAACTGCACCAACACCAACTGCATGTGCCACCTCTTCCTTGTTTTCAAGTTCAGGATTCTTTTCTTCGATTTGCGCTTTGGCACGAGAGATGGCTTCTTGAAGAGTTGGTTCAAGCAGGATGATATTTCCTTTACGAGTGGACAGTTTTTGGCGGTTCTTTGTCACCAAACCAAAGTCAACGTGAACCATATCGTCGCTCCAGTCAAATCCCATTTTCTTCAATACAGCTTTCAACTGACGGAAGTGGTTAGACTGTTCTTGCCCAACAGCGTAGATGTTCTTGACAAAGTTGTAGGTACGTGCACGGTACATAGCTGTTGCGATATCACGAGTGATATAAAGAGTGGCACCATCTGATTTTTTGATCATCGCTGGTGGCAGGTTGACGTCGTCAAGGTCTACGATGCTAGCTCCTTTAGATTCTTTCAACAAGCCTTTGTCTTCCAGGATTTGAACCCCTTCATCCATCTTGTCGTTATAAAAGGCTTCTCCGTTGAGGCTGTCAAATTCCACATCAAGCAGTTTGTAAATGCGGTTGAATTCCTCTAAGCTCTCATCGCGGAACCATTGCCATAATTGAGTCGCTTCGGGATCGCCATCTTCCAATTTTTTGAACCATTTACGCCCTTCTTCGTCCAGTTCTGGATTATGTTCAATTTCGGCGTTGATACGAACATAAAGTTTTAATAATTCATTAATCGGATTGGCTTCAACAGCTTCTTTGCTTCCCCACTTTTTATAGGCCACCATCAAGAGACCGAACTGTTTACCCCAGTCTCCCAAGTGGTTGATTTTAATCGTGTTGTAGCCCATTTTGCGATAGAGGTTTGAAAGGGCGTCCCCGATAACGGTTGAGCGTAAGTGCCCAACAGAGAAAGGTTTGGCAATGTTTGGACTAGAAAGGTCGATGGTAACGTTTTGACCATGCCCTTCGTCTTGTTGCCCATAGTCTGCACCGGCTGTAATGACGGATTTGATGACGTGGTCAGATATCTTAGATTTGTCTAAGAAAAAGTTGACATAAGGTCCAGTTGCAACGACCTTTTCAAAGGCGCTTTGGTCGATCTTTTCAGCAATTTCTGTAGCAATAGCTTGAGGAGCCTTACGTTCCACTTTAGCAAGTGAGAAGGCTGGAAAGGCAATGTCACCAAGATCTGAAGATTTTGGTTGCTCAAGTAAATTCAAAATAGCGTCTTGATCAAGAGAGTCAATCACTTTGGCCAATTCACTAGCAATTAGTTCTTTATTGTTCATAGTTTCTCCTTAGTCCTTTTAACTATTATTTTAACACAAATTTAAGCTAAATTTCAATTTTTTTGGTATAATTTAGAGTATATTTATTCAAAAGTGGAGGTCCAATGAAAAAGACAGAACGTCACCTTTTGATTCAACAGATGATTCGAAATGAAAAATTGTCAACTCAAAAAGAGATTCAGGATCGTTTGGAGGCAAAAGGGATTGCAGTAACGCAAACGACACTCTCACGAGATTTACGAGATCTTGGTCTTGTGAAGGTGAAACGAAAAGATCAATTGTATTATATTTTGCCAAATGAACCAGAGGTAGCAGAAATTTATATTATGTTAGCTACTCATGCCAAATCCATCTCTCGGGCCGAATTCACACTGGTACTAAGAACAGAGCTCGGAGAAGCAGCTTTATTGGCCAATGGTGTGGATGAAATGACAGATGAGCGTATCCTAGGGACAGTAGCGGGAGCCAACACACTATTGATTATCTGTCGCGATCAAGAAGCAGCCATTGAGATTCAAGGTGAAATTTCAGGAATGATGCATTAATCAAGCTCATTTTCAAATGAAATAGGAGGAAGATAGAGGCTAGCATTGGTCGGAGCTATCT
>OGSU01000311.1_pt1 | contig 26333 bp, 28 predicted proteins | sample 1573911 | NCBI WGS metagenome assembly OGSU01 (sample SAMN03295839, study PRJEB24534) | human gut metagenome | isolation source: fecal sample 7 from infant 5 | host: Homo sapiens | place: USA: Pittsburgh, PA | collected 2014-07 | reverse complement strand
GTTTAGTGTATTTGATATAGCTAATTACTTCTTAAGCAAAGAGCCTATGACAAATAAAAAACTTCAAAAACTTTGTTACTATGCTCAAGCTTGGTACTTAGCCCTACACAAAGAGCCTCTTATCAATTCTTCTTTCGAGGCTTGGGTTCATGGTCCAGTGTCTAGAGACTTATATTCAAAATATAAAAACTTTAGAGCAAATCTTATACCATTAAATATAAAAAATATTCCTGGATTAAATGAGGATATAATAGATCATTTAGAAACTGTATTTAATACTTATGGTGGTTTTAATGGTGATGAATTAGAAATTTTAACTCATTCAGAAGATCCTTGGATTAAAGCTAGACTTGGATATGAAGAGTGGGAACCATGCAATGTGGAAATAGACCCTGAACTTATGAAAAAATATTATTGGAGTATATATGCACCCGAAGAAAACTAACAAATTTGGTAAACAGACATTTACTAAGATTAATATACCCGATAAAAAGAAAAACTTTCCTATAGATCAAGAAACTATGCAAATCCTAAGAGATAGAAATAAAGAAAAGATAATGTTTTCTTTTAGATTTTTAGATTTAAAAACAGAACCTTTCAACTTAGGTGGAGTTTGTGAAAAATGGTATCCTGAACTGTTTCAAATGTTATCTAATGTGTCTAATTATACTAGAAATGATTTAACATTAACGAAAGGAACTTATAGATGCCATCCTCACGATTGGGATCAACTTGATTATAAATTCAACTTCGATGATGATTTTTTAGATCAAGTCGATTGTAGACAGATACGTATAGGTAAAAGTAAAGGTGGTATTCATGGTTTTTTAATAGGAAATACTTTCTATATTGTATGGCTAGATAGACATCATAACCTCTATCCTATGGATAGACATGGTGGATTAAAAATATTTAAACCTCCAGAAACATGTTGCTCTTACAGAGATGAAGAGCTCGACAAGTTAGAAAAAGAAAACAAAGAGCTTATGGAAATATTAGACTCATATACTAGTACTAATTAAACCCAAAAGAGCATCTAGTTAAGATGCTCTTTTTATTAAACACATTATATTAATTCTAAAAACTCAGACTTAACATACCCAAGTCCTTTCTTTCCTTTAAATACTTCTATGCTTACCCATCTATTTAGACAATATTGTAAATTCACTATATCTCCATATTTAACTTATCCTATAACTTTATAATCTGTACTTCTAGCATATCTAATATTTAATACTTATCCATATGGTTATTAACATTTTTAATATGCAAATAACTAAAAAAGTAGCCATTAACTATCTTCTTTTTTTAATCATCTAAAAGTCACAGTTTAAAACTGTGCTTTCTACTTAACAATGCCTTTATTTGTTCTTACATGAATATTTAATGAATTTGATATATATAAATATATTACTAAAGTTCAAGTTATAAGTTCAAATCAATTTTACTTATTTTTAATTTATTTCTTTCTTCAATTAATGAATTTATATCAATACCCAGTACCTCACTAAATATATATAGTTTTTTACATTAAGACTTAAAGTAGCCCTAGATTAAATTAGCTATGAAGTTATACCAAATAAGATAAATTGTAATTTATTTATATATTTTCCATTTTTTGTAATAAAAATTTATGTTATTATAAATATAGAATTATATAGGAGGGATATTATGAAAAAAGGGTTAATCGGTATATTAAGTAGTATTGTCATTTTAGGCTCTGGATTTTTTGTAAGTAATATGAATACATCAAATAAAGATGTACATAAAAATGAAAAAACTAAACAGGAAAAAGTAATAAAAGAAGAAAAGAATAAAAAAGAAGATAATAAAGACGATTCTAAAAAAATAGAAAAAGATAAAGATGTTGTTGAAAAGGCAACAGAAAATAGTAAGAATACGGATTCTGAAGAAATCAAAACAGAAACTTCTAAAAATAAAAAACCTGTAGAAACACCACAAGCTGAAGTAAAACATAAAGTTATAGAAAGTAAAAATATAGAAAAAGATATAAATCAATCAGATTATAAAAACATTCAAAAAAATGATGAAACATCATTAGAAAAGAAAATTACTCAAGAAAAAAACATCCCTTGTGATAATCCTCAAAGTTCATATAGTTATGGAGGTTCCTTAGCAGATGATGGATATGCTGGGGACATAAGCAATGTTCCAGGAACAGAACCATCAACCCCAGGACCAAATATTGGTGCTGATTTAGATTAAAAAAGAGTACCAAATAAGTTTTTTATTTGGTACTCTTTTTATCTATTTATTTTCTTATAACTTGTACTTGTATTGCTTCTATAGCTTTACCGTATATACCTGCATAGTCATTTAAATCTATAACCCAAGGAAGCCATCTACCCTCTACATATACGCTATATTCAACACTATAGTTATCTAATCCTATTAATTGCATTTGTAACCCATCTATATTTTTACCATATATACCTGCATAATCACTTCTATCTTTTACCCAAGGTAACCAAGTTCCATTTACTGTATGGACTCTATAGCTTATACTTCCTTGATTTAAGTTAGCATATATAGCTTGTATAGGGCTTCCAAAAATTCCTGCAAAATCATTTGCTTTAGTTACATTAGGAAGCCATCTTCCATTTGTATATACTTGATAAGTAACATCAATATTTTTATTTGGTAATATGTCAGAGGATTCATTCCAAGTAACTCCATTGAACTTACATATTCCTTTAGCTATTGCTTTAGCAAATCCATCTTTATTGTTCATTATTAAATTATAGTCCTCTTCATTAGTTATAAATCCTAATTCAACCAAACAAGCAGGCATGTTAGATTCTCTTACTACATGTAAATTTCCTTCTTTTACACCTCTATCTTTAGTGTAAAGCCCTGCTTTTATTAATTCAGAGTGCACAACATCAGCTAAATCTCTATATTTGAACTTATAGCAATAAGTTTCTAACCCTTGTGCATTAGGATTTTCAGAACTATTACAGTGTATTGATACAAATGAGTTTACCCCTAATTTATTAGCTTCATTAGTTCTATCATTTAAAGTAACAAATACATCCGTAGTTCTAGTATTTATATTCTCTATATTTTGATTTTTTAAATATTCAGCAACCCTATTAGCCACATCTAAAACTATGTCTTTCTCTAAACATCCATGAACTCCTGGTGCCCCTGAATCATATCCTCCATGTCCTGGATCTGTCATATTTTTTTTCATAATTAATTCCTCCTAACATTTATTTTTTATATATAAATAGCTATTTAAATATCTTATTTTTTATAATAAAACCTAGTATACACTATTTTTGATTACAAAAATTTTATTACTTATTAATTGTTTGTTTTACAATCTGGTTTGTTGCTATTGCCCCAAAGCTACAAATTATACCTTGTAAAATACTTGTAGAATTCAATCCCATTATAGATATACTAAAACCAATACCTAAAACTAATAAAATCCAAGGTATACTCCAATCTTTTACTTTTGGTGTTTTCTTTAAAAACATTCCTACAACATAAAGAGCAGCTACTAATATCAGTAACTGCTCAGGTACAAATTTAATTATTGTTTCCATTTAACTTATCTCCTTTTTATTTAAATAAATGATTTTGTATTGCATAAAAAAAGAAACCTATAACACCACTACATATAAAGCCAAAGCCCCATTTTAATGTGTTTACAAGTCCTTCTATACTTTTACATAAATTATCTATTTGTATTTCTCTTTTAGCATCACTCTGTTCTAATTTATCTAATCTTTCAGAATGATTATTAATACGTCTTTCATGTGCTTCTAACATATGGTCTGCTACTTCATTATTCATACACCCTCCTAAAAATTGCATAAAAATAGAACTATCTTTTATAGTCCTTCATTATTTATTGTCTTCAGTTATCTTTATCGGTAAATTATTAATAGGCTTATCATAATCTTCGCCAGTTATTTCTTTAAACTGTTCTTTTGTTATTCTTTCAGCTTGAACAAATAACCTAACATCATCTACCTTATATATTTTTAAATCAAAATATTTCTTTGCCATTTCAAAATACCATTTATCCATTTTTAATTACCTCCTAATGTTAATGATTTTAATATTAGATTAGCAACATCTTTTTCTATATCTTTAACTTGTATATCTTTATTAACTAAATTTAAAGTTGTTTGAGCCATATTACTATTTAAATTATTTATTTCAATATCTTTGTTAATTGATTTTAAAGTTGCTTGTGCTAAGTTTATATTTAATTCCTTAATTTGAATATCTTTTTCTAGACTTTCTTTTATTAAAAATGCATTTTGTTTTTCTAATAAATCAGTTCTAGTTGGCTTTGACTTTTCATACTTAAAAGGAATTATTTCAAATATATCTTTATCTTCAATTGTATAAAGTTCTTTTAACTCAAAGTTTTCTTTTAATTTAAAATCATTTGTTAAGCATCTTAGATATTCCCATAATTGTTGATTAATCATTATATTAGGGCTAGGAATAGCTTCATTATATTCATCTAAATAAAACCCATTAAAAGTAAAACTACCTTCTTTATAATGTAAATAAATTTTCAATTTAGAACCTCCTATCTTCCAATTGCAATCCACTGGATTCTTACGTCTTTACCATTTTCATTTTTACTTTCAAAGTCTAAAGCCTCTGCATATCCACGTGTTAAATTATCACCTGATACAGTTCCTGTTGTTTCACAATATCCACCGTAGCTATTTGATGCTACGTTACCTGTACAGTGTGCATATTCAGAAAATGCTATAGGATAGTATAAATAACCATGTGCCCTATAACCATCAAATTTTATTATTGTACTTCCCCACTGTATTATCGTACCATTAGGAAATTTTTGATACCCATTAGTTTGGCTATTTTTTCCCTCAAAATCATTCAATTTAGGAATTCTATACCAATCACTCCAACTACCTTGATAATTTAGAAACCTTGAAGAAATATAACCGTCTATAGTTAAAAATATTTGTTGCTTTTCTTTTCCCCTTCTAGGTAAAACGATCAAACTTCCATATATAGAATTCGGAAAAGGTGCTCCAGGTAAAGTAGTTTCTGATCCTACAGAATATCTTCCAGGCTCAATAGTTTCATTAAAGTTAAATATATCCCCTTTATTTATATTAAGGTATTTTGTATCTAAAGAATCTTTTAAATTTAAACCAGGTAATTTAATTGAATTTAAATCAAAGCTATTTAAGTCTATATTTTCAAGTTTTTCGCAAATACTATTGTCAGCTGCTGCAAAAGATATAGGAACATAATAATTTAATTCTCTAGGTGATATAGCTCCACTATTAATTGAAAATAAAGTCTTACTTCTAAATACTCTAGGTGATACATCTAAGCATTCATATACTTCTTCTTTAGTTGTTGGATATACTACTTCAAAATTATTTTTTTTACAGAATTGTTTAAAACCTTCTTCATCGTTACTTACTAGTTTATTATTAAATACTCTAACTCTTATAGCTCCACTTACAATACTAATACCTTCTATATTATCTTTTCCATAAATACTAGTATTTAGAAATTTATCACATATTAACGGAACATTATTACCTAAATCACTTTGGAAAAGTACAAACATTTTACTTTTTGTACCTGTGCTTTGCCCAGCATCAATACCCCAGTTTTCACTACCACTTATAATTTTACGTTTACATTTTTTATGATAATATGTTTTTCCATTACGTTCACATATATAATCAAAATAAGAATCATTAATACCTCTTACAATAGGCTTCTTCCATACTTTATCTATAGGATCATAATATAATAAATTCTTTTTACTATATATACTTTCTGTGTAAGGTTTTAAATCTGTTGAAAGAGTTATATTTAAACTTTTAATATCTTCATTTTTAACAGTTACAGCTACAAATCCTATATCTGAATTAGTAAATGTTTTAGTGTATGGATTTTTAACATTAAAATATTTATAGTCTATAGGATTTTTATTGTTATCATAAAATCCCATGTAGGCAAATTTATCTCCAGTTACAACACTATTAGTTAAACCACTTACATTTATTGAAAAATCACCTTCTGGAACTTTTATAAAAGCTACATTATAGTCTTTAGGGTTATTAGGACTAGATGGAACAGCTAAAGCTCCACCATCACTTACATATTTACCATTTATACATTCATTAGGGTTAAATAAATTATTTTCAGCTTTAAAAGTTGATATTTCTATATTATCAACACCATCACCTATAGACTTAATACCTTCAAAATAGGTATCTATTTTTTCATTGCCTTCTACTAAAACAATTTTTACATTTTTTACATCATCTAAAGTAAACCTTTGACCTTCTTTAGGATATAAATGAATAAATGATTCACCTATTTCAGATAAGGATGTAAAAGTTCCTTGTGTACTTGTATTACGGTTTGAAGCTGTTAAATGAAACCAATGAGAGTTATATTTTTCAGGTAATCCAAATAATCTATAACTGTAGTTGGTATTAGGCTTTATTTGTAGACTACTTAATAAAATTTGGTAATATCCATTTATACCTAAATCTCCACCAGTACCACTACCTAAAACCCATTTAGAAGGGTCTAAAGGGATTATATTGAATAATGTCTTACCTTTAAAGTAAATATCTTGTACATATCCATTTACCGTATCTACTACAATATTATTTTTATTTATTTTTTTCCCTGCATCAGAAACTATTCCATTAGCTTGATCTACAATCTTTCCAAGTTCAACTACATTAACTCTAGCATCTGTATTTTGTTTTTCTAATGTATTTTTATTAGCAACAAGGTCTTCTAAATTAGCTAAATCTTTTTTAAACTTATCAAGTTCTTTCTTAGCTTGTCCAATATACTTATCAAGTTTTTCCAATGTAGATATATCTGTAACAGATTCTATAGCCTTATCAGAGCCTACTTTTTCTCTTACATCAAATACAAATGTAGCTGTTGTTACTTGACCACTTAATGACTTAAATTCTAGTTCAGCATAAGTTAATCCACTTGCTGTTAATGCTTGATTTTTTACATTTATTTTAACTTCATCATCTTGAATAGTTATATTATCTTCTTGATATACTATAGTTCCATCTGCTTTTTTTACAAACATTTTAATTTTTTCATTTTCAAAATGATAAGGAAGTCCATTTTTATATAAAGATGCATAAAAAATAGCAGTGTCATACTGCTTTAATCTAAACTTTGGTATATGATCTTCTCTTTCTATGTCTAGCTTAAAATGAAAGTTATTTACTGCCAATACTATCACCTTCTTTTTCTGTATATAATCTCCAATACTCTTTATTTTCAATAATATTATTATTTAAATCATTTTCTTTTAAAGCATCTATAAATACTTCTTTATTTCTTTCTTCTTCAAATCCTTGTCTTTTAGCTGTTACAACATATTTAAAGGTAAAATCTTTTCTATCCGATTCAACTATAAAATAATCTTTTGTTTGTTCCTTTATTCTGTAATCTCCCCAGCCTTGCTTTATTATTTCAACTGTATAATCTAAATCAAGATTAACACTATCTTTAAATATATTATCTAATATAACTACTCTTTCATATGTAACTTTATTACCATGATTAACTTCTTCTACAGTTAATGAATGCATACTTCTATCTGTTAAATAACTTTCGCAATCCTCTACACTATAGAATAATCTTTCACCGTATTTTTCAGTCTTTTGAACACAGTTTTTATTCCCAGATACTGTGAAATCTCCATTAATATGCATTCCATTATCTGCAATGAACTTTAACTTAGATACTAAAGTTCCGATATCAGATACGAAAAAATATCCATTACCGATTGAATCCCAAAATGCAAACTTACCAGGATTGAAACGAGCATATTTATGACCATCTTTAGCAAAGAACGTTTCAGCCTCTGAAATTAAGCCATATCTATTTCCTGAAAAGGCATGAAATAATTCAAAAGTTTCATGTCCATTCCTAACTCTCCAATAACCATTAGATTGATTTGCAACGCCCCAGTAATTAGTTGCTTTATTTATAAAATCATTATTATCTGATGTGTACATCTTATTTAAACCGTCTCTATCTAAGATTAAATTTTTATGATCTATGCAAATATCTTCTCTTAGCATTATTGGATATGGGGCTTCGCCTGTTTTATTATATTTATCAAATAAAATATAAAACGGGAATTTTCCATTTGTAGCATCAGGGTTTTCATAAGCTATCCCTGAATAACTATTTACAGTGTTAGCTAATATTATTCCTGGAGTTTCAGTATTAAATAATCTTGCAGAAAATAACTTTCCTATTGGATTGCCTACTCCATCCCAATCATAAAAATTCATTATATTTCCAGCTAATTCTATAGATCTAATTCCATTTTTTAAAAACTTAACTCCATTTGTACCAGATAAATCAATTTGTAAGCTTCCATCCTTATTCTGAATCATTATTGTACTAAGTATACCAGTTGCTATTAAACTAGCGTTTATAACTCCATTTATAGTAAAACCATACTTATATTTGCCTCTGTAGCCATCTTTAGAAAAAGCCAATCCATTTTTATTTAATCTACAAACATTTTGAGCTAAATTTAAATCCTTATTGTCAGCTACTATAATTTCATTTTGTCTAGGAATTACATAACTGTCTTTAATACCTGAATTTATCATACTTTGGATAATATCTTGTACGTTATTATTTTTAGTATCTTTTATTATAGAGTTTAGCTCTGCTAATATATCCGAAGTAGTTATAGACTTTTGACTTATATCTGTATTTGATAGCTCAATTTCTATAGTTCTTTGTCTTAAAACATCATATTTTTTTCTAATACATCTAACATTAACATGTACTTTATGTTTTTCTTCATATACATTGACTGTATCACCTAAATAGACTCTTTCAGCTTGTACATAGTTTTTATATTCCTCTGTATATTCAAGTTGTACAAAGTTAATTTTATATGATGCTCTTAATTCATCTATATGCTTTTGTGTAAACTCTAACTTCGCTAATCTCTTAAGTTCCTCTTGCGCTTCTTTAAGTGTGTTAAATCCTTCATCAGGATTTTTTTCATCCCTTACCTTTACAGATTCATATTTAATTTCTTTCGTCTTAACAGCACTATATTTCTTTATAAGAGGACTATCTATATATCCATCTATAGTTATACCATCAAATCCAGTTGGCTTAATTCTAGTACATACATTATCTATATCTGTTTTAGCTTCAAATCCAGTTAGATTTTTTCTGGAACGTATTTGAACACCTCTATCTGCTCCTATTCTATTGTTTATAGAAACAGTGTACCCTCTTCTTAAGGTTTCTCCACCCCATCTATTTATAAAAGATTGATCACAATCATATATAGCTTGATATACATTCATTTTCATATAATAAGCTGTGTTAATCTTTTCTATATCTGAAAAGAGTTGTATATCTTTTTTACCTATTGATTTTTGTCTTAACACTGATAATGCACCTTGCCCACTAGTATCTGTTGGTCTAGTATCCTCAATCCACATATCAAGCATTTCAGATATTGTAATTTGTCTAGCAAATACTTTTACATCTCTACTACTTCTATTTACTTTAGCTATTCTAAAATATTCATTTCCATAGTCTAACTGGACCTTGATAATAGCCTCCTCAATTAAAGATTCATGAACTCCTTCTTTATCTATCAAAGAAACTAAATCTAAATAATACTCACCAGTTAAAAGATGTTCATCTGTTTTAGCCTCTATTATTATATTATCAAGTATCTTATCCCCATTTGAATAAACAACTTCATCTGGATTTGCATTTTGATTAAAGATACATACTTTTACTATTTTTTTATTACTCATAATATATACTCCTATTTAAATGCTGTCCTTGGTAGTATCTCAATTTTAGATACATTACCTACCCAACTAATTTTATTATCACCTCTTGTTAATACGAAGAAATGTCCAATCATATCTCTAGTTTTGCTTAATCTATCTTTATCTGTGCACTCTAAAAGCTTACTATCTAACTCAACATAATCATTAATATTATTGATTATAATGGTATTTGAGTTTATAGTAAGCTGTACATTACCTTGCCCATATATTTTTATATTGCATTCTCCTGGTATCGTTCCTACATAGAATATATTAGTGCCTGAATTTAAAACTATAGGAGTTTCATTTGCTAAATATCTAAATGGATCACATATAAATTCTATTTCTATTGAACACATATGCATTGTAGGATCTGTTTTTTTAGAAACACTTTTTATTAGATATTTAAAGTTACAGTTCGTAAAACAAATTAATTCCTTACCTATAGAATTATCAATCCATTCTTCAACATCAAAAATCCTACTATAAAAGCTTTCAAGAGATTCATTTGATCTACGTTTTAAGTCAAACCCAAAACGTAACTTTCTATCTGGATAAGTACCTTTTCTTTCTGTTAGTGTCCCACTTCTACCTTCTACTGGAGTATGTTCTATATCTTCATTTATACTTTCTATATCCATTAAATACATATGTAACCCTAAGCTATAGAAAGAGTTTATACCATCTATTTGAATATATGCTTTAATAATTATCACCCCCATAATATAAAAAGTAATCCTTAATATGCAAATTTAGGATTCCTTTGTTCATTACTATCTAAAGAATTTTTTATTAATTCAGCTTTAGAGTAAATAAGTTCTTCACTATCTAAGTAAATCTTTGGATCAAGAGATTTTAAAGTTTTATTTAAAGATGAAATAACTCCTGAAACATCTGAATGATTATTTTTATCATTATTTTTTTCTATGATATCAAAATTGCTCTTTGATAAAATGGAACTTCCTAAAGAAATAGATTCATATTGTACTTTAGCTTTCATGTCAGAAACAAGTCCATGTACTTTACCTTTAAACTTTTCTTGCATCTTAGGGAATTGTTTAGACATACCAACTTCTGTACCTTCTACAGTATATTTACCTATAGGAATCATTTTTCTAGCTGGAGAATGGATTCCTAAAGCCGATTTTGCACCATCAACTATTCCACCAAAAAAATCATGAATTTTACTTTTAAACCATCCTGCAGCTCCTGTTATACCGTTCCATACACCATGAACTATATTTCTACCAATAGAAACCATCTTTCCAGGTATAGATCTAACAGTATCAACAACAGCATGTACTAGTCTTAAAGCTGCATTTTTACCCGTATTCCAAAGGTTACTTCCCCAAGCTGCTACTTTAGATATTGCATTACAAAGCCAAGTCCATATTTTACCTGGTAGCTGACATATATAGTTTATACAATCTGAAACAAATTGACTGGCTATAGCTTTAGCCCTAGCCCACATTTGAGACCCCCAAGCAGAAACTTTATTTATTGTTATACATAACCAAGTCCATATTTTACCTGGTAATTGACATATATAATTTATACAATCTGAAATAAATTGACTAGCTATAGTTGTAGCTTTATTCCACATCTCTGAACCCCAGGCAGCCACTTTATTTATTGAATCACACAACCAAGTCCATATTTTACCTGGAAGTTCTGAAAACCATGTTCCTACATTGTTAATCCAAATGGGTACATTAGTCACTAAATAATTCCAAATTCCAACTCCCCACATAATAATTTTAGTTACTACAAAACCTAAAGCGAATCCAATTTTATTTGGTAATTCATTAAACCAATTAAAAATATTAGTAATCCATGAAGGAATTGTTACTACAAAAAAGTTCCATACATTAGTACCCCATGTTTGTATTGTAAGTAATGCATTAGCGGCAAAGTTAATTACAGAAGTTTTCATATTATTAAAACCATTTACAAAAAACATCTTTATATTGTTTACTAAGTTATTTATAAAGTTTCTAAAGCCATCACAGTGTTTATAAGCTAACATAAAAGCTCCAGCAAATGGATTAACTATAAATAATAATATTTCTTTCCAATCAGATTTAAAAAAATTAATTATGCTATTAAATGCATTTGGTATTGTATCAGTAAAAAATGTGCATATTGAATTCCATGCTGTAATACAAGCATTTTTTACAGCATCCCATAATCCAATCCAAAAGTTTCTAAAGCTTTCAGATGTATTCCAAAAATAAATAAAAGCTGCTACTAAAGCTCCTATGGCCATAACTAATAAACCTATAGGATTCATTTCCATTACAGCATTCCAAGCCTCCTGTGCTAAAGTAGCTAAAGTAACTTTTCCAGTAAGTAAAGCAACAACTGTTTCTCCTAGAGTCAACATTCCATTAAATGCTCCTTGTGCTATAGTAGCTCCTTCAGCATTCATTGAAAATAAAGCTATTGCTAATTGAGCTTCTTGAAATGCAGAAATAATGCCTTTTACAATCATAAAACCTTTAAATGCTAACACAGCTCCACCAATGGTTGTTGCTAAAAATGAAATAGTCCCAATATTAGATGCTATCCATCCACCAAAATTTAAAAGAGCTGGTATAACAACGGTAGTTAATACATTAGACAAATTTGTAAAAAAGTCTACTAAGGGCTTTAATTGAGGAAACATAGTACTTATTGCATTCCCTATCCCTTCTTTACCAACTAAAGTAGTAAACTCTTCTAGTTTAGGCATTAACCCTTGTAATCCATATTTCATTTTATCAAATATAGGTTTTGCCAATGCTCCAGCCAACATTGATAAGTTATCTTCTAATGTTGACATCATACCTGAAAAAGTTTTTGATTGATTCTCCATAGCTCCAGTTGTATGACTTGCAATACTATCTATTGCTTTATTATAAACATCAGCTGTAACCTTACCTTCACTAGCTAGTTTTTTAACCTGTGAAACAGGAACTCCCATAACTTCACCTAAGGCTTTAAATATTGGAATACCTCTATCTTGAAGTATATTTAAATCTTCAGTATATGCAACTTGTGCTTGTTGAACTTGAGAATACTGTCTAACCATTTCTTTCAAACTATCTTCTTGTATTCCAAAGGCCGAACCCATGTTACCAAACTTAGTTAATTGGTCAAACAATTCTTTCCCATGAAATCCAGCATTAGTTAATTGTTTGGCCATTGTATCTACTCCCATTTTAGTAAAAGGAGTTTCAGCTGCATATTTTTCAATATCTTTCATCATCTGGGACGCTTTTGATTGACTTCCTAAAATAGTCGCCCATGCAACCTGTGCTTGTTCTGACATAGCATTATAACTAATTCCTGTTTTAACAACTTCAGTGGCATAATCTTTGACTTTATCTAATATAAATAATCCACCTAAAGTAGCTGCACATTTTTTTGCAATAGAGGATATAGAGCTTATATTTCCTTTTACTTCAGAAGATCCTCGTCTACTACTACCTTCTATTTCACTCCAAGCTCTTTTCCAAGCTTGAGAAGAGCTCATTCCAGCTCTTTTATATTCATTAGCTAATCTATTAGCTTCTTGATATAGTTCTCTAGTTCCTCTTCTCGCTCCAGAACTATCTATCCTGGTATCAATTACAATAGTTCCATCTGACATATATCACCCTCCTTTCATTTGAATTTGGGTATAAAAAAATACCTACTATTTCTTAAGTAAGTACATCAAGATCTAATACTCCATCCCCCATTAATATTTTAGCAATTTCATCTTCTTTTTCTTTTTGCTCTTTATCTATATACTCAGGAAGTTTATATATTTGTTTCATCTTTTTATAAAATGCTTTTTCTTCTTTATCCTTTATTTTAGATAAATCAGATGCTCTATATTTCATTATTTCACAAATCTTATTATCTTCTTTTAAAGATTCAAACATTGCTTTAAATTTCCACCAATGTAAATCGTTTATATCTTGTAAATCTATATTATACTGACTTAAAAAAGCACTATAGATATAACTATCATCATATTCATAAGAATATACTCTCTCTACCTTAGAATGGCTATTTTCAGTATTTTTATCTTTATTCTCAGTTTCTTTGCCGCAACTATAAAACCATAATATTTTATGTATAGCGTCTTCAAAGTATCTTTCTGGTGGTATTGAAGGGTAATACAATTCTAAAGCTTGAATACATTTAAATTCATCAGAAATAGAATCATCATACATCAATAATTCAAATAAAATAGATGTACGAAAATCTGAATTAATTTTGTACATCTTCTTTCCTATTTCTACTTTTGTAGGTAGTAAATCAATAAGTATATTCATTATTTTTTATTATACTTTTTATTATAAATTTTCTTATTTTGATGATTTGGATGTCTTTTAGCAACTCTATTTGAAGAATATTTATTTATAGATTGTTGAAATTCTTTTTCAACATTTTCATCTTCTTTACTTATGCCTATAGCCAACTCTTCAAATGCTTTCATAGCTAATTTAAGATTTCTTTTACCCTTAAATATTCTTTCACTTACACCTTTGCCTAAAATATTATCCATACATTCTGAAACTATAATTACAGTTTCTCTTATCGCTTCTATCCTAGTTACATTATTGCTTAATTTGTTAAGTTTTTCAGGAACTTTTTTCATTTCCTTTTCTATAGTTTCAGATACATCTAGATCCATTGTATCTAATTCAAAATCTTCACCTAAAATCTTTATCATTACATGCACCCCTTTAATTATTCTGTTTTAGCTTCAAACCCTTCTGTAAAGGTCTTAGTAGATGTATCAAAGGTTCCTACTACTAAGTCTCCCATACCTAGTAATTTCCCTTTAGCACTCATTTCATTGTCTTTAGCTTCAAAATCGTCTATAGATACAGCTACCTTAAACTTTCTTGCTCTAAATCCATTCTCGGCTTTTGCAGGCTTATCTAAATCTACCTTTATATATTCTGTTTCAGCATCTGCTCCAATTTTTTGAAGTTCTCCAATGTTACATATAAAATCTATGGCTTTTTCATCTCTTATCTGGTCTGTTTCAAAACCAAATTCAGTTTCATATCCTGTTATACTTGTTGTTGCTGATTGTTCATTTATATATTGTTTGCTTTTTGTTTTAGCACTTGGACTTTCATTTAACTCCGTAAATCCTACACCCATAAAAACAAACTCCTTACCAACCTTTAAATAGTCAGCTACTGTTTTTCTCTTTCTTACAGCCATTTTATCTACTTCCCTTCCATATAAATTAATTTCATTTGTATTTGATATTGAGCTTTGTCAATATCTGTTTGAAAGGCATATCCATTGCTTGTTAGTTCTATTGATAAAGCCTCTTTATTATCTAAAATAGGTAAATTACCTTCATCGTTGTTTTGTTCAATCCACTCTGCAAATTTTTCATAAAAATTGATATTCTCTAAGTTATTAAATATATCTTCGCCATAACTTTCTCTACTTGCAAATATAAATTGTTCTTGTCTTTTACTAGATCCATCAACATACTTTTTTATAATAGGGTTACATGGAACTTTTTCTATAGAATATGTAGTTGCTTCTGAATCTAAATAGTCAACTCCTATTCTTACAGCTCCATTAAACTCTTCTAAAAAAGGGCATTTTTTTATAAATTTTCTTATGCTCTCTATAATAGTCATTTATTTAGCTTTCCCTCCTACAAATGAAGCAACAGACTTTACAATTTCCGGACCTTTATCTGCCCACATTCTTTCAATCCATCGCTTACCTCTCATACCACCTTTATTTGTTCCTTGTTTTCCATTTCCTGAGTTGTTGTAATACTGTTTACGAGCATAAGGAGCTTTATATTCAATTTTCCCATTTGAAATTTCTACCTGGGTATCTTTTAATGCCCCTGTTTTAAATGGTACGTAAGGGTTAGCCATTCTAGCTACTTCATTAGTTAAAAATTCCTGGGCCTTTCCTCTTTCCTCAAGGTTTCGTTTAGCTAAAATCTTTTCTATTCCATCCATCTTAAAAGTAACATTAAGTGGCATTACTTAGCACCTACTTCCCAATGTTGTAAATATTCACTTCCAAAATCATTTTTTATTACACTTACTATAGTTCCAACTGTATAAAGACGTTCTAAATCTTTAAATTGCTTACCTCTTTCATATGAAGAAAGTTCAAAATCAACTACATCTTTTACTATAAAATCACCTTTTTTTAATGTATAAAATTTCTTTGCTACTTCTATATCCAACTTCTTAAATTCTCCAGGAGATATATATTTTTTATCTTTTGTATTAACTGTAAATGGTATGAAACAAGTTATTTTATCAGCACTTAATAAACCTTTATCACCTACTGTAACAGCTTGCTCCCCTTGCCAGTCAATATCATATAAATAAGTTCGTATATACTCTGTACGATCCGTTTCCGGATTATATATACTATTAAATAAAGTCATATTAGCCATATTTACACACCTCTATAAAGTAAATCATTTTGTAAATATATACTTATTTCTTTATAAAGATTTTCTTTGAAATTCTTTACCAATTCTTCAGAGTAAGAAACACTATGTTTACCTACACTTTCACTTGATTTAAAGCTTATTTCATCATCATATTTTTTTAATTTATCTAGAGATATACATATAGCCATTTTTATATCATCATTTAAGTTATTTTCATTGATTCTATTAAAGGTTATAGTATCTATAAATTTTCTAGCTTTAAATTCATATAAAGAAAAGTCCTTGGAAGATAATTTTCCTCCAAAGACTTCACTATAAAACTTATAATCTACATATTTATCCATAACCCTATCCTCTAGTTATTACTCTAGCTATAGGAACTAATCTATGATCTATGTATTCCTTTGTCTTTCCTTGATTATTACATAATTCCCAGTTTGCTCCCATTTCTAACTCTTCATCTGTTGGAGACAAACTGGCCATAGATGCTTTAGTAAACGATATTCCAAAAGGAGATAATACTTTTCTTTGTCTACTGTATAAAGTAGTCTCTCCACCATTTGTTTTAGGATCTCTTGCCATTTCATTAGGTACTTTAGCTCCACAGTCTGTAAATTCAAATGCACCATCACCTAATACATAAGTAGTATACTTATTATAAGCTGGTACATAGTCTGACTGTCCTTCAGTTCCTTTAGCTTCTACATGTTCCACTGGCATATTATCGTCTATAAGAACAACTCTACCATTTAAAGTCCCTAAAGTTAAATCTCTTTCTATACCTTGTCCATCAGTATACTTCATATATGATATTAATTTTAAGTTCTCTAAATTAGTTGATACGGCTGAATGCATTATTGATATAGAAAACTTAGCTTTATTGTCTCCTAAAGCCTTTTGGATTGCTGTATTTAAAGTAGTTGCAGTAAATACTTGCTCTTCTTTATTTTTAGATGCTGTTATATCATAAGTATGTTCATTTACAAACTTTAAGTTTTCCTTACCTGTCATACTAAAGATACCTTTTAATATTGATAATAATGTAGCTTGATCTACATCATCCCAGTATTCAGCAACTTGATCTCCTACTTGCTCCATAAAATCTTTACCTCCAGTTATATCATAACTAAAGTCAGTTTCTACCCAAGCAGCCTGTCTTCCCACTACAACTCTACTATGACTAAAAGTTTTTAACTTTTGTGCTTCTGCTGATGTTTTTCCATCATAGTTTTGTGCTTTTCCTCCTATTCTTCCAGTTATAGGTATAGTTGCATAGTTTCCACCTACTTGTGCACTAAATAAATTAGCTATATCTTGTCTTTGTCTTATAGCTTTACTCTTTATAAGCTCATTTCTATTTAAGTTAGGTACTGTATTCATGTATTGTCCAAATACCTCACCATTAAATATTTTTTCATCAAAACTTGGCATTGTCATTCCTTCTTTCTTTTATTATTTTTTATTTATATTTATTTAAAGCTAACTTCCATATTTGGATTAGCATTTTTAGCTTGCATTAACTCACTTAGAGACTTTGTAGTTGCTCCATTATTACCTAAATTGGTACTCTTTGAAAATTGAATATTAGTATTTTGATTGGATTCTTCTGATTTAAATAAGAAACTTTTTGATTCTTTCAATCCAGTTACTTGTTCATCTAAGCCTGTAACCTTTCCATCTTCAGATAAAATAAGCTTAGATTTATCTATTAATCCAGTCACTAAATCAATATCTTGTGCTGAATCAGTTATAGCTAACTTAATAGCGTTAGTTAATTTTAAATCTTTAAGCTCTGCTTGATATTCTTCATCTTTCTTTTTATTATCATTTTGTAATTGTTCAATTTGCTGCTTTAAAGTAGCATTATCTCCAGCTGATTTCTTTAAAGTTTCTAATTGTGTATCTCTATCTTTAACATCTGTTTCAAGTTGTTTTTTAGCTTGCTTAACTTCATCAAATTTAGTCTTTTCAACATATTTAGAACCATCAACTAAATCTATATCCTTATATTTACTCTTTATATCCTCAGGTAACGTATTATAGTTATCTCCTAATATTTCACTTAACTTTGCCATCTATAGTCATTCCTTTCTTAATTAAATTTTTGCATAATAAAAGCACCTACCATTTTTTATTAATAAGTGCTTAATTATTATTGTATATATTGTCATACATCCTTTGGACTCTTCTTCCAAAGTCATTTAGGTAATAATCTTCTATATTTTCGTTTAATTCTATTCCTTCAGACATTATAACTTCATTTAATTTTAATAAAAGTATATTTACATCATCTGTAGATAAAAGCTCATCTGAATTTGAAAATTTTTCTTTTATGAAATCTTTCTCTTCTTTATTTAAATTTATCATTTTTACTTACCGCCTTTTTTCCTTATTGGGTTTGTCTGAATTAAAGTTCCCGTGTCTGGATTTATACTAACTCCACACTTATCTCCCGTCAATAAAATACTTTTAAAAACACCTTGTCTGACTTGTACTTCTCCTATTTGAATAGGATTTATTAACGAATCTATAACATCATCTAACTTAACACCTTTTCTCTTTCCAGTTTGTATATAGTTGCTATCTTCAAACTCCCCAATAACTCTATCAATAAAATGTGTTGAATAGTTATTTATAATTATACCATTTTTTGTAGTAATTCCAACTATATCTCTTTCAATTCTAAAAGCTATTTCTTTATAACAGTCATAACCTGTCAATACTGGAATATCTCCTTTTTTCACAGCATTTATATAACCATTCAAAAGCTTATATTCTCTAGGATTTGTTCGCTCTAACTTATCAAATTCTTTTTCACTTCTAGGTGGATTTACTACTCCTAAATTCTTAAGACTTTGAACAAATACCTTATTAGATGCCCAAACAGCCTTTTGAGATATACTTTTATTGAATTTATATACTTGAAGTCTATCCTTTTCTATAGGTATATTAGCAGCCTTACTAAATTCTCTATAATACTTCTCTTGTTGTTTAAGTTTAATACTAGTATTAGTAAATTCCTCTGTAAGTCCAGCAGCCTTATATCCTATTAGCTGAGTTTTAGTTTTTCTTATATTTCTTTCAATAAGTCTTTGATGTTGACTTGCTTCATAATAAGTATATTCTGTCCCATTATAAGTAAATGGCGGTGGATCTATATTCTCTAAATCTTCATCTGTATATGCTCTTTTACTTATTCCTGGAATAAAAGGGTAGAAACTATGTCTACAGTTCCATCCTCCAAGTCCTGGACCTGTACCATAGCCTGTGCTTTCTATAAAAGGAGGATATTCTTTACTGTTTCCACTATAACAAAATACTTTACCTTGCCATAATGCATGACTTTGCCTTGATCCAATGTGCGCTGTAGTTTCTACAAAGTCATTTCCAGTCTCTTTCATTCCTTCTAAAGTTAACTTTTGTGACATTTGATTAGATCCAGTTAAAACAGCTCTTCTAACAGCAACATCTATTCTATTTGCAACTCCACTTTCATAATCAACACTTCTTATACCACTTTCACATAATCTATTTACAGCTTGTTTAATAGCTGTATTATAATTTGTTGATCCTGATTTAATTTGCATAACAGCTAAATCCATTGCATCATGATAGTATTTAGCTATAGGTTTATATACTACTTTTCCATTAACTTTCTGTGCAAATCCCATAGATTGAGTTAAGTTATATAGATCTCCTGAAGTTTGTTTTATAGCAGATTCTATTATATTGGCTAATGCTACATTTTCAGTTACTTTAACAGTATTTAATCCAGCAGCACTATATAATTCATTTTCTTTTGCAATAGAATATAAACTAATATCATTAAATATTTCATTTACCTTTTCTTCAGTCATATCTGATATTTCTTTAATCTTTTCTTTTATGAGATTAAGTGATATACCTATCTCATTTGCTCTTATAGTCTCTAGCTTAGCACTATCTGTTAAATTACCAACCTTAGCAATCCTTCTGGCTATATCGGAGATTATAAAGTCTTCTAATTCCTGATATAAATTAATAAACCTTTCAGGTATAGACTTTAATTCTTTTGGAGTTAATGCCATACTATTCCTCTAGATTATCGAAAGGAGATTTAGTTTTTATGCTATCTTCAATATCAGGCATCATTTTTAATGCTTCTTCTTCAGATACTCCATATTTCTTAGCTAAATATATCTCAGGTCTTAATATACCAGCTGCAACATCATTTCGCATTGATTCTAATTCACTATCTTTATCAAGTACAAGTGAATCATCCCAATCAAAACTAACATCTTTATCTATATCTATAGGACTTACATTTAACTTATATAAAGTTGCTAAATCATTCATACTCACTATTAAGTCTTTAAGAGCTTTTTCTAGAGATTTCTGTATATCTTTAACAGTTGAATAACTTCTTTGCCTAGATGTCTTTATCTCTGTTGCTGTCTTAGATACATCATTAATATCACTTAAAGTCCCATAAGCAAGTCCACAATTAAACTCAACCTTTCTTAATATATTATTAAGTCCATTAAATAAATTACTATCCCTTATATCGGGACTAAATGTATCTAAATTTCTTTTTCCTTCTCTGTCTTCCCAAGGAAATACTCTATATAATCTTTCTTTACCTTTTGGGAGTTCATATGTACCATCTTCTTTTCTTACAAATAAGCTTTCAGATGCATTTATAGCTATTTCTGTTGCTTCATATTCCCATAATATCCGAGAATATTGTTTATCTGCTTCCTTTATTAAATCACTGGCTTTAGCATAACATGATACACCTAAAGGACTATTAACATCTATAGCATTAGCCTGTGGTATCTTAAAATAACTAAATAAAGGTCTTGTGATATTATTTATTGTTATCTCTTCTTGTAATTGACTCCATTCTGGAACACTTGCTAATATAGTTCTTTTCCCTAGACTATTGTCTTTTACAAGGTTACTTTTTACATATGCTATGTTCTTTATAGTGTAATTACCTTCTTTAAAATCATGATACTCTAATCTAGTATACTTTTTATCACCAATAATTTTATACTCTAAAAAAACTGCTGCTGTAATTTCTCCTATAGCATTATATGAAATAGGTAAAAAGTTATCTTGGTGAATAAGATCTATCTCTATATTTTTTCCATTAAAATAGGGCTTAAATATTAATCCACCTTTAGCACATGCATATTCTGTATTAATTCTTAATACATCTATTAGCTCTTGATAGATTTCATTTAAACCCTCATTATTATTTATTTCACTTTTAAATTCTATAGTAGTCAGTCTTGCTAACTCATTAGCTATAGCTCCAGGAATACCTAATGGAACTACTTCATCATTAATCCAAGGGGGACTATTATTATACATATTGCTCCATAAGTTAATCGCATTGGCCATATTATCATTCATTGCAATTTCTATATTTAATTCTTTAGCAATATCAATTCTATTTAACATGTTATAAACCACCCCCTTAATCATTTTTTTTAACTTTGAGAACATAAATAAATACCTCTTTTTAATTTTCATTAGTAAAATAACACATTAAAGTTTTGTGTTAAATAAATTGTATTTTCATTTATTTATTTAATCAAAATGTATATTTTAGTTTATTTACATTGATTTTAACTAACTTTATTTATTTAATTTTCATATTTAGCTTAAATTTAACAAATTTAATCCTTTAATAAAAATACTAATAAACGTTGAAATTTAAACATTTTACTTAAATATACTTTTCAACTATACCTAAAATACATATTTAGTGGATAGTTAAATTTTACCTTTGTATAAATACATCTAATAAACGTCTTATATCTCTTTCAAAACTATATTCAAAAGCATCTAGAGTATCTATATCAGATGTACCATCGTCTAGCCTTTCATTTTTAAGTTCCTTTGGGTTCCATATAGCTGAACATAAAGCATCTTTAAGCGTTTCACAATCTTCAGTATACTTAAACCTACCTTGAGCTATTAACTTTGAAGTAGCATTTATCCTGTCATTAACACTAGTTTTCCATGCATCAGTAACTCTTATATTTAATCCTTCTTTTATAGCTGTATTTCTTAAACCTCTTATTAACACTTGCTCTGCACTATCACAGTAAGCAACTTCTGCAAAACCATATTTATGATTTATTTTCTTTACAAAGTTAGTAAATAGTTCCCCTAGTTTTTCAGGATCTATATCATCACCAAAATGTCGTTCACTTGCTAATGTTATTAATTCTTTATATCCAGCAGTAATACCAGTCGCTACAAATGCATGCCCTGACTTATTACCTCCAAAGTCTACAGCTATTGTAATCTTAATTAAATTGGCAATTTCTCTATTAGAGATAATATATTTCTTTGTATCATTAGCAAACTGTCTATATATAAGACCTTCTGCAATACATCTTTTTCCTAATATATCTCTTTGATACCATATAGATGTTTTATCATACTGACTTTTAATCTCTTCTTTTCTTTCATCTGGGATATTAATATTATCATCTATAGTAAAATGTTGATAATTATATCCACCTTTTAAAGTTCCTTCTTCATACTTTTTCTTATAATTATCTATATACTCTTTATATATAGGTGCATTTGGATTATCAGGGTTAAGGTCCCAAAATATCTTTCTTTTCTTAGCAGCTATAGTTCTGTTGAATACTTCTTTAATAGTATTATCATGATGTAAATTTATTTCAGTTGCTATCCACATTCCATAAGAGTTACCCCTTATCTTTTTATAACTATCAGCCTTTGCCCCACCAGCAAATATAACTATCCTTTGTTTATTATTTGTTGCTGGACCTTTAATATAAAGACATTCATTACCTTTAAACTTTCCCCAATGACTTTGACCTCTAAATATGTACTCTAGTCCAAATCCATTAGCATCACCTATATTTAACTTAGCATTAGCACTTGTTGAACCACTTGCTAAATGTATTCTATCCTGTGTATTCTTTAACTCATGTGCAAAGGCAAATACATTGTCTACGGTTTTACCAGCTCTTACGGCTCCTTCTGCAAAATTATATGTATTATTAGCACAAGCTCTTATATAATCTTTATGCTTTTCTGAGAAATTAAAATTAATAGTTTTCTTTTTCTTAATTGCCATATATTTCACTCTCTATATCGCTAGTATCTTCTATTTCTTGATTATCACCAGTAAGTTTATTAGTTTGAGCTTTTATAAGATCTAGTCTAGCTTTTTGTTCTTCTGTAATTAAATCCCAGTTGGAATTAACCATAGACTCATATTGTTTAATTAAACTCCTTAATTCTCCCATAGCTCTACTTTGAGCATTTAAGAATGTTGCTTGTCTATCCCAAGCAAATTGGAACTCATATTCTATCTTTTGGCCATATTCACTAGTTTCTTCCTTCTTAAGTTCCTTTATCATTTCTTCTTTATTTTTAACATACATAATACGTTGAGCTCTTATTATTGCTGCATATTGAATTGTTATTTGCTCCCAAAGTATGTCTAATTGATTTTTCTCTGATATTTCTTTCATTAAATCCAATGTTTCTTCTGGCAGGTACTTAGAGAAAAAACCAAACTTTTCAGCATTTTTATTTTCTTTGGGAGCTCCATGTCCAACTGAATTTTTATTATTAAAGGGTGCACCCCTTTTATTTTTAGGTGCACCCTTATTTCGTTTCTCTTCTGCCCATTTATAACGTTTTATCCATGATTTTAAAGTGTTTATGCTAATATTATATTTATCACATATTTCCTTTTGTTTAAGTCCTTTGAGATAGTCTTTTTTTATTTCAACTTTTATTTCATTCATACCACCACCTCGCTTGTTTTGTTTGTTTTGAAAAGTAAAAAAGAACCCTATTTCTAGAGTTCTTTTATTGGTTTTCAACTATTTGTTCTAATAATCTTATTATCTTATCTAGTTTTTCATTAGTTGATGATGTATTTGTATCGACATAAGACGCTTGACTAGCTGCATCATCAGTTTTCTTTTCTATCTCCGTTGCTATATTTATTAACTTTTTTAAATCATGCTTTAATTCATATTCCATAATTGAACACCCCTTTCAAGTATAAAATACTACTTAAAACGAGGATTTCCTTCTTTTCCCTTTAAATTCGTCAAGTTTAATCTATTTAACCTATATCTCTTAATTTTTTATTATTCTCTTGTTGGGTTAATTAACTCTATATAAAGGTATGCAAACGCCTTTTGTTTCACTGTAAACTTAGCAATGACATCTACTTTTTCTAATCTAAATTATGCAGATCAGAAAAACAGCTATAGGTATTAAAAATAAAATTATATACCATATATATTCTAATGCTCCTTTTACAACTTCTACAGGTACATTAATTTCAGATAAATAACCCTTAACAACTTCGATTTTATCTTCATTATTTTCTTTATTGCTATTCTTTTTTTGTGTTTTAGTAAAAATATTTACTTCATGTAATCGAGCTAATTGTCTAACGGTATTAAAAAAATCTACATCAGATCTTCTTTCTGTTTTGTCTGTTAATTCATTATAGATTTTAATACATTCATCAAGTTCTTCAGTATCCAGCTTTCTTTTTAAGTTCTTTAGTTCATTCAACGAACTTTCTATATTATAAATTCTAATATTATAATTTGAATTGTTATTAACAAGAGAATATGCCAATACTATTACAGATAATATTATTCCAAAATATTCAGCCAAGCTAGAACTAAATTTATCAGGGAAATACTTAGAAGTTAGCGGACTTATAATAAGAAATATACTATAGTAAATTAAGGTAAAATTCGAAACCTTTGACCTTCTACTTAATCTTTTTATCATATTTGCATAGTTACTTTGAGTTGTATCCATTATTTTTTTCCACTTATCTTTATCATATTTCCTTCCTGAATTTGTATTATTATATTCATTAGAATCAGCTACAATTGAAATTTTGCTCATAATAACCTCCTTTCTACAAATTATTAATTATACCGGATTTTTACATTTTTTTCAAAATATATATTATATATAGCCATCTTAATTAAATCAGTATGGTTATTATGAGATTTTTCATTAACCCTTTTACGCAAAATAAAAAAGCCAGATGAGAAAGTCCTGACTTTTTTAAATGGATAAGTTGTTGTTACTAACTAATAAATGTAAGTAGTTTATACTCCATACCTCTACAGAGTGCTCTTAAGAGCCGTAAAGTTATATTGGTGAGAATTAAAGGAATCGAACCTTCTATCATCTAAATTAGATATTTTACCATTAAACTATATTCTCACGTTGCTAGGATAATTATTATACCCTAGCAATTATATAAAAAGGGGTATTGGGGAATAAGAAATTATGTTATCTTAAATTTCCTATACTACTATATTACCACCTTTTTATTTGTAAAAAATCTTCACTTTGTAGTTAAAATGTAGTCAAAGTGTTGGGTTTCATATCATATTCATTGAATAATGGTAATTCTTCATAATTAGGATATAGCATCCCCATAACTTTATAAACTAATCTTTCTCTAATCTTATAGCAATGACTGCGATCCATATGTAATTTTATACTTATATACTTCATGTTATTTTTGCTTTTACTGTTATAGAATAATTTAAAGAAATTAGTTTCATTGTGGTCTAAGCAGCTTAATGAGTTTTCTATCTTCTCTTTCTCTATTTCTTTTTCTAGCTTACTTTGCATCAACTTAGCTATTTTCTTTTCTTTAGCTATAACCTCTTTTTCAACACTCCTAGAAATATTATAGGTTACACCTGTTCTTTCATCATAACTTATGGCTCCACAACCTCTATATTCCAGTTTTTCTTTCTTTATATCTAATTCTATATTACTTATTTGAGCTTCCAAAAACTTATAATTATGTAATCTTCCTTCTACCTTTTTAAATAGTTCTTTTTTTTCCATAAGCAGTCACTTCCTATTTCGTTTTAACTTATAATATCTTTCATTTCCTCTAGACATTTTTCACATATTAAAATATTTTTTACATTTTTTAAATCTTCTTTGGATCCACATAAAATACATGAATCATTATGTTTTTTTACTGTAATAGTTCCATTTTCACATACTATTTCAAC
>OGSU01000271.1_pt1 | contig 31082 bp, 39 predicted proteins | sample 1573911 | NCBI WGS metagenome assembly OGSU01 (sample SAMN03295839, study PRJEB24534) | human gut metagenome | isolation source: fecal sample 7 from infant 5 | host: Homo sapiens | place: USA: Pittsburgh, PA | collected 2014-07 | reverse complement strand
GTTTTACCCTCTCGAAAGGCGGCTGCCACCGCCGGGAATTTCTCCGTACACAACACAGAAGAGCACCTGCGGTTGAGAAGCCGCCCGGGTGGATTGGGTAATGAGCCCGTCGCCCGGTGATGCTCTTGTGTATTGTGTAAAAAGGGCGGTTATCCATCAGAACGTTATCCTCTTCCTCCTTTGGATAGTGGAAAACTGGATAACCGCCAAGACTACACACAGCACAGTTAACTAGGTTGTGGCGGTGGTGCCTCCACCTGCCGGGTTAAGCCATAACCGACGACGTACACTGCCCGGAAACGCATTCATTGAACGGGTTTGGCTCGTCACGTGCGCATAGCCGCAATTACCACAACGAAGAGAGCACTGCCGGTGTCCGAATCGAACGGACCTTTTCCCTGCCCATCACCAGATATAGAACTATCCTGGCGTCTGGAATCGAACCAGACTCTGTGCCTTGCTCGTCAATGCCCTCATCGTTGTGTCCCGGACTATTCCCGGGCGTCACACCTTTTCGCCGCGCTGGTGGGGCGCACGTCGTGCCTGAAACACCTGGCTTGCACATTCCAGTTATCCGGATAGCGCATGGAACTTCAAGGGAACCATCCGGGCTGCTAACGCTGCATGTGCCATACAACGGTTGTGAATATTGCCGCTCACAACTGGAAGCGCACCCCTACAGTTACAAACCAGTCCCCACGACGGATGAAGATGGAATGCGCTTTCATGTTGTGTTCGATTCATCTACCCCGGTCCGGCGGCGCCACCTCGCCGGGGCAGATGCAAAGGACCGTTACGCGATCATTCGGCTTGTTGGTATGGCCGGAAGTATCAAGTCCCGACATCGCGGATTCTGCTTCTCCGCCCCGGTTTCACCCCCGCTATTGTTTAGCGCGCAAACCGAGAAAATCGCCTTCAACGCTGTAGGCTTTCGCCATGTTCTTCAGATATCTTCGGGCGGGGTGCTAAGGGAGTGATTAGCCCTTATCCTTAACACTCCTGCTGGTTTTCGGTATTCCTGGCTTGGGTATCGCCACCAGCTATAGGAATTTGACTACGAGTTGCGGGTAATCAAACCGCTTCTCTGTTACCCCTCCCGAAGACATCTGTCAGCGAATCATCCGGTCATTCATACGCCACCGGCGGCTACTTCGTGGGCGTCCTGCCTGTTCGCTGTTGATAGATGAAAATCTAACTTAACTTAGTTTTATCGTCAAGGAAAAACACCAAACTTTTCTTAGCTTGGTGTCGAAGGTAGATTAGCTTAGATCAGAGCTCGTATTGAACGCCTTTAACCACACCAATAATGACGCAGTTACCATTGATGGCGATGTTCGGATAACGGGGATTTAGCGGGACAAGAAATTTTTGCGGACCGTCTACAACCAGTTTTTTGACCGTGGCCTCGTTGGTCCCATCTATTCGTGCAACTACAATCTTTCCATGAATTGGCTCAATGTCTGGATCAACGATGACCGTTGCGCCCTCAGGAATCGTGGGCAGTCCATTAGGATTTGTCATTGAGTCTCCCTTTACTTCAAGGGCAAACGAGTTATCGCTGATGCGGAGAGACGTTTCCACCCATTTTTCGGCATTATGCAAGACATCTTCAGGCTTTGATTCTGTGAATAATCCTGCCTGCACCCACGATATCACGGGAACTTTTCGCATCTTAGTTATTAAGTTTCCCTCAAACTCAGTGCCAAAAAGTATGTAATCAATTGATGTATTGAAGAATTTTGCTAGTTTGGAAAGAGACTCCCCTCCTGGGACGTTTACATCCTTTTCCCAATACCCAACTGCGACATCACTGACCCCACAAAACTTCCCAAGCTCTTTTTGTGAGGTTCTGGTGATTCGCCTAAGCGATTTTATTCGTTGTCCGACAGTTTCCATTTACACACCAGTAGTCAATCAAGCTAAGCAATCTTAGTTTTTATTGACCAAAGATAGATTGGTAATTAATATCTAATCAAACTTAGTTAAAGGAGCCATTATGACCACCGATGAAGTTGAAAAGTACTTTGGAAACGCTGAGAAGGTAGCCGAGTTCTTTGGCATATCCAGCGAAGCTGTTTATCAGTGGCGGAACAGACCCGGTCGCTTGATCCCAAAAGGGAGGGCTGCTGAAGCTGCGTACCGCACCGATGGGAAACTTGTTTTCCAACCGGAGCTGTATAGCAAGCTTAAAGAACAAAAAGTTTGATAGGAACCACAGAGATAAGGGGTAAGCCGTGGGTAATGAACCAACCTGGAAAGTAGAAAAACAGCCCGCGTGGCTGGTGGCAGCAATCCGTAAAACAATAGCCGCATTACCTGGTGGCTATATCGAAGCAGCTGAGATTCTGGATACCACCCAGGACGCGATCTTTAACCGGCTGCGTGCTGGTGGAGATCAGATATTCCCTATGGGCTGGGCAATGGTCCTGCAGAAGGCAGCAGGTGTTAGCTACATCGCCGATGTTTTTTCACGTGAAACCGACAACGGGATCCATGTATCTGGTGCAGCTCATGAAGACGAGAACGAAGAGATTGGTTTGAAGCTGGCGGAGCTGGTGGGACAGCTCGGCGAGCTGGTCAGCGCTTATCGGGAATATATCGATGATGGGGTGGTTACACACGGCGAGTGGCAAAGTCTGAATGATATCGCCTACCAGTTCAGGGTCACGCTGATGACGTTTCTCAACCTGATTTCTCGTGTTTATTGCCTGCCAGAAAATAGTGACGCCCGCGAGTGTGCAGCTCCGGGCGTCGTGGCGAATAAATCAATGTGTATGGAGAAATCCGCATGAGCAATTTAACCGCAAATAATCAGCGATCGCAACTTCGCGCGTTACCAGTTCGCGGTGGTAAAAGCGTTATTGCGTTTTGCTATGCCGTAAGAATACCGGGTGGATGGGCCCAGGTTAACCACAGTTTTACAGAGTGGGCTGTGGGTGACTTCATTGCACGAGGAGGTAAGCACAATGGCGCAATGGATAAATAATCTCCCGGTTTCATCAGTTGCTTCTGTCCCTGCCTTTACTGCTAGCAGCGTAACCATGAGCAGCCGTGAGATTGCTGAGCTGACTGAAAAGCAGCATGGGCATGTTTGCCGGGATATTGAGGCGATGCTGAAACAGTTAGGAGAGAGCCCGGAGGGGTATATCCAACTTTGGACACACCCCCAGAACGGCCAGAAGTACCGCGAGTATCGCCTCGATCGTGAGCATACCGAATGCCTGATCACTGGTTACAGCGCGGTACTTCGCATGAAGATTATCCGTCGCCTGCGTGAGTTGGAAGATAGCGCTAATGCTATCCCACAAACGCTACCGGAGGCGCTTCGTCTGGCCGCCGATATGGCTGAGCAGAATGCGCGCCTGTCTCACAAGGTCCAACAGGATGCTCCGAAAGTCGCGTTCGTCAATCAATACGTTGAAGCCGGCGGCGCCAAAAGCCTGCGTGAAACAGCGAAAATCCTGAACATGCCGGAAAAGGCCATGATCGACACGCTATTGCGTGACAAGGTGCTTTTTCGTCAGTCCGGCAATTTGCTCCCTCATGCCCTGCGCCAGCGCGAAGGTTTGTTTACCGTCAAAACTGGCACTTCAGATTTTGGTCATGCCTATACCCAAACCCGAGTTACACCCCGCGGCGTCCAGTGGATTGCGCAGCGCTACGCCTCTGAGCTGATGGGAGGTTGATATGGAAGAAAATATCCGGTCCCTCGACCAATACTACCGTGATCAGCATGGCATCGTCGTGCATGTCATTGGTTATGACGATGATCGCCAGCGCGTGATCTACCGTCGCCCAGGCTATGAGTGGGAATGTGCTGCCCCGAAGATTATCTTTCGTTCCAGATTCAAGAGGATAGGCAAGTGAGCGTTAAATTATCCGCATATGTCTGGGATGGTTGCGCTGCGGCAGGCATCAAAGGCAATAAATTACTGATCATGCTTCGCCTGGCTGATTATGCCAGCGATGAGGGGATCGCATATCCAAGCGTTGCGACGATTGCGCGCCAGCTCGGTGCCGGACGTAGCACAGTTATCACTTTGATCGGCGAGCTGGTTAAAGATGGCTGGCTGACCAAAAAAGAGCGCCGTGTCGGTCAGCGCAGTACCAGCAACCTCTACACCCTGAATGTGGCTAAGCTGCGTCAGGCTGCAAATGAACATTATGAGGGTCCAAAATCTGGACGTACAGAATCTGAACATTCGGAAGCTGGACGTCCAAAATCTGAATGTCCGAAAGAGCCAAAAAAACAGGGTTTTCAGGGTCCAGAAACTGGACACGATCCGTCAGTAAATTCAAATACAGATCCATCAGTAGGATCTAAACCCTCTTGTCCGGTTCCTGCGGAACCAGACCCGCAAGTGGTGCTCACTGATTTATCAAAACAGGTTCTGACCTATCTAAACCAAACCACTGGCTCACGCTTTCAGGTCTGCGCTACGTCGCTTGAACATATCAGGGCTCGTCTCCGTGAAGGATTTACCGTTGCAGAAATGGCGCTGGTGGTGGACTACAAAAACGAGGACTGGAAAGACTCAGAACAGGAAGAATATCTCCGCCCGACGACATTGTTCATCCCGAAAAATTTTCCTGGCTATCTCAAGCGTGCAGGTAACTGGGACAAGGCCGGGCGCCCGGAGAAGAAAAACGGGAAATGGGCTAAAGGAGGGGCTGAAGATCCAGCGTTCAGATCCAGTTACTCAGACGTTAAGTACACCGTTCCAAAAGGATTCCGCTCATGAAATCGCAGGTTATATCACCAACCCCTGAACAACTGCGCCGCCAGGCTGAAGACATGCTCAAACGTGCCGAACAGCTGGAAAAAACGGGGGCCACAAAGGACGCGCTTAAAAAAGCACTGGTACCGGCGTTGCGTGAACTGATGCAGGCCAAACATCGTGCACAGCTGGCAGTTGATGAGCTTGTTGATAGCGTTGCAGATCTGGAAGGCCGAGTGTCGCATGTCGAGAAAGTAGTGCAGGAGGTACTGGCGTGATGAATGCATATTGTGAATCGCTGGAAGCAATGCGTGTTGCGCCGTCCCATTATTTGAAAGAAGTTGGTGATCAGTGGCGTACGCCTGATCTTTTGTTCTGGGGAATTAATTCGTTATTTGGTCCTCTTGTTCTGGATCTGTTTGCTGACGACAGCAACACGAAATGCCCGGCATGGTACACCGCTGAGGATAATGCGTTGACGCAGGACTGGTCTGGTCGCCTAGGAGAACTCGGCGGTGCAGCCTTTGCTAATCCGCCCTACAGCCGCTCGCAGTACCATAAAAAACAAGCCATAACTGGCATGACTCATATCATGAAATACACCGCCGAGCAGCGTGAAAAGGGCGGTCGCTACATTTACCTCGTGAAGTCAGCAACTAGTGAAACATGGTGGCCGGAATATGCCGATCACATCATGTTTATTCGTGGTCGTATTGGTTTCGATCTCCCTACGTGGTTTGTGCCGGCCGACGAAAAGCAGAAGCCCACCAGCGCCTTCTTTGCCGGGGCCATTGTGGTATTCGATAAGACCTGGCGCGGCGAGCACTTTAGCTATATCGATCGTGTAGAGCTTGAAGCGAAAGGGCGCGCAAGTATGGCTTTGGCTGAGTTTGCAGCAGGAAAATTCCTGTCACCAGCTTCGCCAGCTCAGTCTCCTGAAGTGATCATCCCCGAAGCTGGATTTGCAGCATTGGCTGAGGCTGAATCACGGATATGGCCACTGGAAGTTGGGCTGGTGTTCAACCAGGTTGAAGGCGCTGAGGATCTGGAATTGTCCCAGCAGAACAAGCTGAAGGCCCACATTAACCAGTTGTGGCTGGAGCGCATGCCCACCAGCGAGATCATCACCGTTGCTGGTGGCCTGGTAGGGAGTATGCAGGGGGCCGCTCATGCGTGAGATTATTGTCGATAATTTTGCTGGTGGCGGTGGCGCGTCCACAGGGATTGAGCTGGCGATCGGGCGCAGCGTTGATATTGCGATAAACCATGATGAAAACGCTATTGCCATGCACAAAACCAACCATCCAGATACGCTCCATTATTGTGAGTCCGTATTTGATGTTGACCCGGTCGCGGCGACCGGCGGTAATCCGGTTGGCCTGGCGTGGTTTAGCCCGGACTGTAGGCATTTCTCTAAGGCGAAGGGTGCAAAGCCCGTGAAGAAAGAGATTCGCGGTCTCGCGTGGATCGTTGTCCGCTGGGCGTTGGCGAAGCGTCCGCGCGTTGTAATGCTGGAGAACGTTGAAGAGTTCAAGACGTGGGGGCCATTGCTGGAGGATGAGGCACGTCCGGACCCGACACGCATAGGGGAAACCTTCGCTGCATTTGTCGGGATGTTGTCTACGGGGATCCCGGTCGATCACCCCGCGCTGGCCGAAGCCTGCGAGTTTCTGTCTATTCCTCCCGACAGTGAGCAGGCAAAGGCCCTGATATCTGGCCTTGGGTATACCATCGATTATCGCGAGTTGCGTGCCTGTGATTTCGGGGCGCCGACAATAAGGAAGAGATTCTTTATGGTGATGCGCTGCGACGGTGAAACTATCCACTGGCCAGCGCCGACTCATGGGGATCCCAAATCGCTCGAAGTACAAAGCGGCAAACTGGCAGGGTGGCGTACAGCAGCTGAATGTATCGACTGGTCTATCCCGTGCCAAAGCATCTTTGATCGTAAAAAGCCGCTTGCAGAAAACACGCTGAAACGCATTGCGCGCGGAATCGAGCGGTTTGTGCTGAATAATCCGACGCCTTTCATCGTCAAATGCAATCACACCAGCACCCGTAGTTCGTATGACTGTTTCCGTGGGCAGGATATCGATAGCCCGCTGCAGACCATTACCAAAACTCACGGATACGCCGTAGTGACGCCACATGTCACAAAATTTCGTACCGGCGCCACCGGGCAGGAATGCACTGAACCATTACCAACCGTTACCGCGGGAAGTTCGCAGCGCCCGGGGGGAAATGGACATGCACTAGGGATAGTGAAAGCAACGTTGATACCGTTCATCGCTGGCAATGGCGGCAGTGAGTATCAGGCCAAACCACGCGCAATCAACAGGCCAGCCCACACCATCCTGAAACAATCCCGAGCCTGTTTAGTGGCACCAGTGATCGCACGTCAATTCGGTGCCAGCGTCGGCCACGGTGCCGACGAGCCGAGTGCAACCATTACAGCTGGGGGCGGCGGTAAATCTCAGCTGGTCACCACGTTTCTGGCAAAACACTTCGGAGGGAATTATACAGGCCCCGGCGCTGCAATAGATCAGCCTGCTCACACAGTGACGACAACCGATCACCACGCTTTAGTGACAGCCCAGATTGTTGGCGTTGGTGGTCGAGCGGGGCAAAGCCGCCCTCGTGATGCTGATGAGCCGTTGCAGACTCTGACAACAAAAGCTGATGCGGCGATGGTGACTTCACACCTCGTTCATCTTCGCGGCACCTGCAAGGACGGTCGCAGAGTTGACGAACCTGTGCCAACAATTACCGCCGGCGGTCAGCATGTCGGGGAAGTACGAGCTTTCCTGATGAAGTATTACGGGAACGAAAAAAGCGGTGTATCGCTGGATGAGCCGCTGGGAACTGTCACCACTAACGATCGTTTTGGTCTGGTAACGGTTGAGGGGGTTGAATATCAGATCGTCGATATTGGCATGCGGATGTTACAGCCGCACGAGCTGTACAGGGCGCAAGGTTTTCCTGCGGGCTACATCATCGATCAGGATTACCGCGGCAACCGTTACGCCAAAGACAAACAAGTCGCTAGGTGCGGCAACGCCGTCCCACCGCCGTTCGCTGAAGCTCTGGTAAGGGCAAACCTACCGGAAATGTGTATTCCTGAGCAGAGGGAGGTTGCATGAGAGCTCTGCTTACTCCTGAAGTTGTGCCGCGCTTAGGCGTGGTACTGCTTAAGCCAGGAAAGGAGCTGATGCGTCTTTTCCGCAGCGGTAGGGTGCTGGTGGAGTCTGAGCCAAAAAGCATGGCAGGGCTGGCGACCGGCCGAATCCCTGACGCGCGCCAGCCGCTGGCTGAAGATAAGGCACTGGAAGCCTTTTTCACCAGCGAGAAAGTCATCAATGCTGCTGGAGGTCTGCAGGGGCTTGAGTACTGGCTTCGGCAGAACATCCGGGAATGCCAGTATCCGCATTCTGAATATCATCATCATGAGCATTTAAGCATGCGCCATCCACCCGGCGCTATCATGCTCTGCTGGCATTGTGAAAACCTCCTTCGTGAGCAGACCACCGACACACTCAGTGAGCTGGCGCGCCGAAACGTTATCAACTGGATAATCGATACTGCCCTGCAGAATCTGCAACTGGGCCGGGAGCGGGAACTATCGCTGGCGGAGCTATGCTGGTGGGCTGTATATGCCGGTGCAGCAGACGCTATCACAGAGACAATGGCGCAGCGTGGCCTGCGCCTTCCTGCTGAGCCGTTTCAATCTGTATATAAAGAAAGCGACATTGTTCCTTCAGTACCAGCCACCAGCATTCTGCAGGAGAGGTTGCCAACAGCAAGATTAATACAGAAATGCTGGTCCAACGAAAACGTGCAGGCGTTACCGAAGCTGCCGAAGGTGTTGGCGCTGGCCGTTGACCCGGAATCACCTGAATCCTTTATGTTGAAACCTAAGCGCCGCCGCTGGGTTAACAAGACCTACACCGACTGGGTAAAACGTCAGCCATGTGAATGTTGTCGCCGACCTGCCGACGATCCGCATCATGTTATCGGGCATGGCATGGGCGGTACCGCAACCAAAGCCCACGATCTCTTCGTGTTCCCTCTGTGCAGAGAGTGTCACGACGAGCTACATGCCGACGTAAATGCGTTTGAAGAGAAAAACGGCTCACAGCTGCAGCTGCTGTTCCGTTTTCTTGATAGAGCCATAGCGATCGGCGTGATTGTGAAATCATAAGTGTATGGAGCACTGAGCAGTATGAACCTACAAAATCTGGAATATACCCGTATTGAAGTTCGTCGAGCGTTGTTGGATCTATCCGGCACAACAAAGGGACAACTCGAGGCATTCAGCGAGAACCCACCAGCAGATAAGAATAAAAATCCGCGGTACTCTCGCCATTTTGTCGATCTGGATGGGGGAATTGGTTGTGGCCCGTCGGTGGTTAAGGCACTGACTACTCCAGTTTATGTGATGGAGACCCGAAGCCGCCGCCGACCAATGCCACCCATTAACGATATTGAGTTCGGTTATTCGCCGTGGCGCCGTGCAGTGAATCAACTGGAAGCCTACCAGCAAGCGTGGGTGCGCTATTGCTATGGCTTCGATCTAAACTTCCATTATCAAACATTAATGTGCCAGCACGTCTGGACTGAATACCAGAACTACCAAATAAGCAAGCCGCTACAATCGCGAGTGATTAAAAAGCTGGTAGGGCTGGTCTGGCTGGCGGCACAAGAAGTTGCGGCTACCCGCAATAATGAGACCTATAAAGCCTACGCGGGTGCCGCACTGGCGCGTTTGGTTTCAGTTGAGCGGTCCACTTGGAAAAGGGTGTATGCAGGCCATTGGGAACGGTTAAAGATGGCTTTCATCGATATGGATAGCAGCGCGTTGCAATGCATATATAAGCTTCATGAGGAAATAGAAGACTTCAGGACGGAAAAGTGTGATTAAAGTTGGCTATCTTCGTCAAACGGGCTTGCAAAATGCAACAAAATGAGCCATATTTTACGGTAATTTGATATTTTGCCATATTTATAAATAACCTCGCTTCGGCGGGGTTTTTTTATGCCTTCTGCAATAACTTCTTGATGGGGTTCGCAACCAGAGTTATCTGTATGTCATACCGTTTAAACAGGAAAAAGACATGCTAAATCAAGATGATATGACAGAGGTGGCGCGCGCTGTTTTTAATGAGTTAAGTGATGAACCAGCTACGGCCGGGGAGATTGCGCAGAACACGCATCTAACGCGCGAACGCTGCCAGTTAATTTTAACGCAGCTGGTAATGGCAGGTTTATCGGATTATCAATTCGGATGTTATAAGCGCCTCCCTGAGTAGAGAGGCTTTCTGCTGTGAAAATGGGCGGCTGGTGGGTGTTGTAGCACCCGGCCAGCCATTCGCTCATGTACATGGTCACAAGCGAACCTAGGCCCACTGCTTTAGCGCAAAAGCAAAGTGAGCCTATCATGAGTTACGCTTACTGATCTATGAAAAATACTGTAAAAATATCCAGTGTTGAGTTGATCAACTCTGACTGCCTGCAATATCTCCCGTCCATCCCCGATAACTCCATAGATCTCATAGTTACGGATCCGCCGTATTTTAAGGTGAAGCCGAACGGTTGGGACAACCAGTGGAAAGGGGATGAGGATTATTTACGTTGGCTTGACAGCTGCCTGGTGCAATTCTGGAGGGTATTAAAGCCATCTGGCAGTATGTATCTGTTTTGTGGTCACCGTCTGGCATCAGATATAGAGCTTCTCGTCCGTGAGCGGTTTAATCTGCTTAACCATATCGTCTGGGCTAAACCTTCCGGACGCTGGAACGGGTGTAATAAAGAGAGCCTCCGTTCATACTTCCCGGCGACAGAACGCATAATTTTCGCCGATCATTATCAGGGGCCATACAAACCAAAAGATGATGGCTTTGCTGTTAAATGCAACGAGTTAAAGCAGCATGTCATGACCCCGTTAATTACATATTTCCGCGCCGCTAGGGATTCCCTTGGGGTAACTTCAGCTCAAATTGCTGCCGCAACAGGCAAGAAAAATATGGTTTCCCATTGGTTTGGCCTTAGCCAGTGGCAACTACCGAACGAAACCGATTATCTGAAGCTGCAGGCTTTATTTCAGCAAATAGCCCTGGACAAGCATTCGCGCAACGAACTCGGGAAACCCCATCACCAATTGGTCGCTACTTGGCAATCCCTTAATCGAAAATACTCCGAACTTCAGCAGGAATATCAGCGTCTGCGAAGACCGTTTAGTGTCTCCGTCACGGTGCCATATACCGACGTCTGGACGCATAAACCAGTTCAGTTTTATCCAGGCAAACATCCATGTGAAAAACCTGCCGATATGCTGCAGCAGATCATTACAGCCAGCAGCCGGCCAGGTGAACTGATCGCTGACTTTTTCATGGGATCCGGTTCTACGATAAAGGAAGCGATTAAATCAGGCCGTCGCGCCATTGGTGTTGAGCTGGAGGCGGAAAGATTTATTCAGACATCTGAAGAAATCAGAAGGTTAATAGAAATATAACGGTTTACTGCGGCTAAGCGTTGCTGTGGTGGCCATCACTTTCAGGCTCAGGGATTCACCTTTGACATTGCCACTTAACAGAGTAGCCCTGAAGCCTGAACCCATCACACTAACACCCGCAACCCTGCGAGGTGAGAGACTATGAAAATGCCCAATAACCCGAGCAACTGGCCTGATTTGCTGGAGTTGCTGCAGAGCTGGTGGCGCGGAGATACGCCGCTGGGCGCAGTATTGTTTTCTTTGCTTATGGCTGGGCTGCGTATTGCTTATTTTGGCGGCGGTGGCGGCTGGAAGAAGAAAACTCTCGAAATTCTACTCTGTGGTGCTCTGACGCTGACATGTTCATCCGCGCTGGAGTATCTCGGATTGCCTAAAACACTCTCTGTGACTATCGGTGGCGGTATTGGACTTATTGGTGTGGACACCCTCAGGGCATTCGCAATGAAATATTTAGGCAGCCGGTTTGGTATCGGCGGCGGAGATAAAAAGGCTTAACAATGACAGCAGATCAAATCATTGAGGGGATCCTCGGTAAAGAAGGGGGTTACGTAAATAACCCGAATGACAAAGGCGGTCCTACGCGTTGGGGTATCACGCAGATCACCGCCTGCGCATACGGTTATAGCGGCGATATGAAAGCGTTACCTCGGGAAACAGCCAAAGCCATTTACCTGTCGCAATACTGGACTGAACCGAAGTTCGACCGCATCGCCGAACTGTCACCTACCATTGCACAGGAGTTGTGTGATACCGGTGTAAATATGGGGCCGCGCGTCGCTAGTACATTCTTGCAGCGCTGGTTAACGGCATTGAATATGCAGGACAAGCTATATCCAGACCTTAAACCGGACGGTGTAATTGGCAATATCACCATCGCCGCTCTGAAGAGTTACCTTGCTGTTCGCGGCAAAGATGGCGAAACCACATTGCTAAAAGCGCTGAATTGCAGCCAGGGTGCTCGCTATCTGGAGCTAACCGAAGCGAGGCCTGCAAACGAGGCGTTCCTGTACGGCTGGGTTAAAGAGCGGGTGAGCCTATGAAGATGATTATTTTCGCTCTGCTGGCGCTGGTGGCCTTGCTCGTTCTGTTGTTACTGCGCAAATATACCCGGCTGGAGTTCGTTGGGCATGCCCGATTGCTGCTAAAAACATGGTCTGTCCGCCTGGGCGCTGCCGGCGCGTTGGTCGGTGTATGGGCTCAATCATTCCCGGATGCTGCTCTTCATGCCTGGGCAATACTGCCGCCGGATATCAAAGGTATTCTGCCGCCCAACGTTGTTGCGATGATTAGCCCCGCACTGGTAGTTCTCGCCATCCTTTCTCAGTACGTCAGACAGCCAAAGCTGAAAGAAAAAGCCGATGAGCAGCAGGAGGCACAATGAGCCTTGAATTTATAAGCGGGCTGGTAGTCGTTCTGCTTGGCTTAATCGCTGGCGCATTTGGGTTAGGCCATGTCCGCGGGACCAGCAAGGCGGAAGCCAAAGCCGAACAGCAGCGAACCAAAGAGAATGCAGCAGCCATCGTTGCCGCAGCAGAACGTAAAGCGGAAGTCACGAAAGAGGCCAGCAATGTACAGCAGACTGTTAACCATATGCCTGATGACGATGTTGATCGCGAGCTGCGCGAGCACTTCACCCGCTCCAGTGGTGGTTGATACCGCATGTAGTTGGGTGCGGATCATCTATCTGACTGACCACGATATTGACGTTCTCGACCGTCAGACGAAGCGCGACATTCTGACGCATAACAAATCAGTGCTGGCGAACTGCCCGCAAGGTACAAGCAAATGAACATCAATAATGTTAACGCCGCTTCAATCTTATGCGAACAGCTTAGGGAACTCGAAGCACAACGTGCAATCGTCGCGCGTGGGGAAGGGCTAGGTGTCACGATTCAGAGTCGTTATCAGGATGATGCCTTTGTTAATGCAGTACGCAGTAGCGTCACTGGTGAGCTTAGCCGACGCATTGGTGCGGTAAAGCATCAGCTTGCTGAACTCGGTGTAACGTCATTTACCAAAGAGCAGTAGGCATTACAGCAGGCATTCACTGAGTGCCTGCGATAATGCCGGGCTCAATTGCGGTGTTATTGTTTCCCCTGTTAATCTGTCCCAAACAAACCGATGGGGATAGGGACATGAAAAAGTTACTTTTTGCAGCATTAATTGGTGTTTCAGCTTTAACAATTACCGCATGTGCACCAACAGTCCAGAAAGTAGATTACAACCAGAGATCAATGCTTTTATCTCTTGGAATGAACAAAAACGACGTCATGCAGATCATGGGGTCACCACGCAGGACTGATGTGAACCAGGAACGCGAGCGCTGGATATACTGGAATAAGGCTCTCTATGGCTACACAATTATTGATAACGAACAACTGGCTAACGATCGACTGGTTATAACGTTCGTTAATGGTAAGGTCACCAAGTGGGGCCAGCAAACGCTGACTGATGACATAATGGAGTCATCACAAAAGAGCGCTCAGGCTTATGCTGAGGCACTCAAGAAATAGCCATTTCAGTCAAACGAGAACCTCGCTTCGGCGGGGTTTTTTTATATGCAAAAAGAGGTAATAACCGATGAGCTTTAAACATGAACTTGGTCAGGTGGTAACCGTCAATATCAGTGAAGAAGAAGGGCATATCAAAGCTCGTGCTGAATATACGCATGGCCCCAATCAGTACCTTATTCATTATCGTGCAGTAGACGGGCGAGCTGTAGACGCATGGTTTGAAGAAGGGGGGTTGTCCCCGTCTGCACTGTAGACGTACGCATTACAGGAGCCCTTCGCAGTTGCGAGGTAGTTTGATAATGCGAATGAATACCATTAACGATTTCGGTATGAGCGAACTCGGTGGTTTAGACGTCTAAACGTCCATGATGGCTGATTTTGGTCATCTTTATGCAAACAAGAATCATTATCATTTAATGGGTCCTCCCGGTGGGTGGGCCTACCACGGGGCGGCGGACTCGCGGAAAACGGCTAGTTTTCGAATTACATAGTCATCATCATCATGTACGCAGGTTATTGATTATCCAGATGTAGGGTTTTCAATGATGTCGAATTGTACAAAAAGTGTTCACCATCATGGACCAGGAAATCGCTGCTTTAAAACTAAACATCAACCAGCTCGCTGGTATCACAGGCGTACACCGTCAGACGGTAGCCGCCAGGCTGAAAAACGTTGTTCCGGCACCAGGCAGTAATAGCAAGCTCAAACTCTATCTCGTCACTGATATTTTGAGTGAGCTGATGATTCCAGTGGTCTCAACGGCAAGCGTCGAAGAGATGGATCCCTCAGACAGGCTCGCGCACTGGAAGGCTGAGAACGAGCGACTGAAATATGAGGTTGATACAAAGCAGCTTATTCCTGCCGAAGACGTTGCCAGAGAATTTTCACTGATGGCGAAAGCCGTTGTTATGGTGCTTGAAACACTCCCGGACATTCTTGAACGCGACTGTGCGCTTACGCCGGTTGCGGTATCACGTGTGCAAAGCGTGATTGATGACCTGCGTGATCAGGTCGCCCAAAAAGTAATGGACGCCGAACCAGAGGAGGATGAGCCAGAGGAGGACTGATGGCAAAACGGGCATCTGCAAGGGGTATCCGCCGCGATGTCTCCGGTATTCTACGTGCCCCGCGGCGTATGCTGGTGGCCGATGCGGTCAGTTCATATATGCGTGTGCCGATGGGGGCGGGTAACTCCGTACCATGGGATCCCAATCTGGCGCCTTATATTATTGAGCCGATGAATTGCCTGGCATCCCGTGAATATGATGCCGTGGTGTTTGTCGGCCCAGCCCGAACCGGCAAAACGATCGGCCTGATTGATGGCTGGATTGTCTACAACATTGTTTGTGATCCCGCCGACATGCTGGTTATTCAGGTGTCAGAAGAGAAAGCCCGCGAGCACTCGAAGAAGCGCCTGGACCGCACTTTTCGGTGCAGCCCGGAAGTAAAATCACGGCTTAGCCCGCGCCGTAATGACAACAACGTCCACGACCGTACATTTCGCGCCGGGAACTACCTTAAACTCGGCTGGCCGTCAGTAAACATTATGTCGTCGTCAGACTACAAAAGCGTAGCGCTGACTGACTATGACCGCTTCCCTGAGGATATTGACGGGGAGGGTGATGCCTTTTCCCTGGGTTCTAAGCGTACGACTACCTTTATGTCCAGCGGGATGACACTGGTAGAGAGTTCGCCTGGCAGGGACATCCGCGACACAAAATGGCGACCAACTACTGCGCATGAAGCGCCGCCGACTACCGGCATATTATCGTTGTTTAATCGCGGTGACCGCCGCCGCCTTTACTGGCCTTGTCCGCATTGCGGAGAATACTTTCAGCCGGAAGTCGCTAATATGACCGGCTACCGGGATTCCCCTGATCCCGTTCTGGCAAGTGAGTCTGCTTATCTCCAGTGCCCGGCATGCAAGGGCAGGATCACGGCGGATATGAAACGTGAACTGAATATCCGCCATGTCTGGTTGCGCGACGGGGAAAAAATAGACCGTGATGGCAACAGATTTGGTGAACCGCGTCGATCACGCATCGCTTCATTCTGGATGGAAGGGCCTGCAGCTGCATATCAGACGTGGGCGCAGATGATATACAAATTCCTGACTGCCGAGCAGGAATACGAGTCCACACAGTGTGAAGAGACGCTGAAAACGGTGGTCAATACCGACTTTGGTCGACCTTATCTACCCCGCGCCAGTCTCGAACAACGTAAAAGCGAACTGCTGGAACAACGCGCCGAAGACGTGCCAAAGCGCTCTGTACCAGATGGCGTGCTGTTTATGACTGCAACCGTCGATGTGCAGGGCGGTAAATCCCGTCGTTTCGTGGTTCAGGTGACTGGCTACGGTGAGCAGGGTGAGCGATGGCTGGTCGATCGCTACAACATCCGCCAGTCATTACGGGCAAACGAGCACGGTGAATGTTACCCCATTGATCCAGCGGGTTATCCGGAGGACTGGGATTTACTTCTGTCTGACGTGTTCGAAAAGGCATGGCCCTTAGCGAGTGACCCGTCTAAACACATGCGGCTCATGGCGATGGCTGTCGATTCCGGCGGCGAGGATGGTGTCACCGATAACGCGTACAAGTTCTGGCGTAAATGCAAGCGGAATGGGCTGGGGAAAAGGATTTACCTCTTCAAAGGTGACAGTGTCCGACGCTCAAAACTTATCACAAGCACATTCCCTGATAACACGAACCGCTCAACCCGCCGGGCAAAGGCTGCCGGCGATGTGCCGCTTTACCTTCTCCAGACCGATGCACTGAAAGATCGGGTTAATAACGCCCTGTGGCGTGAATCACCCGGCCCGAACTATGTGCATTTCCCGAAATGGCTCGGCAGCTGGTTCTACGATGAGCTGACCTATGAGGAGCGTTCACCCGATGGAAAATGGAGCAAACCGGGCCGAGGTCCTAACGAAGCTTTCGACCTGCTCGTTTATGCCGATGCACTGGTCATATTGCACGGGTACGAAAAGATCAAATGGCCGGATGCGCCTGAATGGGCGAAGCGGACAACGTGGATCGAAGAAAGCACGTCGGAAACTGGCGAAGTGTCATCCACGTTACCAGCAAAAACGACCCATAACAGGAAAAAACGGAAGGCAAATAAGCCCGACGTTGAAAACAATCCCTGGACCACATCATCAGGAGGCTGGGTGTGAAACAAACCGATATTGAATCCATTATCCAGCGTTATACCGATGCGGAAATAGCTGTGCTGGAAGGGAAGTCCGTTACATTCAACGGACAGCAGATGACGCTGGAGAATCTGTCCGAAATCCGCAAGGGGCGTCAGGAATGGGAGCGTCGTCTTGCTTCCCTGCTGGCTCAGCGTAACCGGCGACCCGGTTATAAACTCGCGAGGTTTTCATGAGCCTGTTAGATGATGCAATTGGCGTCTTTTCCCCTGGATGGAAAGCTGCACGGTTACGTTCGAGAGCGATGATTCAGGCATATGAAGCGGTTAAGCCCACTCGAACACACAAGGCCCGCAGGGAAAACCGTTCCGCTAATCAGCTAAGCCAGATGGGGGCTGTATCCCTCCGTGAACAGGCGCGCTATCTGGACAATAACCACGATCTCGTTATTGGTGTATTCGATAAGCTTGAGGAAAGGGTTGTTGGTGCTAAAGGGGTTATTGTTGAGCCCCACCCGGTACTGAAGAACGGAAATATAGCGAAGAAACTGGCTGAACAAATCAGAACTAAGTGGGCTGAATGGTCGGTCAGCCCTGAGGTTACTGGGCAGTTTACCCGCCCGATGCTTGAGCGGTTGATGCTCAGGAGCTGGCTCAGGGATGGAGAAATTTTCGCTCAGATGGTCAATGGCTCTGCTATGGGGCTTGAGCCGGTGGCTGGCATTCCTTTCTGGATTGAAGCGCTTGAAGCTGATTTTGTGCCGATGACTAATGATGAGTCTCAGCAACTTTGTCAGGGAGTTTATGTAGATAACTGGGGGCGGCCTAAAAAGTACCTAGTCTATAAAAGTCTACCTGTTACTGGCCGTCAATTGGATACAAAAGATGTGGATGCCGGGAATATGCTTCATCTCAAATTTACCCGCCGTCTTCATCAGACCCGAGGTACATCTCTCCTTTCAGGTGTACTCATGCGCCTCAGTGCGCTGAAAGAATACGAGGATGCGGAGCTAACGGCAGCACGCATTGCAGCTGCACTGGGGATGTACATTAAAAAAGGGGACGGGCAAAGCCTTGATGGTGACGCCAGTAAAGACAATCGCGAAGTGATGATTGAACCCGGCATTATCTATGATGATCTGCTCCCCGGTGAAGATATCGGGATGATCAAATCTGACAGACCAAATCCCAATCTTGAAACATTCCGAAATGGGCAACTGCGCGCTGTCGCTGCCGGGGCGCGTCTCAGCTTCTCCAGTACAGCAAGAAACTACGATGGGACATACAGTGCCCAGCGTCAGGAGCTGGTTGAGTCAACAGATGGTTATTTGATCCTCCAGGACTGGTTCATCGGCGCAATTACCCGGCCAATGTACCGAAACTGGTTAAAAATGGCGGTGGCTTCTGGCGAAATTCAGCTACCCCGCGGGCTGGATATGGCATCGCTTTACACTGCCGTTTATTCAGGTCCGGTCATGCCATGGATTGATCCAGTCAAAGAGGCCAATGCCTGGAAAGCGCAAATCCGTGGTGGTGCTGCGACAGAATCAGACTGGGTGCGAGCCAGCGGACGCAATCCGGATGATGTCAAACGCCGTCGCAAGGCTGAAGTTGATGATAACCGCGAACTGGGACTGGTGTATGACACCGATCCTGCAAACGATAAAGGAGGCACCAGTGCCGAAGTCAAAGAACCAGACGCTCCGTCGCCCGAAAGCCAGCGCAAGAAGTAATTCGTGGTTTCGTATGCAGGCCAGCGCCGACAATCAGGCTGAAATATTCATTTACGACGAAATTGGTTACTGGGGGGTGACAGCCCGACAGTTTGTTAACGACCTGAAGGCGCTGGGCGATGTGACCCATATCAACCTTCATATCAACTCTCCCGGTGGCGACGTCTTTGATGGTATCGCCATTTTTAATGCTCTTAAACATCATGGTGCGTCAATCACCGTTCACATCGACGGTCTGGCCGCATCTATGGCCTCGGTCATTGCCATGGTGGGTAACCCGGTCATCATGCCGGAAAATACCATGATGATGATCCATAAGCCCTGGGGCTTTGCTGGTGGTGATGCCAACGATATGCGTGACTACGCAGAACTTCTGGACAAGGTTGAGTCCGTTCTTATCCCCGCTTATGCAGAGAAAACCGGAAAATCTTCGGATGAAATAGCGGCAATGCTGGAAGACGAAACCTGGATGGACGGCAAAGAATGCGTCGCGATGGGTTTTGCCGACCAGACCACCCCTTCTCTTCAGGCGATGGCCTGTATCCAGTCTAAACGTATTGAGGACTTCGAAAAGATGCCAAAAAGTATGCGCAACATGTTAACGCCGCCACGAGCAACCACTCAGCGCGATCCGCAGCAACCTCAGGGGCAGCAGCCGACGGTCACTCAACCTTCCGGGGCCGACGAAAATACCATCCGCGCCCAGGTTATCGCAGAGCAAAAAGAGCGCGTTAATGGTATTAACAACCTCTTCGCGATGTTTGGTGGTAAGCATTCCGAACTTCAGGCGCAGTGTGTAGCCGATATGGATTGCTCTGTCGATCTGGCAAAAGACAAACTGCTGGCGCTGCTGGGGAAAGATGCTTCTCCATCGGCGAAAACCACGCCAGCGCATACCCACGCAGGTAACGGTAATTTTGTCGCCGATGGTATTCGCCAGGCATTGATGGCGCGCGCAGGATTTGAAGATCAGGAACGTGATAATGTCTACAACGGGATGACCCTGCGTGAATATGCTCGTATGGCGCTGACTGAGCGCGGTATTGGCGTATCCAGCTATAACCCGATGCAAATGGTAGGGCTGGCGCTGACGCACAGCACCTCTGATTTTGGCAATATCCTGCTTGATGTCGCCAATAAAGCAATTCTGCAAGGCTGGGATGAAGCGGCAGAAACCTTTGAGCAGTGGACGAAGAAAGGCCAGCTTTCCGACTTTAAAACAGCGCATCGTGTGGGTATGGGGGGATTCCCTTCTCTGCGACAGGTTCGTGAAGGCGCTGAGTATAAGTATGTGACTACCAGCGATAAAGGTGAAACCATCGCGCTCGCCACCTACGGGGAAATTTTCTCTATCACTCGCCAGGCTATCATTAACGATGATCTGAACCAGCTCACCGATGTTCCGATGAAAATGGGCCGGGCCGCCAAGGCGACTATCGGCGACCTGGTTTACGCTGTTCTGACTAAAAACCCAAAACTCTCCGATGGTAAGGCGTTATTCCATGCCGATCACCGCAACCTTTCTTCCGGTGCGATTTCTGTCGGCAGCCTGGATGATGCGCGTAAGCTGATGCGCCTGCAGAAAGAAGGTGAGCGATCTCTGAACATCCGACCAGCATTTATGCTGGTTCCGGTTGCACTAGAGACGCTGGCCAACCAGACGATCAAGTCAGCGAGCGTCAAAGGGGCGGATATCAATGCCGGAATTATCAACCCGATCCAGAATTTTGCAGATGTGATTGCTGAAGCCCGTCTGGATGATGCTGATGCTAAAGCCTGGTATCTGATGGCAGCCAAAGGGACGGACACTATCGAAGTGGCGTACCTGAACGGCGTTGATACACCTTATATTGATCAGCAGGAAGGGTTTACCACCGACGGCATCGCCACCAAAGTTCGTATTGATGCTGGAGTGGCTCCACTTGACTATCGCGGTCTGGTTAAATCCAGTGGTCAATAGTTCTCAACTCTGAATCACAATATCAATGCCCGTCAGGGCTTTTTTTATAACTGAATTCAGCCCCGAACGGGGCTGAAAGGAGATGTTATGGCTAAGAATTACATTCAGGCAGGCGCAACTATCCCGCTCAAAAACGCCGGGAGTGAAGATGTTCTCAGCGGTGATCCGGTTGTTGTCGGCAGCATGATTGCTGTAGCGATTACCGATATTGCGGCGGGCGATATGGGGGATGGTTTTGCCGAAGGGGTATTCCTGTTACCCAAGCTGCCTGCTGATGCCGTGACTGCGGGGGCGAAAGTTTATCTTAAAGCCGGAAACGTTCAATTGGATGAAACCGATGCGGTACTGGCCGGGGTTGCCTGGGAGGATGCCGCTGCAGGCGTAACCGTTCTGGAAGTCAAGATTAATGGCTAATGCTTTTGACAACCTGGCTGCCAGAATGGATACGTTAACGGCGAACAGGCTGGGGAGGCCGGTCACTATCAATGGTGATGATTATATTGCCGTTGAAAGTCATTTGTTGCTGGAAATGGGCCAAGTTGCAGGGGATGGCATTAGTTTGGTCATCTTTACTGTTGATTATCAGCCAGCACGTGGAGACATGGTTACCTATAACGGGCAGGCTTATACCGTGACTCGTTGGTTACCCTTCAACAGCAAACCGCAAATCTGGATTGAGGAGGACATAGGTGACGATTAAAGGCCTGGAAGAACTCAAACAGAACCTCAGCAATATCAGCAAAAATGCGATACCTCGTGCGACTTCCCAGTCTATTAACCGTGTAGCCGGAAGGGCAATAAGCAGGAGCTCTTCACGGGTGGCAAAAGAGACAAAGGTAAAGCGCAAACTGGTTATGCAGCGCGCCAGGCTTAAGCGGGCGAGTCCTAAAAAGCCAATGGCAACCATCCGGGTAAATCGCGGTAATCTTCCGGCGATAAAGTTGGGGCCGGTCCGGGTTCAGCTTTCACGGCGCAGGCGGGATAGCGGTAGTTCGGGGAGCGTTCTGAAAGTTGGGAATTTCAGCTTTCCTGGCGCTTTTGTACAACAGCTTAACAATGGTCGTTGGCATGTTCTGAGAAGAACCACCAAATCCCGTTACCCTGTTGAAGTGGTGAAAGTGCCACTCGCCACGCCCCTGACAACGGCATTCAGAGAAGAACTGCCCAAACTGATGGAATCGGATATGCCAAAAGAAATGATGGCTGCCATCAAAAATCAGATAAGGCTGGTGACGAAATGATTCACCCACAAATCAGAAAAGCTGTGCTGGATAAACTGAAGTCAACGATCTCCGGGAAAACCTCCTGGTACGACGGTCGACCCGCATTTATCGCACCAGAAGAGTTACCGGCAGTTGCTGTGTATCTGACTGATGCAAGAACCACAGGTAGCAGTATTGACGAGGAGGAGTGGGAGGCCGTTTTGCATATCGAGGTCTTTCTGAAAGCCACGTCACCAGACAGCGCACTGGATAAATGGATGGAAACCCGTATTTATCCGGCAATGGCTGATCTTCCTGCGCTGGTAAATCTTGTCGAGACCATCAGCGTAGGAGGATATGACTATCAGCGCGATGATGAGGCTGCTACCTGGGGATCCGCTGACCTCCAGTATTCATTGACCTATATTATGTGAGGACCTTATGGCAACCCCAACACCAACTACCCCGACGAAAGGTGCCGGAACAACCTTCTGGATTTACACAGGCACAGGTGACGCATACGAAGATCCACTCAGCGACATAGGCTGGACACGGACGGCTAAAATTAAGGAGATTACGCCAGGCGAACTGACCGCAGAATCATACGATGATTCCTATATCGATGATGATGCACCTGAATGGGACTCCACTGCTCAGGGCGTTAAGTCAGCCGGGCAATCAAGCGTCACGCTGGCATGGAAACCCGGTGAGACTGGTCAGCAGGATCTTGTTGACTGGTTCATGAGCGGCGATGAAAAAGCTTATAAGATTAAATATCCAAATGGTGCAGTAGATATTTTTACTGGCTGGATAAATAGTCTGGGTAAAACCATTGCACGAAATGAAGTTATTACCCGTAGTGCTCAGATTACCAATAAAGGAAAACCGTCTCTGGCTGAAGATAATTCCTCCGTTAATCCTTAATGTATTTCGATAGCGGTGCTATAGCACCGCGCTGGAGCAATATAATGACTTATCTTAAGAAAGATATATTAAACCCAGATGGTGAGAATATTCATCTTTTTGAATTGTCTGCCTTCAGTCGTATGACATATATTGAGTTCATGGTTGAAGAGCGAAAATCATTACCGACTGATGGGCTTCCACCTGATGAAAATTTTAAAATTGCGACCTTATTGACTATGCGCGATCAGGCCATGCTTGTTGCTTTATCCTTGAGTGAGGCAGATGACGAGCAGCGCGAGGGGAAAGATATCTTTCCGGAAATTATGCGTAAATATCCTCCAGGATTACTGGGTAGCGCGGCCTTAATGGTCCGTATGCTTTCAGGGATGGTCCCTCCTGTCATTAATGAAACCGAAGAGACTATAGAAGAGGATGCACCGGATCTGGAAAAGTCCTGACCCGCTCACGTCGCTTTGCTATGCGCTTAGCCAGAGAGTTTGGTCGGCCTGACTGGCGCGCCATGCTTTCGGAAATGTCCTCCTCTGAATGGTTCGAATGGATTGAATATTACCAGGAGCGTTGCTTCAGCGACGATCTGCTTGATTCCCATTTCGCAAATTTAAGCTTCCTCGCCGTCAGTCTTTTCACTGATCCAGACAAACACGGTATTTCCGCCCCTGATTTTAGTTTGCTTGCAACAGCCAGGGAAGAAAGCGAGGACGTTTCTGACGAACAGCTTATGTCAATAGCCGAGAGCATTCCCGGAGGAGTTCGCTATGTCCCAGCCAGTGGGTGATCTGGTCGTTAAAATTGATGGTGATAGCGCAAAATTTGATGAGGAAGTTGCTCATCTCAATAAGCAACTGAGCGGGTTAGGCAGAGCAGCAAACGACAGTTCAGCACAGGTTACAGCAGCTTTTTCACGTCAAGAGCGCGCTGCTAAGCGTGCTGGTATTTCAATCGGGCAGTATAAAAATGCGATGCGCATGCTGCCTGCACAGTTCACGGACGTCGCCACTCAGCTGGCTGGTGGCCAGAGCCCCTGGCTAATCATGTTGCAGCAGGGCGGGCAGGTAAAGGATTCCTTTGGTGGTCTGGTTCCGACCTTTCGTACCTTGCTGGGATCAGTAACCCCTCTGGCGCTGGGTATCACCGCATTGACCGCCGCAGGTGCGGGGATGGGGTATATCTATTATAACGGATCGTCAACCCTTTCAGATTTCAATAAAACGCTCACATTATCTGGCAATTCTGCGGGCCTGACTACCGACAGAATGCTGGTACTGGCAAAATCCGGCCAGCAGGCCGGACTTACCTTTGATCAAACCAGTGATTCCCTGACGGCATTAATTAATTCTGGGGTCGGCGCTGGTGCACGTTTTGATGAATTAAGCCAGTCAGTAGCGAGATTTACTGCTGTCTCAGGTGTCCCGGTTGAGAAGGTTGCAGAAGCATTCGGGAAACTGGCTAATGATCCGACATCCGGCCTAATTGCGATGGCGCAACAGTTTCATAATGTGACGGCCGAGCAGATTGATTATGTTGCTCAATTGCAGCGCTCAGGAGATGAAGCAGCCGCACTGCAGGCGGCTAATGATGTGGCGACGAAGGGGTTTAATTCCCAGACTCAGAGCCTAATCGATAACATGGGTACGATTGAGCGCTCTGCTGATTCGTTGAAACGCGCGTTTAAATCCATGTGGGATGCTGCACTCGATCTCGGACGGCCAGATACCGCTGGTGAGATGGCAAGTAAGGCAGAAGCTGCTTTTAAACGGGCTGATGAAATATGGAATCTCAGGAAAAATGACCGTTATGTGAACGATGAAGCCAGAGCCCGTTACTGGAACGACCGGGAGTCGGCCCGTCTGGCCCTTGATATGGCGCAGCAGCAGGCTGGTATTGCCAAGGCCAGTGTAGCTGCGGCAGAAAAGGAAGCGGAAGCAGAATCTGATAAACAGAAATATGCCGCTCAGGCACAGGCCAATTATGCAAAATCGCAGACTGCGCTTGAAAAATATACCGCCCGACAGAATGAATTAAATAAGGCGTTGAAGGAGGGGCATATTCTCCAAGCTGATTACGCCATAAACATGGCGGCAGCTAAAAAAGAATATGAGGCTTCCTTAAAGAAAACAACGAAACCAAAAGGTGTCAAAGTATCAGCAGGCGACCGATCTTCTGACCAGACAAATGCTGAAACTATGCAGTTGATGACTCAGCTTAAACTGCTGCAACAGCATAGCGGGCTTAACGATACCATCAGTCAACAGCGTAAAAATTTATGGTCTTTACAGTCAAAATTCTCGGTTGTCGAAGAGGCATCGAAAACACGCGCGCTCAGCAAAGATGAACAATCTTTACTCGCCAGCAAGGATAAAGTTCTGGCGCAGGCTGAAGTCAATGCAAAACTCGGCGATCAGATTGTCGCTCAGGAACGCTTAAATAAACTTCAGGACAACTCATTAAAATATATTACCCAGATGAATGAAAAAACAGCGGCACTGACAGATAGTGCTGGTCTGGGTGACAAGGGCAGTCAACGTAATCTCGAAAGAGCACAGCTTCGCCAGGGCTGGCAGAATCAGGGAGGAAGCCTGGCTGATGAAGGTTATAAAAAGGAACTGGAGGCACTGGAAGGATACTATTCCGCTCAGGATGAAATGCGGGGTAACTGGCTAGCAGGTGTTGAGTCCTCCTGGCAAAACTACGTTGATATGGCCACCAACTATAACCAGATTGCTGCGGATACGACTAATACTGCGTTGAGCGGAGTGACGAGTAATCTCCAGCAGGGGTTATATGATCTAGCCACCCAGTCTGAAGATGCTGGCGATGCCCTGAGTAACATGGTTGAAGGGTTTGGTAAGACTGTCATCCAAACCTTAACTCAGCTTGCTGCTCAGTGGTTAGTCTACCAAGGGGTACAGCTACTTGTAGGAAAAACTACACAAGCTTCCGCTGTGGCTCCTCTGATTGCAAATGCTCAGGCTATGTCATTGCAGGCACAAATAGCTGCTTACGCTTCAACCGCAGCCATTCCACTTGTTGGTCCTGCGCTTGCGCCTGCTGCTATGGCAGCCGCCGCAGGAATCACTACTCCCCTTGTTGCTGCTATTTCAGCTTCAGCATTAGCAGGCATGGCGCATGATGGTATCGATAAAATACCAGAAACGGGGACATGGTTATTGAAGAAAGGGGAGAGGGTAACAACTGCGGGAACGTCAGCAAAACTGGATGCAACACTGGAACAAGTCAGGCAGCAGAGAGTTGGGGGTGGCAATCCTTTAAGGGTCGAATTCAACAACTCATTCAGTGGGAAACCAGATGACGCAATGCTTGCCTCATTTGATAAGCGTCAGAGGGAGTCTGAAAAACGCCTTGTGAAATACCTGACATCTCAGGTAATGCAACCGACTGAAGAATATGGTCGTGCTATAAGGTCCGTATATCCAGGGCGGAGAATGAAATAATGGCAGATATTTATTATCCCCACGATTATCTTCCAGTACCTCTTTATGATGGGTATGGTTTTAAGCCAGTATCTCCACTCCTGCGAACAGAAATGACAACCGGACGAGCTCGTCAGCGTCGTCGTTATCTTTCCACCCCTACACAAAATACGGTTAAGTGGTTATTCAAAAGTGATGGGCAGGCTCAGCTATTTGAAGCATGGTATCACGAAACTATTGATGATGGTGCCGCTTGGTTTTATATGGTACTGAAAACTCCAATGGGAATTGAACCTTATAAATGCCGTTTTGTTGATATTTATGAAGGTCCAACACCAATGAAACCGGGGAAATGGATGTTCACAGCTACTTTAGAACTATGGAAAAGACCTATTCTTCCTCCCGGCTGGGCAGAATTCCCTGATTTTATTATCAACAGTGACATTCTTGATTTGGCAGTTAACAGGGAGTGGCCTGAGGCATGACAATACTCGACCGCCTCTATGCCAGCAGCGGGCCGGAGGTCATCATTGAAACGCTGCAGATTAATATCGGTGATGAAGTTCACTATCTCTGTAAAGGCTATGAGGACATTACAGCCACGACCGAGACTGGCGATACTGTAACGTTTATTGCCTGTGCGATGGATATTGCATTGCCAGCCCGCAACGCTGATGGCACGCAGGATTTGAAGTTTGCACTTTGTAATATTGACGGTGTTGTTTCGACCACTATTCGTAAAGCCATCAATGACCGTAACGCAGCATCGCTAACCTACCGGAGTTATATCTCAACGGATTTAGCGGCGCCTGCGGCGGTGCCGTACACGTTGCAGATTAAATCAGGCTATTGGACGGCGACAGAGGTGCAGATCACCGCGGGCTATATGAATGTCCTCGATACAGGCTGGCCGCGATACCGCTATACGCTCCCTTCATTCCCTGGTCTGCGTTACACCAACTAAGGATTTCATCATGCTCAACCCTGATAAATATCTTTCGGTCACATGGCTGAAGGGCGGCAGAGTGTACCCGCAGCTCGACTGCTTTGGCATTGTGAACGAGATACGGAGTGATCTTGAATTGCCTCTCTGGCCTGATTTCTCTGGTGTGACAAAAGACGACGGCGGGCTCGACCGCGAAGCGCGCCGGATGATGCTTTCTCTGAAACGTTGCGAACCCTGCGAAGGTGCCGGGGTGGCCTGCTATTCGGGTTCAACCGTCACTCATGTCGGTATCGTCGTCAATATCGGTGGCTTGTTGCACGTGGCGGAATGCAATCCGGGGACGAACGTCACCTTTCTACCTTTGCCGCGGTTTAAGCGGCGATTTGTCAAAGTGGAGTTCTGGCAATGACCATTCGTTTTTTCCCGTCGCGACTGCCCGGCGAACCACTTGAGACGCACGAGCATGGCGTAATCAGTATTCGCAGCTGGCTGGTTGCCAATGTTGAAGAGTATGAAGATAGGGAGGTGTCCCCGTTGGCCATTGAGCTTAATGGCCAGCTCGTACCTCCTGGTGAATGGGCGTTTCGCATCATCCGGCCGGAAAGCGATGTCCGCATGTATCCTGTGCCATTCGCTACCGGGTTTGCCATCGCCAGCCTCGTTATTGCAGTAGCGGCTGCAGCCTACTCCATATACATGATGAACAATATGGACAGCGGTGGCTACACGTCATCTACCGGGCGCAGCCTCGATCTGAACCCCGCGAAAGCAAACAGCGCAAAACTCGGTGATCCGATCCGTGAAGTTTTTGGCCGCCGCCGCATTTACCCGGATTATGTTGTCCAGCCTGTCACCCGCTATGATCCTGCTGACCCGACCATCATGCATGTTCATATGTTTGTCTGTCTGGGGGCGGGTCATTTTGATTATTCTGAGGGTGATATCAGAGTCGGGGATACACCAAAAACGTCTTTGCCAGGGTTCAGCCATACAAACTATCCGCCCGGTACTGATGTTTCCGGCGATGAGCGTAGCGAAAACTGGTTCAACTCGACTGAGGTTGGGGGAACATCCTCCGGATCAGGGTTGGATATGGCGCAGACCTCACCAGACTCAGACGACATTATCGCGGACAGTATGACGGTATCCGGTGCAACCGTAACGTTTACCGGACTTGATACAGATGACGACGATGATGAAGATGAGGACGATAACGCGCTGCCTGAAAGCTGGGTGGACGGCACTATAGTGGAGATTAAAGCGCCAACCAACTTTCTGATTTCGACTTCTTCCGGCTACAGCGTATTTGCGAGCAAACTACTGACTGAGATTGAGCCAGTGGCTGGAATGCCGGTTACGCTCAGCTTTAACAGCGTTGATTACGATCTCTTCATTTCAGCATATTCGCCGGGGCAGGATGCCGTGCCGGGTGAGGGAGGCAGTGCGGCTAAAATTCAGGCCAGCGCTGCGCCAACCACTTACGATTTCTCGCTTGGCAGCACAACATTTACGGTGACCTGGCACGGAACAACTTATACCGTCTCGCTGGTTGCCGTTTATGTCAATATGTCCGGCCTGCTGGCTGTCATCACGGAGGGACTGACGGGGTCAGGCCTGGTGGCGCAGGATAATGGCGGAACGATACTGATTACTGAAGAAGTGAGCCCGTTCGCGGGCGGGTCAGTTATGTCTTCTTCACTTCCAGTTGTTGTATTTGGTGCTGCGCCGATATACACCGCAGGCAGCAAATCAACCGGCGGTAGTGCGGCTATCACGGCAAACGTCACGCTGGCATACAACAGCGCGACGGGTACTCCTTTTTCGGGGATGCCGGAAGGCACTCAGCGTCTATCTCTCTCTCATCGGGGTAATGAGTACCAGATAATTTCAACTGATGGCACAACGGCTACTGTTTCGCGTCTGGTTGATGGCGCGATTGATGCCACATGGCCGGGTTTTTCAGCGCGGACGATGATTGACTATGAAGCCACCGGGCTGAATGACAGTGACACATGGATGGGCCCCTTCCTGGCGAGCCCTGATAATGAAATTGTTGATATGTTTGAGGTGAATTTTTCATTCCCCAGCGGTATCTGCGGCTTCGATAACAAGGGCAAGAAACGCATCCGGCATGTTGAGTGGGAAATCCAGTATCGGGTATATGGTTCAGGTGCAGGATGGATCAGCAAAGCAGGCGAATATGCGTTAAAGAACGTAAACGGCCTCGGGTTCACTGAGCGGATTGTTCTGGACTCACCCGGTCTTGTCGAGGTGCGTTGTCGGCGTCGTAACGAGCAGGGCAGCAACAATGCTCGCGACAACATGTACTGGCAGGCTCTGCGTGGCAGGCTACTTACCCGGCCTGTATCTTATACCGGAGTGACCTCGTGGGGAGTCACTGTTGAAACAGGTGGTAAGTTGGCGGCACAGTCAGACAAGCGAGTGAATGTTGTGGCCACACGAGTTTATGACTCAGGTGTTGCCCGGTCAATTTCGGGAGCTTTATTGCATGCGGGGAATTCTCTCGGTCTTCAGATGGATACGGAAGCCATCAGCACGCTGGAATCAACATACTGGACGCCAGGTGGTGAGTATTTCGACTTTGCTACCGGGGACAGTATTTCGGCGCTGGAAATGCTGCAGAAGATAACGAATGCCGGGAAGTCTTATTTTCTGCTGAGTGACGGACTGGCGTCAGTCGGGCGGGAGGGGGTCAAGCCCTGGACGGGAATAATCACTCCGCACGAGATGACCAAGGAACTGCAGACCGGGTTCACAGCGCCATCGGATGATGACTATGACGGAGTTGATGTCACCTATATCAACGGGACAACATGGGCGGAGGAAACCGTACAATGCAGGACCAGCGATAATCCTACACCGGTTAAAATTGAGGATTACCAACTTGATGGTGTACTTAACCGGGATCGCGCGTATCAGATTGGTATGCGTCGCCTGATGAAGTACCTTCAGCAGCGGGAAACCTACCAGACCACTACCGAACTGGATGCGCTGTGCTACAACGTTGGTGACCGCATTGTTCTGACAGACGATATACCGGATTCAGTGAAGACAATCAGTTGTTTCGTGGAGTCCTTATCAACTGTCGATGGCGTGACGACGATGACGGTATCCGAGCCCCTTGACTGGACGTATCCGAATCCCAGAGCATTAATCCGCTATCAGGATGGATCAGCTTCTGCGCTGATGGTGGCGACTAAGGTCGGAGACTATCAGTTGTCAGTGCCGTATCTCAGCAAGTTCGTCGAACTGGATTTCACCACGCCATCCATTGAACCGGTCAGGCTGGTATTTTGTGATTCTTCCCGCGTGGGTTACAACGCGATAGTGTCTGAAATAGCCCCACAGTCTGACGGAACGTGTCAGGTTACCGCCAAAGAGTACCGCGCGTCATTCTACGACTACGACAACGCCAGCTACCCCGGCGACGTTGCATAAACATAAATAACTCCCAACAACCCGCCTCGGCGGGTTTTTTGTTATAGGGCGACTATGAGCACATACAAAACGAAAAACCCTTTAGGCTCCCCCGCCGCAAAGGACTTGTTCGATAATGCCGAAAACCTTGATGTTTTCGTCAATGACAGAACAAAAGAGGTGTCAGATGACCGGTTAGGAGTGCTCCGTAAAACCTGGTATGGCATGGAGATGATCTTCAGCCGGTTTATCGACTACATCACTGGTCGAGGCGAGCAGGCGGTTGCGGCTATCGGCTGGCAGGAATTGGGGGATTGGGCCATAGGATTGACGGTTCAGAACCGCAATCAGATAGTGGGTTATAACGGTTCCTGGTACAAATACCTCGGAGAGCTTGAGCACGTCATTACCGGAGATTCCCCGGAGAATGATGGCGGCGTGTGGTCGGCTGAAAACCCAACGGGGAAATGGTCGAATATTGGTGATGCGGCTCTTCGCTCAAACCTGGGTTCAAGCGAACCTGGTATGGGCGTTGACCTTGTCCACGGCGCCCGC
>OGSU01000270.1_pt1 | contig 31166 bp, 26 predicted proteins | sample 1573911 | NCBI WGS metagenome assembly OGSU01 (sample SAMN03295839, study PRJEB24534) | human gut metagenome | isolation source: fecal sample 7 from infant 5 | host: Homo sapiens | place: USA: Pittsburgh, PA | collected 2014-07 | reverse complement strand
TAAAAGGACTGAGTCCGATACAATATCGAAAACAATCCTTTAAATAACAGTCTAACTTTTTGGGGTCAGATCAAATCAAATTGACCGCTCTTTTATTTATTACGATTTTCTTTACTTAACCAAATTCATGGCTAAATTCTTCGCACCTTTGAAATCCACTTTACCACTTCCGAGCATCGGAATTTCATCCACTAAGAAGACTTGGCTTGGAAGCATAATCGGAGGTATATTTAATCCTTTAATACGTTCATTGATCTCATCTAAAGAAAGCGTAGATTTAATTAAAAGCACTATGCTCTCGCCTTTTTTATCATCGCTCAAGGCAACGGCAACAAATTGATTTTCCTCATCAAATACTTGTGAAAGTTTCTCTTCCACGCTGCCAAGGCTAATCATTTCACCGCCGACCTTAGCAAATCGAGAATAACGATCCACAATGGTAATAAAGCCGTTATGATCGATATGGCCTTTATCGCCAGTTTTGTAATAACGTACACCGTCAATTTCAACAATCACTTCTGCTGTTTTTTCTGGTGCATTCAAATAACCTTTCATGACTTGCCCACCACCAATCAAGATCAAACCGTCTTCGCCGACTGGTAATTCTTGCAAGCTTTCCGGATCCACAATTTTAATAATGGTGCCCGGTAATGGCATACCTACCGTACCAGCTTGATTGAAGGTAAATTCTTGTAAGGTTTCCGGATCAAGTAAATTAGGCATATTTACACTAGCTACCGGTGCTGTTTCAGTTGCGCCATAGCCTTCGTAAATGTCCAAGCCAAATTTAAGTTTGAATGCTTCTTTTACATCCGCTTTCAATTTTTCGGCACCCGCAATAACCATACGTACGTTTTGTAGCATTAACGGATGGAATTTCTTATTGCGTACATATAATCTAAAGAAAGTTGAAGTACCAAATAAAATACTCACCCGATGTCGAGCACACATTTTTCCTACTGTCGCCCCATCTGTCGGATCCGCTACACTTACCATTTTAATGCCTTCACACAATGGCAATAAAGTTGTCACTGTTAAGCCGAACGAGTGGAAAATGGGTAAGGAATTTAAAATCACATCATCTTTGTGGAAGTTTAATAATTCACCGATCTGTTTAATGTTTGTCAGTAAGTTTTTATGGCTTAATTCAATGCCTTTTGGATCACCTTCACTACCACTACTGAATAAGATGGTTGCAGTATCTTCCAAGCTTACGTCTGCAAAGTAACGTAATTTAACCCACCATTGTGGCGCCAAAAACGCTGTTAAAAATGACCGCACTTTATTAGCCTTGGTGATCGATTTCCCTAAATTTTCCATAAAGAGGGCTTTATCAGCCACCATTTGGCTAAAGTCAAAACCTTTTGCGTTCAACTTATCCAAGAATTTTTCAGAGGTAATGACTTGCGAAATATTGGCTTTTTTCAACGCTTTTTCCATCACTTCTGGGCTTAGCGTGTAGTTTAAATTTACCGGTACTTTGCCCATCACCATTAGGGTCATATTAATAATTGCCCCGATTGATGAACTTGGTAATAACACACCGACATTTTTTTCATTCCCTAAAGTAGCTTTCAAGATTTTCACAAACATTAGCACTGCAGCAATGAATTTCAGGTTATTCAGTTTAGTGCCTTGTGCATCCACGGTAGCTTCTTTGAATAAATTCGATTTTGCTGAATTCAACCAATGATGCATCAGCGACTTACGTTTACTCATGACTTTTTCCCATACTGAGAAAGAAAGTTCGAGTACTTTTTGCTTCATCGCTGTCGCATCAATAAAGCCATGAATTGGTTTACCAAATGCCACTAAAATTTCACGTTTGCCTTGGCGTTTAGTTAAATTCTTATAGAAAGAATCCGCACGAGAGAAGCTGCTGCCCCATAATCCACGTAAATAGAAAGGAACAGTCGTCACATTCTCTAAATCTTTTAATACGTGCTCAAAGCCTTTTTGGAACTCATTGATTTGACCGTTATAGCTGATATGACCTTCTGGGAATAAAGCCACCACTTCACCACGCGCTAAATATTCACGAATGGTTTCAATAGATTCACGGCTTGAACCGCCACCAATTGGGATCACTTTGAAAATACGGAAGAACCAAGTGAGATACCATTTGTTGTAAATTGGACGATACATGACAAATTTAATCGCACGAGGGCTAGCCGCTTGTAACACTAACCAGTCAATCCAGCTAATATGGTTACCTAATAATAGAACTCCACCACTTTGTGGAAGATTTTTTAAGCCATCCACATGAAAACGGTAATTCGCTTTTAACGCAAAGAGCAAAAATAAACGCGTAAATAAATGGGGCACTTTCGACATGGTATATAAACTCGCAGCAAAACATGCAGCCGAAGTTACTAAGAATAAACCTTGAGTCGAAACATTAAGTTGTACAAAAACAATGCTTAATAGCAAAAACACTACCATGAACACGTTTTGTACAAAGTTGTTACCTGCCATGACTTTGCCGCTGATTTTCTCCGGTGCGAAATACTGAATCGTCGCATTCAATGGCACGATTAATAAACCACCAGAGAAACCAAAGACAAAAGAACAAAGTGCTAATACCACCCCACTTTGGGCCAGGGGTAAGAAGAATAACGACACACAAATACCCAACGCACCAAGTGGAACAATACCTAACTCAATATGCAAACGAGAAGCGCGTCCCGCAAGATATGAACCAAGCACAAGCCCTATTCCACTCACTGCAAGAATCGCTTGAATGACAACAGCATTATCTTCATTGAACATTGCTTTATAATGTGCAGGGAATGCCGCTACAATAATTTGTGACACGCCCCAAAACAGGCTTAATCCAATAACACTCAACCAAATATTTTGATCTGCTTTTAATGTGCGAACATTATCTTTTAAATACCCTAAAGAAAGGTATTTTCTCATATCAAACTGAGCTTCTGTATTTTCAGCTTCTTGCTTAAAGAATGGGATTTTAAACGCAAAATAGGCTTCTAGTGCACTCAGTAATACTAATGCTACACCTATCACCCAAACACTTTGTAATACTTCATTCGGATCATCTGATGCCACATAATGCGCTTCAAAGAAGAAAGAAAAAGCAAAAGAACTAAATAGAATGGCCACAATAGTAAGCGCTTGAATGACACCGTTTGCCATACCGATATTTTCAGTGCCCACAATCGATTTAATAATGCTATATTTGGCAGGAGAATAGACCGCACTTTGCGCTGCCAAAATCAATGTCAGTACAAAGGAAATAGCAAACATTCCCGTCATATAACTCAATAAAATCCCAGCACTAATCGCCACAGCCGCTAAACTGCTATAACGAATCACATTGGTGCGAGAAAATTTATCGTTAATAAATGCCGAAGGCGAAAATAAGAAAATAAACGGCAATAAAATCATCGCATTAATTAATGCCGTTAAAACAACCAAACTCTCGCCTGAAAAACTTTTCAGTAATACATTTTGAATGGTAATTTTATGCGCCAAATCCACACTGGCATTAATAAAGGCAATGGCTAAATAAGGTACAAAGCCAGCATATTTTAAGAGTTTCATTTCACACTCTCCGCTTGATAAAGATTAAAGGTTTTCATATTCAAGAGATAAGGTTTTAACACCAACAATAAATCAAATAAATGTTTTAATTTTTCATCTTTTTGTTCGCTATTGGCTAATGCCGCTAAAGTCACCCTCACCTCTTTTTCCGCTAACATTTTTGCTGCAGCTAAATAAGCTTTCACGACATCCATTTCGGCTTCATCACAAAGAACCAAGATCGCCAAAATATCACGTTCTTTTGCTGTAAAAATGCCCTCACGAGGATGCAATAAGCCTTCTGCTACCATGTCTTCGATTTGTTTATCAGAAAGATGAAATTCTGCACATAATTGCTCAATGGTGAACACTTCATTTTCAGCGCCCATGATGATATCCAATAATCCAATAAGGCTTTCATAAGGATTATTCCAATCAAAATGAGGATGAGCAAAAAGTGCTTTAATTTGTGAAATTGTCGCATTGAAATTGCTTTGTAGATATTTAATAAAACTGAGCAACTCCACACAATATTCATCATAGAGATGAAAATTCGGTTTATCTTTTACCGGTTCAGGCAACAAACCTTCTTTCACATAGTACAGCACCGTGGATTTTGGTGTCTGACTAAGCTTAACCAAATCATTCATTTTTAACATAAGGATTTCCCTCTAAGTTGATTTGTTGTGTATTGTATCGGACAAAAATAAAAAGTAAATAGCGTCACTCTACGCTTTTCGTTAAATTTAATAAAAAAGTTGTTCACCACACTATGAACAACTTTCTTAATCAGCTTTAGCTTTCAATTTGTCGCCATAGATCCTTACTGTAAATGACGCCTACTGGATTTTTCTTCGCCCCCATAATAGTTGGAGAAAGATAAACTGGCGTGGTATATTGGAAAAGCGGTAAAGCAAGGTTTTCTTGTTGGATCTTCTCACTTAATTTTAAGTAAATTTCTGACCGCTCTTTTTCATTTAAGCTTTTCAATGCTTGCTCAAAAAGTTGGTCATATTCCGCATTGGTATAGCCATTTTTATTATCAGGACTTTTAGAATAGAACAAACTCAAGAATGCCATTGGATGATTAAAGTCCGCACACCAACCAGAACGAATGACTTGGAAATCACCTTTTTGGCGTTTAGCTTGTAACGTTTGCCAACTGACTGGTTGTGCATCCACACGCAACATATCTGATTGCGTTAATTGCCCCACTAAACGTTGTGCGATATTTACATGCAATGGCGTCTCATCATAAAGCACATTTAAATGCAACGGATGTCTTTCATTAATCTTATTTTGAACTAATAACTGCTCGGCAACAACTGGCTCCCATCTTGAATCTAGTCCATTTAACATGGCTTTCGGTAAAAAATACGAACTCGGAATTGCCGCTGGAATTTCAGTATTCACAATATTGGTGACAGAAATCAACGAAGCTATCGCCTTGCGCACATCTGCCTTCGCAACTTTAGGATCGTTGAGATTAAATTCATAAAAATAACTGCAAAGCTGTGGGAAATGTTGAAGGTCCGCGTGCACTTCTGGTACATCAAGCACCACATCAAAGTCAGGTAATTTAGTGGCGATAAAAGGCAAATATTCTACACGCTCAAAAGCCACATTATTTTTCTGCCAATAATAGGGATTTTTATTTAAGTGTATGCTTTTCACGCTTTCGCTTTCGATCATATAAGCCCCGTTTGTCACTGAGGAATCAGGATCGCGATATTGAGGCACAAGGCTGATATGCGCCAACATTTCCGGTAAATAAGGGGTTGCTTTATCAAGCTCAATGCGTAAAGTGCGGTCATTTTCCGCATAAATTCCTAAACTCTTAAAAGGTTTATTTTTCTCTAAAACACCTTTCGCATTTTTTAGATTGAGATAAGCCAAATAAGATCTTAAAGGACTATTTGATTGAGACAGTGCTTGCCAAGAAAGCATGATATCTTGGGCGATCAAAGGATCACCATTTGACCAACGAAGCCCTTCACGCAAGGTAAAGATCCAGGTTTTGTTATCTTTCGTTTGCCAACTTTCTGCGATACCCGGCACGATTCTCCCTTCCGGATCATAAGCGGTTAAACCTTCATACAAATCACGTAATAAGCCCTCTTGTTCTGGATAACGAACAAACCAAGGCTCAAAAGAAGGGGGATGAGTAAATGCCCGAGTCAGTAGTGTACGATTCGGTTTTGAAGTATTCTCTTGTTTGATAGACTGGCTTTGTGTTGGTTGCTCATCCGTTTCTGTGTTTATCGATTTCTGGCTGTTTAATTTATCACAGCCACTCAATCCAAAAACGACACCGAAAATAACCGCACTTTTAAGCCAAGTAAGGAAAGAATTATCCATTTTCAACGTCTTCTGTTTTAATCCAAAAGAAAAAGAACCAATATTTTACCGCAATTAAAAGGACAATGATCGTTCGACCCACAACGCTTGGGGTAAAATAAAAGCCAATTAAAAGCATTGTGGTTGAAAACGTTAGAATAGAAATTTTTGCTTTTTTCGTCAATGCACGACGTTCATTAAAAGATTTTAGGTGCTTTTGATAAAGCTTCGTCCCTAAAAACCATTGTTCTAAACGAGAAGAACCTTTCGCAAAAGCATAAAGTGTAAGCAGTAAAAAAGGTGTTGTCGGAAGAATGGGTAAAAAAATACCAATAACACCTAATATCAAAGAAATGCATCCAAGAACAATATACATAGCCTTGGTTAAAGAAGTTTTTGGGAAAAACTTAACTAAAACAACACCTATAACGATCGCAAGAGCAATGATGCCAGAAAAAATGATAATAGAAAAAAAGGAAGCGCCGTCCATCATAAACCCTAAATAAAAGTGATACGCAATTATCACTGATTTTTTAGATTTTTCAACCTTGATATTATAGAATTTGCCGCAATTTATTAAAGAAACTATTAGCAAAAGGAATATTTATGTCTAATCCATTACTTCATATTGAAGGCTTACCTCCGTTTTCTCAAATCAAACCGGAGCATATTCAACCGGCAATCCAAAAACTCATCGAAGAAAATCGTCAAGCCATTGAACAAGTTCTAAAACAACCGCACTTTACTTGGAAAAATTTTATTGAACCACTTTCTGAAGCAGGCGAACACTTAAGTCGTGCTTGGTCACCGATCTCCCATTTAAATTCAGTTAAAAACAGCCCTGAATTACGTGATGCGTACCAAGCTTGCTTACCACTACTCTCTGAATACAGTACTTGGGTCGGTCAACACGAAGGGTTATACAATGCCTATTTAGCCTTAAAAAATAACCCTGAATTTGTAGCTTATTCCGTCGCACAAAAGAAAGCCATTGAAAATGCACTACGTGATTTTGAGCTTTCAGGTATCGGTTTATCCGAAGAAAAACAAAAACGTTATGGTGAGATTGTTGCTCGCTTATCTGAATTAAGCTCACAATTTAGCAATAATGTACTCGATGCCACCATGGGCTGGGAAAAAGTCATTGAAAATGAAAGTGAATTAGCAGGTCTTCCTGAATCCGCATTACTTGCTGCAAAACAATCTGCAGAAAGTAAAGGCTTAAAAGGCTATCGTTTTACGTTAGAAATCCCAAGTTATTTGCCAATTATGACCTATTGTGAAAATGCAGCATTACGCGAAGAAATGTATCGTGCTTATGCGACTCGTGCATCTGACCAAGGTCCAAACGCAGGTAAATGGGATAACACCGCGATCATTGAAGAAATCATGACGTTACGTGTGGAATTAGCTAAATTGTTAGGTTTCAATACCTATACTGAACGCTCACTTGCCACTAAAATGGCTGAAAATCCACAACAAGTATTAGATTTCTTAAATAACCTTGCGGATCGTTCAAAAGCACAAGGTGAGAAGGAATTAGCTGAACTCAAAGCCTATTGTGAAAAAGAATTTGGCGTTACTGAACTCGCCCCCTGGGATATCAGTTTCTATTCCGAAAAACAAAAACAACATTTATATGCAATCAATGATGAAGAACTTCGTCCTTATTTCCCTGAAGATCGCGTTATTTCAGGTTTATTTGAATTAATTAAACGTATTTTTAATATTCGTGCAGTTGAACGTTTTGGCGTAGATACTTGGCACAAAGATGTACGTTTCTTTGATTTAATTGATGAAACCGATGAAGTACGCGGCAGTTTCTATCTCGATCTTTATGCGCGAGAAAATAAACGTGGCGGCGCATGGATGGATGATTGTATCGGCAGAAAACGCAATGCCGACGGTTCAATTCAAAAACCGGTTGCCTATTTAACGTGTAACTTCAACGCGCCTATTGGTGATAAACCTGCGCTATTCACCCATGATGAAGTCACGACTCTATTCCACGAGTTTGGTCATGGTATTCACCATATGCTCACAAAAGTTGATGTGCCAGATGTTGCGGGTATCAATGGTGTACCTTGGGATGCAGTAGAGCTTCCAAGTCAATTTATGGAAAACTGGTGTTGGGAAAAAGAAGCACTTGATTTTATTTCGGGTCACTTTGAAACGCACGAACCATTGCCAGAAGAAAAATTAAATCAACTTCTCAAAGCGAAAAACTATCAAGCGGCAATGTTTGTGTTACGTCAGCTTGAATTTGGCTTGTTTGATTTTACTCTTCATCATACTTTTGAAGTGGGTAAAGCTAACCAAGTGCTTGATACCTTAAAAGCTGTGAAAGATAAAGTTGCCGTGATTAAAGGTGTTGAATGGGTAAGAGCGCCACATAGCTTTAGCCATATCTTTGCTGGCGGTTACGCAGCAGGTTATTACAGCTATTTATGGGCTGAAGTGTTATCTGCAGATGCCTTCTCTCGCTTTGAAGAAGAAGGAATTTTCAATCCAGTTACGGGTAAATCCTTCTTAGATGAAATTCTCACTCGCGGCGGCTCTGAAGAACCAATGGTATTATTCAAACGTTTCCGTGGACGTGAACCTCAACTAGATGCATTGCTCCGACATAAAGGTATTGCAAACTAATAACTAAAAAAGAGCGGTCAAATTTTTGACCGTTTTTTATTTTTCTAATATGCAGAAAATAAAAAAGCCCTCGATATTCGAGGGCTTGATTTTTTACTATCGTAATAAAAATTAGCGACGTAAACCTAAACGAGCGATAGTGCTTTGGTATAAAGCAAGATCAGTACGTTTTAAGTAGTCTAAAAGTTTACGACGACGAGAAACCATACGTAATAAACCACGACGACCATGGTGGTCTTTTTTGTGCTCAGCAAAGTGAGCTTGTAAGTGGTTGATTTGTGCAGTTAATAATGCGATTTGAACTTCAGAAGAACCAGTATCTTTCGCATCACGACCAAATTCAGCAACGATTGCTGCTTTTTTTTCAGTACTTAGAGACATTTTTTACTCCTAAAAGGTAGTGTTGTTAATACATCATTCGCCGATCTCTAACTCAGCGATGACAAGGAGCCTTCATTCTAGCGATGAATAGGCTTAAATGCAAGGTTTAAAGCTAAAAAGCCAGATGATTAACATGGTAACCTTCAAATGTTGCCTATTTATCTCCCTCTCATTGCCACATTAACAACTCATCTCTAAATTCATTGAAATATGAAACGATTATTAATTTACTTTTTACACTTTCTTTTTTTGAATATATATAGTCTAATATTTTGTAAATTACTGAAAAATTAAGATATTCATAGATTCTTCAAAATATAATACGGAGTTGAAGATATATGAGTGATAACTTTAAAACTAATACTTTAGATAATCAATTTTTAACTTATAATGATGAAATTACCGAGCTGTTCATATATCATCCTCATTGCTTCAGAGGACATTACAGCACGCTTGGGTTCGCTTTCGACAGATTTCGAGCGGTTTATACCGTGGAAAGTAATGGATGATAAAACAAAAGAAAGCGATTAATTTTCACAAAAATCTGCAAACCATATCAGAAATAAAAAAAATTTGAGCGTTTTTGCACAATTTTAGTCAATAAGATTTTCTATACTAATACCTCATGTACATCAGAAGAGGAAAAATCATGAAAAAAATGATCTCAACCGTATTTTGTTCGCTTATTGCTGGTACATCTTGTGCAAACTCATCAGTTTTTAGCATTAATGTGCCAGATTTACCTAAACACGGATTTCACGCTAAAAACTTGTTAAGTACCGATTATGGTTTTGGTTGCAATGGAGGAAATCTGTCACCAGCGATATCTTGGGCAAATGCCCCGAAAGGGACGAAAAGTTTTGTGGTGACGATCTATGATAAAGATGCGCCAACAGGCATTGGCTGGATGCATTGGGTCGTTGCAAATATTCCTGCAAATACGACCGCTCTTCCTGAAGGCATTAAAGCTGATGGTACTAATTTACCACAAGGTGCGCTGCAAACCCGCACTGATTTTGGCGTGCCAGGCTTTGGCGGAGCTTGTCCACCCGAAGGACAAAAACATCGTTACGAAATTAAAGTCACAGCAGTAAGTGTAGAAACCTTGCCAAATGTGACGGCAGATACAATGCCTGCTGTAGTCGGTTATTTTACTAAAGCTAATGCCCTTGCCGAAGCTTCTATTATTGTGGAACATAGTCGTTAAACAGCACTCGATTGCCGAACCTCTAACGGAGAACAACCAAAATGTTGTTTAAATTTCACGGAAAAACGTGAATGACTTTCATAGCCAACTTCATAGGCGATTTGTGAAATTGGGCGTTGAGTGAGTTGTAACAAATTCAACGCTCGCATCATTCGCACTGTAGTTAATACTTCCCGAAACGATGTTTTTTCTGCAGCGAGATGACGGCGCAATGTAGCTTCACTGGTATTTAACAATTTTGCAATGTCTCCAATTTTCCAGTGATACTCAAAATTTTCTGAAATTTTCTTACTAATTTGACACTTTAAGGATGGGGTAGAAAATGGATTAAATACACCACCCTGTTCCGACAACCAAGCTAGTAATTCCCACAAGCGAATTTCCACAATACGATCAGGAATTTCATCACTGGAAAGTGCTTTTGAAACAATCAAAAAAGCTTGCTGTATAAAAGGATGTGCAGGCAAGTGAAACAGGCTTTCAAAGGGTTTTGGCTTTGAAAGCAGCCCAAAAAATCTCTCAACCACTGCATTATCAATAGATAACCAATCCGCTTGATATACACCTAGTTCATCAGGTTCATTAATCACATCAAATCGTTGATTTCCTGCCAACATTACCATTTCACCAGCTTGGATAATTTTCTCTCCATTTATCCAACGTAGAATTTTCCGACCACGCCGAACCCAAATAACGGTAGGTTGCGTAAAATAAGATTTGTCTAGTTTCAATTTATGTTGTTGTATAACAGTACTTTTTTCAGCAAAATTAGGACGAATGGGCATAAAAATTCCTTGTAAAAGTGCGGTCATTTTAAGTAATTTTTTATGAATGTTCTAGATTATGCTAAACACCCGTTCCAACTTCTAAATGAAAGATCATTTAGAATTCATTCACTTGAGCTACACCCCCAAAAACTGGACTCCTATTTGATGTGCAGATTATGGCGCATTTTTACCAATTTCGCTTAGACATTATTAAACTCATCACAGAGCAGGATTTCAGTATTCGAGAAGTCGCAAAACTTTATCATATTCCCCCTTCAACAATCGTTGATTGGCTAAAAGCTTTTCACCAAAGAGGACTAGATGGCGTAAAATCTCCCTATAAGCCCGCTAATCTAGTAAAAATACCTAAACCTAAGAATAAAAAAATTGAAGTCCCCGAATAAATGGATTTATGTCACAAGCCTTTAAAAAACCACAACGTGAACTAGCTTATTTGCGTACGGAGAATGCTTACTTAAAAAAGTTAGAGAAATTATTGCGTCAGAAACGACGGCAGAAAAAAGAGCCATCATCAATACGTTAAAATCGAGTTATCGCCGTGTGACGTTTAAGCTAAGAGAAACCATTAAAATTAACCATAAAAAAGTGCAACGTATTATGCAATGCTTAGGACTTAAGGGAAAATGCAAGACACAACAATATCGTTCTTATCAAGGTAAAGTCGGGCGTATTGCGGATAATCTGTTACAACGCGATTTTACGGCAACACAGCCTAATGAAAAGTGGGCAACCGACATTACCGAATTTAAGTGCGCTGAAGGCAAGCTCTATTTATCCCCCATTAAGGATTTATTTAACAATGAAATTATTGCTTATGATTTAGCGAGAAGCCCAAACTTTGAGCAAATCAGTCTAACTTTTTGGGGTCAGATCAGTAAATACCTATCCTTTTCTGCGCTTAGTGGAGTAATTAGAAACTCTTTTCTAAAATCAACCGCACTTCTTTTTCTGAGTTCTGAGTAAGAATATAATGTATCTAAATTACTATCTTGTTTCTTCCAAGATAGATTGATTTTAGGCGTGATACCGAAAAGATGCCAATCACGTTTCCATAAATTAAGTGATGTATTATAAATTATATCTTTACGAATTTTACCCAATGGAAGAATGTCACCTAAAATTGCTTTATCTTTAAAATGTCGCTGTGAAATTCCCATATTTAAACGAGTAGAGATTCCGTATTCCCATTCTTGCCCCCAACCAAAACGTAAACCTTTTAAGGTTGAGCTATATCGTTTTACTTGTGTACTCTCATTATTTATATCAGCACCGATATAAAAGTATTGTCTAGGATTTCTAAGCCACAGCAAGGTTGTTGAGGCTAATTTATTAGAGCCATTTTGGTATCTATTTTCAAAATAATATTGTTTCCCCCACTCTAGCGCAGTAGTAATTTGCCAATTAGGAGACATCCAATATTGATATTCTGTACGAATCCCATTACCCCAATTATAACGATGATTACCATACCAACGGCGCTCATAAAACGGTAAAACTGAGAAAGTTTGCTTCGCTCCCTTATGTCTGTATCCTAAATAAGTTCGATTATAAAGATCATCATAATCATGATGATTCCAATACGTTTTTCCGTGTAATTCAGTTTCTATATGCAAATAATGTGCATTAAAAAGATTAAAATCGCGTTCAATACCAATGCTATAAGCAAAGCCACGGGCTTTTTGCGGCAGCATATCCTCACCCTTTGTAAAACCCGTATTTTCGATATTTCGAGCCGAGGATGTATTGTTCACATTATGCTCATTTAGGTAATAGGTAGAAAGAGAACTTTGCCAACTATCTCGTTTGTCTAATTCCTCTAAATAAGCATCAATTAATTGATTGGCTGGGGAATATCTCTTACTGCTTGAGCTTTTTGGAACTGCTCTCGTGCATTGTTATCTTGTTTATCGAAAAATAAGGCTTTAGCTAATTCAATACGTACAGGATTTAAATTAGGCTGGTTTGCTAGCAACTGACGATAATTTAGGATGGCAGATGGATAATCATGCTCAGCTTCTGCTACAGCGCCTTTTGCAAAGAGATAAAGTGCGGTGTCCTTTTCAGGAAAACGCTGATAAATCGTCAACAATTTTTTTACGACATCGAATTGCTGTGTTTGTAACGCTTGATTGATTAAGCGTTCTGTTGTATCTAAGTTATTAGTAGATAAAATTGAAATCGGGATTTCCGGGTTATAAGTGCGGTTTATTTCAATTTCACTTTTTTCTGGTAGCTTTACTTTCGCTATATTTTGAATCTGTTCTATGTGATCGGGCTGTATATTAGCTATCGTTTTTAGTGGTAAAAATACGGAAAATAATAGGATAAATTTTTGTCTTTTCATAATTTGGAATCAGGGAATAAAAAACTACCCAAAATGAATTGGGTAGTTTGTAAATATTAAATTATTTTTGTTTTTCTGCAGCAAAGCCCCCAACAAATTGTTCCCATTTTGAGGTTGTATTTTGATTGGTTTCTCGAGTTATGTTAAACGTACCTGAGAGCTGATCAGCGTTATCTCCCATTAACATGCCATGATATTCCCCTGTATAAGGTGAATTAGGAAAATCTTGATTGATCGACTCAGTTTTTCCGCCAAAAGATATTCTACCTACATCATTACTGATTGAACCATCTTTTAGTATAATTGAGGTTGGTTCATAGTTATTTTGTGAAATAGACAAATCCATATTTCCATTAATTCGTTTTTGAGTGAAATTTACATTTATTGTTACATCAAAATAGCTAAGATTTTTACCTGTACGATCTTTAACCGGACCGCCATCTATAGATTCTCTGTATCTATAATTTGAGCTAGATTTACCTTTATATACGGCATCACCAGATAACTTTCTGAGTTGTTTGTATAACGTCGGATTACCGCCATAACTAGCATAATTTCTTCCAGCAACCGACTCAATTATGTATCCAGCTTGTTCCAGATTATAAATGTGCATATAAGAGGTTTTAGTTTCGTTAACTTTCCCATTCGCCGTAATTTCATCTCGTCCAAATTTTGAGTCAGTTTTAGGTGATTTTAATTCAATTAATTCAGCTTCTGCAGTTTCAGCTCTTTTTACAGCTGCATTTTTTTCTGCAAGAGCCTGTTCTTTTTCTTGATTCGCAGTATTGGCTAATAATTCAGCTTGTTTCGCTTTTTCATTTGCCGCTTGCACCTCATTTTCTAAACGTGTTTTTTCTAATTGATGATTTTGTGTAGCTTGAGTAAGTTGTTCTGATAAATCATTTTTTTGTTGAGTGAGGGTGTCAATTTCTGATTTTTTACTGTTTAACTCATTTTGAAGATTTCTTGCATTTTCTTCAGCCGTGGTCGCTCGCGCTTTTATTGTAGTTACTTCTCTTTCTTTTTCAGAAAGATTGTTTGTTAATGTATTTACTTGATTTTGTAAATGTTGCTCACGAGTATTGGCTTCTGAAAGTGCGGTTGTTTTTTCTGCTAAATTTTGGTTAGACGTATTTAATTGTGTTTCTAACGATTGAATTCTTGCATTTGATTGAGCGACTAAATCTTCTTGTGTTTTCAAATGTTCTTTTGTGTTTTTTAATTCTTCTTGAAGTTGAGTTAGTTTTTTGTTTAATTCTTGCGCTTGAGCACTTGAAGATGACGTGAGATTATTAATTTCTTGCTGTAATCGATCGGCTTCCGCAGTTTTTTCATTTAAAGCATGTTGAGTCGCCGATAAATTTTGATTTGCCTTAGCAAGTTCTGTTTCTGCAGATTTTTTCTCAGCTTGTAATCTTTGAAGCTCGGTTTGTGCCGCAGCTAGATCTTGTTTTGCTTGAGTACGTTCAGCTGTTATTGTGGCAAGATTTTGTTCAGCTTGTTTTAACTGTTTCAGTTGTTCTGCAAGATTCTCTCTTGCTGTGGTTAAATCATTTTCTGCCTGCGTAGATTTAGCTTGAGCGGTGGCGAGTGCTTGTTGAGTTTGTTGCAATTGTGCTTTCAGCTCATTTGTTTTCTGTTGTACCGTATTTATTTCTCGTTGTTTTGCTTTTGCTTCATTTTCGTGATTTTTCTTTGCGTTAGCTAATTCGGCTTGTAAAGCGACGATTTTTTGTTGCAAAGTGACAAGTTGTTGATTCGCAGAGTCTGCTTGTTGTTCAGCTTGTGTAAGTTTTGCTTGAGCATTTTGGGCTGCTTCGGTTTGTTTAGCGAGTTCTTGTTGATAACGGGCTGTAGCTTGTTGGATTTCAGATTCTAATTGCGTGACTTTATTATTTGCAGCATTTGTCGCTTCCATTTGTTTCGCTAACTCAGCTAAATATTGTTTTTCAGCTTGTTCAAGTTGTTGTTTTAATTTTTCCGCATTTGCTTTAGCTTGTTCCGCTTCATTTTGCGCTTGGTTTAATGCAGTTTCATTTTGTTTTTGCGCAGCTTCGTGAGCTTTTTGTTTTGCTTCGTTTAATTTATTTTCTGCGCTTTGGGCTTGTTGTTGAGCAATAGAAAGCTTTTGTTCTAACTCTTTTAATTGTGCGTTATTGTTATTTCCACTGGAGCCACCACCAGAGCTGCAAGCGGTAATACCTAATGAAATAAGAATAGCGACAGCAGTATTTTTAACTGAAAAATGCATAATGATTTCCTTTGATTTAGCTGTGAAATTTTTATAAAAAGTGTGTAAAATGCGACCTATTCTAAAAGTTATCTACAATTCTCTCTAACAACAAATAGTGTGGAACATGCACTCAATTTGTTGGTGGACTAATCAAATAAAAAGGAATTATTGTGAGTGTAAATGAAAAAATCAGAGCTATTCGTGAAGTGAATCAATGGTCGCAAGAAGAAATGGCAAACAAAATGAATATGTCCACCAATGGTTATGCAAAAATTGAACGTGGAGAAACTAAATTAAGCCTACATAAATTGGAGCAAATTGCGAATATTTTTAATGTTGATGTATTAGAATTAATGAATACGGGTGGAAAAGGCGTTGTATTCCTGATGAATGAAAATGGAGATCATTCTGCAAACTATTATAGTGATAGTGATAATTTAGCTTCAGAAATTGAGAAATTTAAAATGATTGTTTCTCATAAAGATGAGATTATTCAGCAGAAAAACGATGAAATTTGTGCATTGAAAGAGATTATTGCATTATTAAAATCAAAATAATAATTTGGGTTATAGTGAATAAATAAAGGCTAGTTTCAAAAGAAATTAGCCTTTGTTAAATTCTTTATTCAAATTTACCGCACTTTGGGATTAACCTAGCGTCGCTAAAATAATTTGCTCTTGATCAATGTGAATCCAAACCTGTTGTCCGATTTGCCATTGATTCGGCTGGTGGACTGTGGCACAAAATTCAATATCGCTTTGAGTAAATTGAAGGATCGCTTCCTCTTCATTTAGTGATTTGATATTTACAGGGAACTGATTAGATTGATTCTCCAGTGGTTTTTCACTAATTTTCACCCACGGCGCTTTGAACATCAGCATCACTTCTTTTTCTGTAATCAGTTTCAAACGAGACTAGCTTTTTGTGGTAATAGAAACTTGCAACGGCGTTGGTAATCCTTGCACATTCACATCCACAACACAACGAGAGTCAATGATTCGTTGTTGTGCCACTCGCCCAAAAAATTGATTGCGTGCGCTACTTTGTAAAGAAAAACGTGCAGTTGCCGTGAGTAAACTATCTAACGGCACAGATTCATCTTGTAGGATATGAAAAGCGTGTTCTTGCGTACGTTCTAATAAATCATAAAGCTGTAGCAAACGCTCGGCATAAGTGTTAAGTGCCGTACCTCCGCCATTTTTTCCACCTGTATTTCGTTCAAGCAATGGGCGAGGGCTGATTTTATTCATGGCTTCTAAATGATCCCACGCACTTTTATAGCTCACTTTTGCATTTTTCGCTGCTTGATTAATCGAACCGCTTTGTTGAATTTCTTTGAGTAAACACACTCGTTTTGGAACGATAAAAAGTGCTTGTTGAAGTTTAATGGTGAGTAAAATTTCGGTGTTTTTCATTTTGCTGTTCCTAAGTAATCCTAAGTGGTAATAGCAATGCGAAATTGATCTATGAACCTGTTTCAGGGTTAAGTTTAGAAGCGGGTGTATCGAACCTCTTTGATAAAAACTACTACTATCAAGCAGGTTACCCAGAAGAAGGACGCGTTTATTTCGGCAATATCCGATATAAATTCTAAAATAAAAAACGGGCAACTTGTGAAACAGGTTGCCCGTTGTTTTTATAAAGTTATTAGTCCTTCAGCGCTTTGATTTTCTCAATCACGTTTGTGGTTGAACAGCCATTTTCGAAATTCAATACACGAACATCACCGCCATTTGCCCACACTTCTTTACTTCCAGCAATCTCTTCAGGTTTATAATCACCGCCTTTCACCAATAAATCCGGTAAAATCTCACCAATTAAACGTTGTGGCGTGTCTTCATCAAAAGAAACGACCCAATCTACTGACGCTAAACCTGCCAATACTGCCATACGTGCATTCAGATTGTTAATTGGACGACTTTCACCTTTTAAGCGTTTAACTGAGCCATCTGTATTCACGGCAACAATTAAACGATCACCAAGTTTACGAGCATTTTCTAAATAAGATACATGACCAGGGTGAAGAATGTCGAAACAACCGTTTGTCATCACGATTTTCTCACCGCGCGCTTTAGCATGATCGACCGCCATTTTTAATTGGCTTTCTGACATAATACCGAAGCCGGTTTCAGAACGACCATGGATCGCATTCTCTAACTCCACAGTAGAAACCGTTGATGTACCCAATTTACCGACCACAATACCTGCCGCCACATTAGCTAAATAGCAAGATTCTTCAAAAGAACGTCCATCTGCAAGTGCGGTTGCTAGAACACTGATTACCGTATCGCCCGCACCTGTTACATCGAATACTTCTTTGGCAACGGTTGGTAAGTGGAATGGCTCTTGATTTGGACGAAGTAGTGTCATGCCTTTTTCAGAACGGGTCACTAAAAGTGCGGTCAATTCAATGTCTGAAATTAATTTTAAACCTTTCTCAATGATTTCTTCTTCAGAATCACACTTACCTACCACCGCTTCAAATTCTGACATATTTGGTGTAAGTAAAGTGGCGCCTCGATAACGCTCAAAATCTGTGCCTTTTGGATCGATCAACACCGGTACATTCGCTTTGCGTGCAATTTGGATCATTTTTTGCACATCTTTTAACGTGCCTTTACCATAATCTGAAAGCACTAACGCACCAAAGTTTTTCACTTCCGCGTCTAATTTCGCAAGCAACTCATGACATTCCACATTTTGGAAATCTTCTTCAAAATCCAAACGAAGTAATTGTTGATGACGAGACAAAATACGTAATTTCGTAATAGTTGGGTGAGTATTCAATGCTACAAAATTACAGTCAATTTTTTGATGTTGTAATAAATTGGTTAAGGCTGTGCCTGTTTCATCTTGACCAATTAAACCTAAAATTTGCACAGGGACATTAAGAGAAGCAATATTCATTGCCACGTTTGCTGCACCACCTGCACGCTCTTCATTATCTTGCACACGAACCACAGGAACCGGTGCTTCCGGTGAAATACGATTAGTTGCACCAAACCAGTAACGGTCAAGCATAACATCGCCTAACACTAATACTTTTGCTTGATTAAAATTGGCAGAATATTGAGCCATTTTGAAATCTCTCTGTTGGAATAATAAAAATTTGGCGCAATTTTACCACAACTCAAATTTGCGATAAACTACACGCCGAACTAACCAGAAAAGAATTATGAAAAACGAAAAACTCCCTCAATTTCAACCGCACTTTCTAGCCCCTAAATACTGGGGATTTTGGCTTGGTGTGACGATTTGGCGAAGCCTTTTGTTACTTCCCTATCCAATTCTACGTCATATCGGCAATGGCTTAGGCTGGTTTTTCTCAAAATTAAAAGTGGGAAAACGTCGTGCCGCGATTGCTCGCCGAAACCTTGAACTCTGCTTCCCAGAAATGCCTGAGCAAGAACGTGAAGCCATTTTGCAAGAGAACTTACGTGCTGTTGGAATGGCAATTATTGAAACCGGCATGGCATGGTTTTGGTCTGATGCGCGCATTAAAAAATGGTCAAAAATTGAAGGATTAAATTATTTAAAAGAAAATGCCCAAGACGGCATTATCTTTGTTGGTGTCCATTTTCTTACGCTTGAATTAGGCGCGCGTATTGTGGGATTACATCATCCTGGCGTAGGCGTTTATCGTCCCAATGACAATCCCGTACTGGATTGGTTGCAAATTAAAGGTCGTTTACGTTCAAACAAAGATATGCTGAACCGAAAAGATCTGCGTGGTATGCTCAAAGCCTTACGTAAAGGTGAAACCATTTGGTATGCGCCCGATCACGATTACGGCAGAAAAAATGCGGTATTTGTGCCTTTCTTTGCTGTACAAGAAGCGGCTACCACAACAGGTAGTTATTATCTGCTTAAATCAGCACCAAATTGTAAAGTCGTCCCTTTTGCCCCATTGCGTAACAAAGACGGCTCAGGCTATACAGTCAGTATTTCACCACCCGTGGATTTTTCCGATCTTTCGGATGAAACGGCAATCGCTGCAAGAATGAATAAAGTTGTGGAAAAAGAAATCTTAAAAGGTGTGGAACAATACATGTGGCTACACCGCCGATTTAAAACGCGCCCAACCGAAGATGAGCCAAGTTTGTATTCATAAGTGCGGTTGATTTTTCATCTATTTTTGAGCATAAAAACGACATATAGAAAAATAAGGAAATTTTTCCTTATTTTTTTCTTGATCTTTATATAATTAAATATATAATGAATCTCGTTTTAGATAGTAAACTTGTGTTATGACAGACACTCTACTGGCTAGTGCATTCCCCCCACTCCTTTTGCACTAGCCATTTTTTTTGAAATCTCTTACCATATCTCACCTTTTTCTTTTTTCTTAAAAATCATGAACAACTTAGAACTTGAACGTTTACTAAACGACAAACTTAGCACAGACAGAATTAACGATTACGCGCCTAACGGTTTGCAAGTAGAAGGCAAATCAGAGATCCAAAAGATCATCACAGGTGTCACCGCAAGCCAAGCACTAATTGATTATGCTGTTGCACAACAAGCTGATGCAGTGCTTGTCCACCATGGCTATTTTTGGAAAAGTGAAAATCCATGTATTCGCGGCATGAAAGGCAAACGTATCAAAACCTTGCTTGTGAATGACATTAATTTATACGGCTACCACTTGCCTCTGGATGTTCACCCAGAATTAGGCAACAATGCAAAACTTGCTCAGTTATTAGGGATTGGCGATCTTCAACCTTTAGAAAATGGCTCAACTAGCATTCCTGTTTGGGGAACGTTAAAAGAGCCCGTTACCGCTGAAGAGTTTGCGCAACGTATTGAACAAGTGCTTCAACGCAAACCGTTAATTTGCACCGAAAATGGACCGCACTTAATCCGTAAAATTGGCATTTGTACCGGTGGTGGACAAGGCTATATTGATTTAGCTGCAGCACAAGGTTGTGATGCCTTTATTACCGGTGAGGTTTCGGAGCAAACAATTCACTCTGCTCGTGAGCAAGGTATTCATTTCTTTGCGGCTGGTCATCATGCGACTGAACGCTATGGTATCAAAGCATTAGGTGAATGGTTGGCAACGGAATATGGTCTGGATGTAGAATTTAAAGATATTGATAATCCAGCCTAACTGGTACAAAGTGTGATTGATTGCCGAAAGCACACAAAACAAGTATAATCTTGTCGATTTTTTTAACTCAAACATAGGAGAAAATATGGGTTTCTTAACTGGTAAACGTATTTTAGTAACAGGTCTTGCAAGCAACCGTTCTATTGCTTACGGGATCGCAAAAGCAATGAAAGAACAAGGCGCTGAACTTGCTTTCACTTATTTAAACGATAAATTACAACCACGCGTAGAAGAATTTGCAAAAGAATTTGGTTCTGACATCGTATTACCTTTAGACGTAGCGACCGATGAAAGCATCCAAAACTGCTTTGCAGAATTAAGCAAACGTTGGGAAAAATTTGATGGTTTCGTACACGCTATCGCATTCGCACCAGGCGACCAATTAGATGGCGATTACGTAAACGCAGCAACTCGTGAAGGCTACCGTATTGCTCACGACATCAGTGCATTCAGCTTTGTAGCAATGGCACAAGCGGCACGTCCTTACTTAAATCCAAATGCAGCATTATTAACCCTTTCTTACTTAGGTGCAGAGCGCGCAATTCCTAACTACAACGTGATGTGTTTAGCGAAAGCATCTCTTGAAGCAGCAACTCGCGTAATGGCAGCTGACTTAGGTAAAGAAGGTATTCGTGTGAATGCAATTTCTGCAGGTCCAATCCGTACTTTAGCGGCATCAGGTATTAAAAACTTCAAGAAAATGTTTGCTACATTCGAGAAAACAGCAGCATTACGCCGCACTGTTACTATCGAAGATGTGGGTAACTCAGCAGCATTCTTATGCTCAGATTTAGCATCTGGTATTACCGGTGAAATCGTTCACGTAGATGCAGGTTTCAGCATCACTGCAATGGGCGAATTAGGCGAAGAATAATTTTTCGTACAATCTATTTTTAGGCAGGCTTTTCAGTCTGCCTTTTCTCTTTTTTTAAATATAACTATGTTCCAAGATAATCCACTACTCGCACAACTTAAGCAACAAATCCACGATAGCAAAGAACACGTTGAAGGCGTGGTAAAAAGTACTGATAAAGCTTATGGTTTTTTAGAGTGCGATAAAAAAAGCTACTTTATTGCCCCTCCTGCAATGAAAAAAGTGATGCATGGTGACAAAATCAAAGCCACCATTGAAAAGCAAGGCGATAAAGAGCAAGCTGAACCTGAAGAATTAATTGAGCCAATGCTCACGCGCTTTATTGCCAAAGTGCGGTTCAATAAAGACAAGAAATTGCAAGTTTTGGTTGATCATCCAAGTATCAACCAACCCATTGGTGCGCAACAAGCTAAATCCGTCAAAGAAGAATTACAAGAAGGCGACTGGGTCGTCGCAAATTTGAAAACGCACCCATTACGTGATGATCGCTTTTTCTATGCTACTATCAATCAATTTATCTGCCGTGCTGACGATGAATTAGCCCCTTGGTGGGTCACGCTGGCACGTCATGAACAATCTCGTCATCCTGTGCAAGGTGCAGAAAGTTATGAGATGTTAGATCAACAAACACGTGAAGATCTGACCGCACTTCATTTTGTCACCATTGACTCTGAAAGCACTCAGGATATGGATGATGCCCTTTATATCGAACCTATCGAGCAAAATGGTACACAAAGCGGCTGGCGATTAGTCGTTGCCATTGCTGATCCAACAGCTTACATTGCATTAGATTCACAAATTGAAAAAGACGCTAAACAGCGTTGTTTCACCAATTATTTGCCTGGCTTCAACATTTCTATGTTGCCTCGTGAATTATCTGATGAATTATGTTCATTAATGGCAAATGAAACTCGTCCTGCATTAGTGTGTTACATTGAAACAGATCTTGACGGTAACATCACGGCTAAACCGCATTTTGTATCTGCTTATGTGCAATCTAAAGCAAAATTAGCCTATAACAAGATTTCAGATTATTTAGAACAAGTACCGGATGCATGGCAACCGGAAACACCTGAAATTGCCCAGCAAATTAATTGGTTACATCAATTCACTCTAGCGCGTATTCAATGGCGTAAAATCCATTCATTGTTATTTAAAGAGAAACCGGACTACTCTTTTATTCTCGCTGAAAATGGCAAAGTAAAAGAAATTAAGGCGGAATATCGTCGTATTGCAAATCAAATCGTGGAAGAATCCATGATTATTGCCAATATTTGTGCGGCTCAATTCTTAGTTGAGCATGCACAAACCGGTATTTTTAATACACACACTGGCTTTGATAAGAAATTCTTAGAAAACGCGCATAATTTCTTAATGGCAAATTTAGCCAATGAAGAAAATCAAGCTGAGCTTGCTGAGCGTTATTCTGTGGAAAATTTGGCAACCTTAAAAGGTTATTGCCAAATGCGTCATGATATTGAACCGATTGAAGGTGACTATTTAGAATTCCGTTTACGTCGTTATTTAACCTTTGCGGAGTTTAAATCGCAATTGACTCCACATTTTGGTCTTGGATTAGAAGGTTATGCGACATGGACATCGCCTATCCGTAAATATTCCGATATGGTGAACCATCGTTTAATTAAAGCCGTGCTTACACAGCAAGCTTGTGAAAAACCACAAGATGAAGTGCTGGCTCGCTTACAAGAAGCCCGTCGTCAAAATCGATTGGTTGAGCGTGATATCGCAGATTGGTTATATTGTCGTTATCTTGCTGATAAAGTCGCTGAAAATGCGGAGTTTGATGCAGAAGTGCAAGATGTGATGCGTGGCGGTTTACGTGTTCAATTACTAGAAAATGGTGCATCCATGTTCGTACCAGCTTCCACGTTGCATCCAAATAAAGATGAAATGCAAGTGAATGCTGATGAATTGGCAATGTATATTCAAGGGGAACGCCGTTACAAAATCGGTGATTTGGTGAAAGTGAAACTTACCGAAGTACGAGAAGAAACTCGCAGTATTATCGGTCAATTAATCATTTAATGACCACTTCCCTTCTAACACTAGAAATGCCGCTCGTTACATAACGGACGGTATTTTTTTATAGCGCTGAAGTTGTGACAATATTTTGTACGTTGATAGTATCATCTTGGGATAGATTGAAGATGAACAATATCGAGGTGAGGTATGGATATAATATCCCCGCCTTAAAGAGCGGGGATAAAATTAGCATTTAGGCAGAATTACATTTTAGGAATTTCTATGCCCGATGAAAGCACGTCTTGAATATCGGATTTTAAGACATCTGCTTTTGGTCCATAAATCGCTTGGATACCAGAGCCTTTCACGATAAAGCCCATTGCACCAGCTTGTTTCCAACTTGCTTCATCCCCCACTAACTCTGGATTATGTACGGTGATACGTAAACGTGTCATACAAGCATCTACATCTGCAATATTATTACGTCCACCAAGTAAGTTGATGATTTGAATAACTTGCATGCTAGCATTCGCCACTTTTGGCTCATTGCTAGATACTTCATCTGAACCTTTCGCATCATAGTTACCATTACGGCCTGCTGTCGCGAGATTAAATTTCTTAATCATAAAGTTCGCGATAAAGAACATGGCAACGGCAAATAGGATAGATACCCAAATAAAGTTGATCACATCCATACCGATACCGGCTTTAATCGCCATTGGTGTACGTGTTAAGAACTCAATGTTACCGAATGAATGCACACGTAAGTCAACAATATCTGCCATGGCGAAAGCACAACCTTGTACTAACGCATAAACAATATAAAGCGGCAAGGCGACAAACATAAACATGTATTCAATTGGTTCAGTCACACCAGTTAAGAACACCGCAAGTGCAGAAGAAAGGAAAATACCTTTATAGAGTTTTTTCTTGTCTTCATCCACATTGATATACATTGCGAGAGTCAAACCCATTAAGATACCGGTTGAACCAATCATTTGTCCTACTTTGAAGCGAGCAGGTGTCACGGTTGAAAGTAGCTCGTTATATTGGGTTACATTACCCGCGTCTTTAAGGTTAATTAAGTCAGAAATCCATGCAAGCCATAGTGGGTCTTGACCAAATACTTGTTTACCTTGTTGTACACCTGTTAAGAATTCATAAGTACCGCCTAATGAAGTATAGTTCATTGGGATAGTTAACATATGGTGTAAACCAAATGGAAGTAATAGACGCTCTAAGGTACCATAAATAAATGGTGCTAAAATTGGCGCTGAGTTTTGTGAGTTAGCAATCCATTGACCGAAATGATTGATTCCTGTCTGCACTAAAGGCCAGAATAATGATAGGAAGATCGCCACTAATACAGAACGATAAATAACAACGAAAGGAACGAAGCGTTTACCATTAAAGAACGTCAGTACTTCAGGTAATTTACGGAAATTGTAGTAACGGTTAAAAGTTGTTGCACCCACAAAACCAGCGATAATACCAACGAACACACCCATATTTAACGCAGGTTGCCCAAGCACATTCACAAAGTAATTCGCCACAGGAATTTCACCGGCCAATACTGTACTGACATGTGCATTTGGATCCGCTAGCATTTCAAGTTTCACACCGAAAAAGTTACCGGTAATTAAGTTAATTAAAATGAAAGCAAGACCCGCTGCAAATGCCCCACCCGCACGCTCATTTGCCCAGCTACCACCAATCGCTAAAGCAAATAATAAATGAAGGTTACCAATAATCCCCCAACCAATTTGGGCGATAATGTTTCCGACAAGCGCTAGCCATTTCGCATCGCTAATCAAAGGCAGTGAGTTACCAATACTCACCATTAAACCCGCGGCTGGCATCACAGCAATCACAACCATTAGGCACTTACCGAATTTTTGCCAAAATTCAAAACTGAGCATTTTTTTCATATTGATTCTCCTACAAGATGAGAGCAACTTCTACGCCAAAATGGTCGGAAACAATCGGTTTATTTTTACCATTAAAAATAACCTGACTGGATAAAACCCTTTTTGCTTGGTTTAAAAAAATATAATCTAATCGCTTTTCTTCACTATGGCCTTTCCAACCGTCAATCGCTTTCTCCACAGTGATACCGCTATCCTTTTGCTCTGCCATTTCAAATGTATCGAATAAGCCTAAGGATTTAATCTGCTGGTAAGCTTGCTGATCGCTTATTGCATCAGTATTGAAATCCCCCATCAGGATTTTAAGATTCGCACTTTGACTTCGCTCTACAATATAACGAATATTATCAAGTTGGTTTTCACCATCACAATTTGGCAAATTGATATGGCAAGAATAACATTCAATTAACTGGCCTTGATATTCTACCGTCAAGCCAATGATTTTACGCGAGAGAATCGAGTCAAGACGTTGATGTTGGCTACAATAAAACGCATCAACATCATAAACGGGCAAGCGTGTTAAAAACGCAATGCCCTCATCATATTTATCGTAACCAATATGCGAATTGCTCCAAAAAAGCGAGTATTTCTCTGCAACGCGTTGATTGATTTTATTTAACAGAATAACACCATAGTTATCTTGCTTTAACGTTGGCGAAATAGCAGGAGACGACATCCATTGATTAACCTCTTGTAGGGCAATGATGTCATAACCCTTTTCCACAATAGTCTCAGCAAGAATCTCTATTTTTTCCGCTTGGTTAGCTTCTAACCAAGCGTGTACATTCAGGGTAAGTAGTTTCATTGCTTCCCCTTAGCCCTCACAATGCCAAATGTCTGCATTATATTGAGCGATCGTGCGGTCAGATGAGAAGAAGCCCGCATTTGCGATATTGTGAACGACTTTCTCATTCCAACTATCTTGATCTTCATAATCGGCTAAGATTTGTTCTTTCGCTTCAACATAAGCATTAAAATCAATTAACGTCATAAACCAGTCTTTATTCAATAATTCGTTATAAAGACGTTCTAAACGTGTTTTATTGCCTAATTTCACTACAGCAGGATTCAGAATAAAATCGACTGCTCTTTTAATCTCTTTGTCGTTTTCATAATACGCTTTTGAAACATAACCTGCTGTTTCATAAAGTTTAATAATGCTTTCTGAATCTTTACCGAATGTATAGATATTTTCAGCACCGGCTAATTCTGCAATTTCAACATTAGCGCCGTCCATTGTGCCTAAGGTTAACGCGCCATTCAGCATAAATTTCATATTACCAGTACCGGAAGCTTCTTTAGAGGCAAGTGAAATTTGTTCTGAAATATCGGTTGCAGGAATCAGTTTTTCCGCCACGCTCACATTATAGTTTTCCACTAAATGGACGTTTAAATACTTATTCACTTCAGGATCATTATTGATTAACTCAGATAAACAAAGAATTAAGTGAATAATATCCTGTGCAATGATATAAGCAGGTGCCGCTTTTCCGCCGAAAATCACGGTAATTTTACGTTTTGGTAATTTACCTGCTTTAATTTCTAAGTATTTATGAATCACGTAAAGCGCATTCATTTGTTGGCGTTTATATTCATGGAAACGCTTAATTTGCGTATCAATGATTGAATTTTCATCTAAATCAATACCTTTATTTTCTTTAAGGTATGCTTTTAATGCCAATTTGTTTTCAAACTTAATTTTCGCTAATTGTTGATGAACCTTTTTATCATCTTTAAAGGCTAACAATTTTTCTAATTTTGTTGCATCATGCAAATACTCATCGCCAATCAATTCTTTGATGTAAGCCGCTAATGCTTGATTAGAAAACTCTAACCAACGGCGGAATGTAATACCGTTTGTCTTATTATTGAATTTTTCAGGATATAACGCATAGAACGCTTTAAGTTCTGAATTTTTCAAAATCTCTGTATGTAATGCCGCCACACCATTCACAGAATTTGAAAAGTGGATGTCCATATGCGCCATATGCACACGTTTTTGTTTATCAATAATTTGTACGGCAGGATCTTTATACTCGGCACGCACTAATTCATCTAATTTTTTAATGATCACCACTAAATGCGGCACCACTTCATCTAAATAATCTAGCGGCCATTTTTCTAGCGCTTCAGCCAAAATCGTATGGTTTGTATAGCCCACCATATTACGTACAATTTCAACCGCTTCGGCAAACTTAATTTTATGTTTTTCCGTTAATAAGCGGATTAATTCAGGAATCACCATTGAAGGGTGAGTATCATTGATTTGTACATACGCATAATCGGCTAAATCATGTAAATTACTGCCACGAGCAATCGCTTCATCAATTAATAACTGTGCCGCATTTGATACCATAAAGTATTGTTGATAAATACGCAGTAATTCCCCATTTTTATCTGAATCATCTGGATAAAGGAATAATGTTAGATTTTCTTCAATCGCAGTTTTATCAAACTCAATACCTTTTTTAATCAGTTTAGGATTCACTGATTTAATATCAAATAAATTGAGATAGTTTTTCGTGTCTTTCTTATAACCTAGAATATCAATACGATCTAGTTTAGAGGTTAACGTAAATTTCTTAAATGGCACCTCATAGCTAATATCCGTTGGAATTAACCAAGAATTATCTTCAATCCAATCATTAGGCTCCGCATGTTGTTCATTCTTTTTGAAGACTTGTTTGAACAACCCATAATGATAATTTAAACCTACCCCCTCAGCATTTAAACCAAGGGTAGACATTGAATCAATAAAACAAGAAGCCAAACGCCCTAAACCACCATTTCCTAAAGACGGTTCAGGCTCAATATCTTCAATATGGCTTAATGATTTACCCGCACTTTCTAATTCTCCTTTAATATCTTGATACACACCAAGGTTAATTAAGTTATTAGAAAGTAATTTACCGATTAAAAACTCTGCTGAGATATAGTAAACCTTACGTTTACCCGTGTTTTTAGGTTTATCTGCAGAAAGTGCTTTTACGTAATTTAATAATTGAATATAAGTTTCTTTATCACTTAATTGCTCAAGCGATTTATTGGTTTCGTTTTTTACAAATGTACTAAATTTAATCATTGGGTTTTCCTGATTAGCACGTTGATATAACGTGGTCATTTTTGCTAAAAAGTCTTTTTTATCTTGTGTTAAATCTGATTGCTGCATTCTCCATTGCCAGTTTCCACCAATTGTTGAAGGAACATTCATTCTTGAACTATCAGGCAAATCTAAAACATCTTGCATTGTGGCAATCGCTGTATTGCTGACCGTTGCAAAGAGCTGACGAATCATTGCTTGGCAAATCGACTCATCATTATGACGGTGCGTATAATCATTGATATATTGCTGCTGTTGGGCGGTAAGACCGTTATACCAACCATTGGTCACATCATTATCATGCGTGCCTGTATAAGCAATAGAATGCGGTATGCAATAATGCGGGCTATCTAAGCTTTTTCCGCTGATATCTTCAAAACCAAATTGTAGGATCTTCATGCCTGGGTAATTACAATCTGCAAGCAGTTTTCTGGCTTTATCATCAATATTACCTAAATCTTCGGCAATAATCGGTAAATTGCCCAATTGCTCTTTAACTGCTTTAAATAAATCATAGCCTGGACCTGGCTGCCAACTACCATATTTGGCAATATCGGCTTTTCCATCCACTTGCCAATAATCGGAAAAACCTTTGAAATGATCGATACGAAGTACATCATAAATCTTGAAGCTTTCTTCAATTCGGTGAATCCACCAAGTATAGCCTTGTTTTTTATGTTCTTTCCAATCGTAAAGCGGGTTGCCCCAAAGCTGCCCCGTTGCACTGAATTGATCGGCTGGAACCCCCGCAACAAAAAGCGGATTACGTTCTTTATCTAATTGGAAGAGTTCTGGTTTTGTCCAAACTTCTACGCTATCTGCCGCCACATAAATCGGCATATCACCGATAATCTTAATGCCCCTTTGATTCGCGTAATCTTTTAATTCGCCCCATTGTTTGAAGAAGAAATATTGCGTCACTTTAAAGTACTGAATTTGATCCGCTAACATGGTGCGATATTTTTCTAATGTTTTTGGATCACGTGCTACCGCTTTTTTATCATCCCATTTCTGCAATGCTTGATTGCCGAAATGCTCTTTAATTGCCATAAACTCAGCAAAATCGTCTAGCCACAAGCGGTTGTTTTTCTCAAAATTCTTGAAATCTGCTTGGAATGCTTGATTCGCTAAAAAATTTTTCACGGCTGTTTCTAAAATCGGACGGCGCGCATAGAAGATGCGTTCATAATCCACGTTAGTTGGATCATCCCCAAAATTGACTGATGCATAATCTGCTTCTTTCAACAAGCCCATTTGGGTTAATAAGTCAAAATCAATAAGGTGAGTATTGCCTGCAATCGCAGAGAAAGATTGATAAGGAGAATCACCATAACTGGTGGTGGTAAGTGGAAGAATTTGCCAATAAGTTTGTTTGGTTTCAACTAAAAAATCAACAAACTCATAAGCTGATTGCCCAAAACTACCAATCCCAAATGCATTTGGTAGAGAGGTAATGTGCATAAGAACACCACTTGAACGAGTAAGCATAATATTTCCTCTAGGAAGTCATGATTTTGCCTCATTCTAACCTAAACATATTTTAACGCAACAACTTTTACGTAAAAGTTTAAAACATTTTCGTAAAAGAGTGATATTCATCACATTTTATACGTATAACATTTTTGATTTTATGATATGCTATGGCTATACCTATGGAACGAACAGTCGATAAAAGGATTAAAAATGAGCAAGTACAAGAAGGTTTATAACGATATAAAAACTCAAATTAACAGTGGTAATTTAGCGCCATTGCAAGAACTTCCGAGTGAAAATGAACTCATGCAAAGCTACGGTTTTTCCAAAGATACTATTCGAAAAGCGCTTTCTCTACTTGAAATTGATGGCTATATTCAAAAGCAACAAGGTCGAAATTCGATTGTTTTAGAGCATGACTTATCTAAGCCACAAATGCTTTCTGAAATTAAAACCGTTAGCGAATTAAACAGTGCCTCAACACACCAAGTAAAAACGACATTAACCAGCTTGTATATTGTGCAAGGCGAAGAAGAATTGATGGATATCTTTAATGTCAATGATCAGATCGATTTCTACCGCATTGCTCGTCTCCGTGAAATTGATGGTGAAGCGGTTGAGCATGAAGTGTCTTATTTTGATCGCCGCATCGTGCCTTTTATTAGCCGAGAAATCGCAGAACACTCTATTTATCACTACTTGGAAAACGAATTAAAATTAAAAATTAGCCACTCACAACGAAAAATTGTCTTTCGCTATGCAAACGAAGAAGAAAAAAACGCGATAAATCTAGGTGAGTATGACATGGTTGTGAATGTGACGAGTACCACTTATTTGGCTGATGGGCGACCGTTTCAATATGGGAGTATTAGTTATCGACCAGATAAAATTGCGTTTACATCAACAGCAAAACGGCATGTCTAGTTTTTTTGTAAATGATAAGTTGTGATTAAAAATTCATAAAAAAGTGCGATCATTTTTGATCTGCACCCCAAAAGTTGGACTCAACAAACCAACAATTGAGGTGCAGATTTTTTATGGGTAAACACTACACAATCGAATTTAAATTACAGGTTCTTCAACCTATTTTGAATCGAAAAATGAGTATCAGAGAAGTGGCTCGTTTTTACAATATTCCTTCCAACGCCCTAGTCGGGACATGGTTGAAACGGTTTGAAAAAAGTGGCATAAAAGGACTTATTCCCCGTAAACCATCAGGACGACC
>OGSU01000257.1_pt1 | contig 33105 bp, 26 predicted proteins | sample 1573911 | NCBI WGS metagenome assembly OGSU01 (sample SAMN03295839, study PRJEB24534) | human gut metagenome | isolation source: fecal sample 7 from infant 5 | host: Homo sapiens | place: USA: Pittsburgh, PA | collected 2014-07 | reverse complement strand
ATTTTATTAATATTATATTAAAATAAAAAAGTATAAAAAGAAATGGTACTTCCGTGGAAGGATGGAAGACAATGTTTGCAAAATGAAAATCATTATAGTGAGTAGATAGTATTAATTAGTTTGACTGGTACTATCTATTTTTTATTGAATATATTATAAAACTTAGAAAAAGCATCCTGTATTTTTATAGTAAGCGCGTTATACTTCAGAATATGGTGTATCTTTTTGAAATATTTCAAAAGTAAAACAAGACTTTTCGAAATGCAAATATCATAAATAAATTAATATTTCAAAAGGTATACTTTATGAAATAGAAGTAAAGGAGGTTCTGTTATGGGAGTAAGAAATTATTATTATGGGAGAGTATCTAGCAAAGAACAAAATGAATTTAGACTATTAGATGCAATTAACAATTTAGATATAGATCCTAGAGATATCTATATAGATAAAGCAAGTGGTAAAGACTTTAATAGACCTGAATGGAATGCATTAAAAAGAAGTATTCGGAAAGGAGATATTCTATTTGTAAAATCTATAGATAGGTTAGGTAGAAATAAAACATTAATATTAGAACAATGGAAATGGCTAATAGATAATGGTATAGAAATTGTAGTTCTAGATATGCCAATATTAGATACGAGAAAATATAAAGAACTTAATGGAATAGGAGAATTAATAACAGATTTAGTACTACAAATTTTGGCGTGGTTAGCAGAAGAAGAGAGAATAAACATTAAGCAAAGACAGGCAGAAGGGATACATTCAGCAAAAACAAGAAATGTAGTGTTTGGAAGACCTAAAATTTGTGTTGGAGATGAATTTAAGGAGTTATATATACAATGGAAAGATAAAAAAATCACATCAAAGGAGTTTATGAAGAAGTTAAATATTAAGCCAAATACTTTTTATAGAAGAATAGCAGAGTATGAGTCTAGAGAGGTGACTGCATAGTGGGAAAAAGGAGTAGCATATGGACAAAGGAAAAGTTAGATAGATATATAAAGCAGGGGAGAGGGCAGGGTGAATTAGAAAATTATAAACCTTGGTTAAATACTCAGGATTTTTCATCTAAAGGAAGGGCAAGTAGAATATTAGGAAATACTACAAAAAGAGTTCATCACTTTTTCAGTGATTTGGAAAGTAAATGTTTTTATATATGGGATTGGGAGGAGAATGTAATAGATATAAGGGAACACTATCCTCTAATTAATCTAGAAGATTTAGTTAATGTTAATGATATAAACTTAGGGTTATTTAAAGATAAGCATTCATCAGTACAGTATATTTTATGTACTACATTTTTATTAACAATCAAGGATTTTAATGGAAATAAAAAATATTGTGCAAGGAGTGTGAAGTATAAAAATGAATTGTTAAAAAGGACAACATTAGAACGTTTAGAGTTAGAAAGACGGTATTGGAATTATATGAATATAGATTGGGGTATTATTACAGAGGATGAAGTGCAAATGGAAAAGGTGAGAAATATTGAATGGATTCATGATGTTATGAATCAATATAGTAAGTATGATATAGATAAAAAAGAAATGGTAAGCCTATGTAGCAAATTAATAATATATCTCGAAGTTAGTAGATTGCCTTTAAAAAAGTGTTTTAAGGATTTTGATTCAGTTAATGGTTTGAAAATTGGAACATCAATTTTTTTGTTTAAGTATTTAATAGGTTCACGATTTATTAAGATTAATTTAGGCAAGGCAATTAATTTAAACCTTACTTATAGAGAAGTGATTGAGTAAGGAGGGATAATTGTATTGCTTAGATTAAATGATTTGTTGAGGTGGAAGTTAGAAGATAATAGATTGGAAAGAGTACTTTGGATTGGAATTAAAGAAAATGTTGTAGTATGCATTAATATTAGAGAATTTATTATGCCTGTCTTATATAACTTAGAAAGTATAGGTGAAAGAATAAAAGATAAAGAAGTAGTAGTTGAGAGAAGTGACATTTCTTATAAGATATTAAAGGAAGAAGAGATTCCTAATTTATATAAAAATTATAGGGATAAAGCATGGAATATAATTAGTGATTTAGTTAGCAAAAATGAACCATTGATATATTATCCTAATTATAGGAGAGAGTTAGTATTAAAATGTGTGAAAGAAACTAATGTTAGTGAGAGTACAATTAATAGGTATTTAAAAAAGTATTGGATAGGTGGAAAGTGTATAAATGCTTTAATACCTAATTACAACTTATGTGGAGGAAAAGGAAAAGATAAGGCTACTAAAGAAAATGGATTAAAAAGGGGGAGACCTAGAAATAATAGAGATTTAATTGGAGATGGAATAAATATAAATGAAGATATTAAGAAAATATTTAATACGGCAATAAATAAGTATTATAAGAATAGTAATAAACTAACTTTAAGAATAACTTATGAAATGATGATTAAAGAGTATTTCAGAGATGAAGAGAACAATTCATTGATATTAGATTATAATAGAATTCCAACTTTGGCTCAGTTTAAATATTGGTTTTATAAGAAACGAGATTATAAGGATGAAATCACTAAAAGGTATGGAAGTAAGACATATGAGCAAAGGTATAGACCTGTTTTAGGTAAAAGCATGGAAGAAGTTTTTGCTCCAGGATCATTATATCAAATTGATGCAACAGTAGCAGATGTTTATGTAGTAAGTGAATTTAATAGAGGGTGGATAATAGGTAGACCAGTGCTGTACATTATATTAGATACTTTTAGTAGGATGATAGTAGGATTTTATGTTGGGCTAGAAGGACCAAGTTATATGGGAGCAGCAATGGCGATATCAACATTGGTAAAAGATAAAGTAGAGTTATGTAAGGAATATGGAGTTGAAATAAAGGATTATGAATGGGATACATGTGGGTTGCCAAAGAGTATTATTGCTGATAGAGGAGAAATGGAAGGAAAGAACATTGAGGAATTAGTTAAAGCATTAGGTGTAACTATAAAGATAACCCCACCGTTTAGAGCAGATTGGAAAGGCTGTGTAGAACAAAATTTTAGATTGATAAATCTTAAGACAAAGCCATTTCTGCCGGGAAAGGTTGACTGTAATTTTAGAGAGCGAGGGGATAAAGATTATAGGTTAGATGCTAAGTTAACACTTAAGGAATTTACAGCAATAATAATAAAGACTATATTGTATCATAATAATAAACATGTGATGAAAGAATATGATAGGAATCAATATCAGATAGATGATGATATAAGACCAATTCCTAGAGAAATATGGAATTGGGGTATAGAGAATGTAGGTGGAATGTTGAAGAATGTACCAGAGGAAATTGTATTATTAAATCTTATGCCTGTAAGTACAGCAACAGTAACGAGTAAAGGAATAAAATTTAAAGGAGTGTATTATTCTTCAGATATAGCAATTAAAGAGGGATGGTTTATAAAAGCACGAAATAGTGGCTCTTGGAAAATTAAGATTTCATACGACGTGAGGAAAATGGATTTTATTTATATAAAGGATGTAAATGGTATAGATTTTATAAAATGCTTTCTATTATCACACCAGAGTAAATATATTGGCAAATCTATTTATGATGTTGAATATTTAAATAATAAGGAGAAGATGGATTCTGATTTAATTAAAAGTCACAGTCTACAAGCAAGTATAGATTTGATAGAGGATATCGAAAAAATCGTTAATGATTCTAAAAAGAAGATACAATTTATTAACAATAGTAAAAATAAAAGAATAAATGGAATAGATGAAAATAGAAGAATTGAAAAGATTATTAATAGGAAACGTGAAGGTTTTGAAATAGGAGAAAAAGTAGAATTTACTACAAATACAGATAAATCTGATTTAAAAGAGTTTAATGATAGTGTTTGGGATGAGATATTAAGAGTAAAGAAAAATTTGGGAAAGGGAAAATAGATAGATGGACTATATATTTAGAAGAGATATTAAATCTTGTAAAGCAGTATATACTCCCCAGAAGATATTAGAATACGTAGGTAATCCATTTATAGAAGCATTACCTCAGATTGATACAAAGGAAGAAGTAATTAAAAAGATTGCAATCTATCCAATATATAAAGAGGGAGAAAGATTTTTAGATGATAACATTAGAGTTCATATAATTTCTCAAAGACTTTTTAATGTATTTCAACCATTACCTCAGCATTTAGAGTTAGAAAGTAGAATATCTACCATGATAAGAAATGGATATATATCAAGGAACCCATTAAATAAAAAGTATACAGAATCATTTATAAATGGGTACAATGAAGTGAAATTAGGGGTTAAGAGTGATTTTAAGGGTTATAATACTGCAAATTCTATGTCTATTATAGGTGTATCTGGAATGGGGAAAAGTAGTAGCGTAAATAGAATATTATCTAACATTCCACAAGTCATAGAGCATTCTCAATACAATGGTATAAGTCTAACTTTATATCAGTTGGTATGGTTAAAGTTAGATTGTCCTTATGATGGTAGTATTAAAGGATTATGTATAGATTTTTTCTGTAAAGTTGATGAAGTATTAGGGACAAGTTATTTTAATAAGTATGGAACTTCTAAGAGGACTGTTGATACAATGTTAAGTGTGTTAGGACAAGTGTCAAGAAATTGTGGTTTAGGGTTGCTAGTTGTAGATGAAATTCAACATTTAAATCAAGCAAAATCAGGTGGAGTAGATAAGATGTTGAATTTCTTTACTACTCTTGTTAACGTAGTAGGAATACCTATTTTATTAATAGGTACAATGAAGGCTAAAAAATTATTACAAGTAGATTTTAGGATGGCAAGAAGGACTTTAGGAACTGGTGGGAATATTGTTTGGGAGAGACTCAAAAATGATGAGAGTTGGCAATTGCTTATAGATACAATATGGGATTATCAATATACTAAAAAAGAGAGTAAATTATCAAAAGAAATCTTAGATATGATTTATAATGAATCACAAGGTATTATTGATGTAGCAGTAAAAATTTATGCTATGTCTCAGATAAGAGCAATATCCACAGGAAAAGAAGAGATCACTGTGGATATAATAAAGAATGTTGTGGATAAAGATTTAAAAGCAGTAAAGCCAATGATTGATGCATTGAAAAGTAATGATATACGACGCATAGTACAATATGAAGATATATGCCAATTAGATTATGAAAATATATTAAAACAAAATACTATAGATATGAATTTGAATAATAAAATTAAAGAATATAAAAAAGAAATTAAGAAGCATAATATAAGTAAAAAAGAACAAGCATTATATAAAATGTTAGAGTTAGGAATAAGCAAGAAGAAATCTATTAGTATTATAGAGAAAATATTAAATGAAGATGAAAGCATTACAGTTAATGAATTGGTAATTAGATCAATAAAGGAAATAGATAATATTTCAAGTCGCAGCAGAAAGAGTGATATTATTTACGAAAAGGATGATATTAGATTCATTGTAAATGAATATGGGAATGATTTAAGGAAGATATATGATAGGTTAAAAGAAAAAGAATATATAAAGGATATAAGTTTTAGTAAGGAGGAGACTATATGATCTCCTTTTTTCCTACCCCATATGAGGATGAGTTATTATATTCGATTTTAGGAAGGTATCATTTAAGAAGTGGTAATATTAGTTATGTAGATACTAATAAAGATTTATATAATAGATGGAGCAATACATCAACTTTAGATTTACCAGCCAATATTATTGGATTAGTTCGTAATATTCCAAGTCATTTTGGATATGATGTAGATACAATAATAAAGAGATATACCTTGTTTAATTATTACACAGCATTCCTAGATAGTAGAACTAAGAATGAAATATATAACAAATTAATCGAGAATGATGGCAGGGGAGGGCACTCAGTTTTAGGAGCATCAGAGAATATACAAGAGATGCAAGGTCACTTCAAGATATGCCCAGAATGCTACAAGGAAGAGTTGAAAGTATATAATGAAGGATATCTACATAGACTTCATAATATTCCCGGAGTTTATATATGTGATAAGCATAATATACCTTTAAAAATAAGTGATAGACAAATTAGTAAGTATGGGAAAAATGCATATGTACCATTACATGAAATTAATTTTATTCATAGTTATGAACATGAAAAGATAGTTAAAGAAAACTTAGAAAAGTTTAAGAGTATATACAAGATTACTGAATATCTACTACAAAACAATATTTGTAATAGGAATCATGAGTGGATTACTACCCAGTATAAAAATAGACTTAGGCAACTAGGAATGTGTACATTATCAGGGAAAGTATATATTAAGGATATAGAAAGAGACTTTATTAAGTTTTATGGAATGGAATTTTTAAGCCTGTTTAATTTAAATATATATAGTGATAATACTACAAACTGGATTAAATATATGCTAAGGAGTAGTAGATCAAAAGTAAATCCAATGAAACATATTCTATTAATAAATTATTTGGGGATTAGTATAGAAGATTTTTTTATAAAAGAAATAGAATATAAGCCTTTTGGAGATGGTCCGTGGATTTGTTTAAATAAAATATGTGAGGATTATCATAAGCCTGTAATTAAAAATATAGATATTAACTATAATAATAAAAAGAAAACTGCAGTAGGTAGTTTTAAATGTAATAAGTGCGGATTTACTTATTTAAGGTGTGGACCAGATTTAAGTGAGAATGATAAATATAGAATTGGAAAGGTTGTAACAATAGGAGAGAAATATAAAGAGCAGATAGAGAAGTTACTAAAAAGAGATGAGAGTATAAGATATATTTCTAGAGAGTTAGGGTTAGGGCAAAAGACAATTACGAAATATGCAAAGAAAATGGGATATATGAAATGAAGAGTCTGTAATAATTGTATTATGGGCTCTTTTATATGTAAAGTAAAGGAGTAAGTGATAAAAGATTGACTGTAAGCAATTTAGAGTAAATAAAAATAGATTTAATCAACTAATCATAGATCAATTGTTATCTTTATAAAAATCAAAAAATTTATAATATACCATATCTAAATTTTTATTTTTTATGTTTGTACATATAATTCCTACAATTTAATTAATTTGTTGCTAATATTAAATTTTTGTTGAAAGGGGTTAAATAAAAAGCAGTATGATATAATAAATAATATAAAAGTGGACCACGGAGGCGGTATTTAGATGGAGTATAAATCTACAATTAAATCCAGACCTTATTTATATAAAGAGACTAAAAAGGCTGCGATGCTGATAAATACAGGTGTTGAATTGGATGAAATAAAGAGTAAATCTTTAGAAGAAAATATTTTTCAATTAGAAAGTGAAGCAAGAAGGAGGGAAGTTGCATCAATAATTGTTACTAGATTGAAAGCAGTAGATAAATTTGTTATAGATAAAATAGAAAACAGTAATATAGAAACATCAAAGATCTTAGTATTATATGCAATAATTAAAACAGATAGGTTATTTTTTGAATTTATAAATGAGGTATATAAAGAAAAGATTTTATTAAAGGATTTATTTATACGAGATAAAGATTTTAATATATTTTTTCAAGGTAAAATGGAACAAAGTGAGAAAGTTGCATCTTGGACAGAATATACTTTTAAAAAGTTAAAACAGGTTTACGTAAGAATTTTATTTGAAAGTGGGCTTATAGCAAACCAAAAAGGTGATAGAGAGATTAAAGTTCCTATCATTGATAGTGAAGTCAAGGAACATTTATATAGTATTGGAGATAAGGTATATATTAATGCCATACTTGGAGTAATTGAGTAGCAATGAATGGTGGTGAATAATGTGAAAGATATATATAAGAGATTAGATGTAGTAATACCTAAGATAGTAGATCCTGATTTTAGAAAGAATAAGGGATTGGGGAATGAAATTGGATTTTATGTATTTGATTACAATCCAGATGAGGAACTGCTAATTAGGGATAGAGTGAGATTTATAAAAGAGAAGGTTAAGTCTGCATATGGGTTAAATATTGTAGAGTTTGATTTGTATGAAATCATAATAGAAACATTAAATAACTTTGGATATTTAGATCGTTGTTTTAAGATGGAAGAAGATAAGGGAAGTGAACATGTTCTTTTAAAAGCAATAAAAACATGTTTAAGGATAACAGAGGATGATGATTTATTTTTAGAATATATTAGTTCTAGACTTGAAGGATCAGATATTGTTTTTATTACTGGTGTTGGAAAGGCATGGCCCATAATTAGAACACATACAATTTTGAATAATCTACATAGAATTGTAGAAAGACAACCACTAGTAATGTTCTTTCCAGGAACATATGATGGTGGATCACTTATGTTGTTTAATCAATTAAAGGATGATAATTATTATAGAGCCTTTCAATTAATTGATAAGTATTAGACTAGGGGGAAGAGAATAAATGGATATTAAATTAAAATCAATGTTTTACAAGGATATTAATAGAGATATTAAAGGGGTAATCAAAGTAGGTCAGGCTGATGAAGAAAATGTGAAGCAAGAGTTAGAAGAGTATGTTGTTACTGGAGAGTTAAATAAACACATAGATAGGTTCTTTGAAGCATATAAGACAGGTATAGTAAGCCATACAGATAAAAATGGTGTATGGATATCTGGATTCTTTGGAAGTGGTAAATCTCACTTTTTAAAAATACTTTCATATCTTTTAGAGAATAAAGAGATAGAGGGTAAGAGAGCAATTAATTACTTTGATGATAAAGGATTAGATAGTTTCATATTAGCAAATATGAAAGTCGCAGGTGATATTTCAAGCGATGTAATTCTTTTTAATATAGATTCTAAATCAGACTCTAAGAGTAAATTAAACAAGGATGCTATAGTTAATGTATTTAATAAAGTTTTTAATGAAATGCAAGGATTTTGTGGTACTATGCCATGGCTTGCAGACTTAGAAAGACAAATGGTTAAAGATGGCGTTTATGATGAATTTAAAAAGAAATTTAAAGAAATTAGAGGAGATGAATGGGAAAAGTTCAGATCTAATTTCTACTTTGAGGAAGATGCAATTGTAGAAGCATTAGCAGAGACTACAAGGATGAGTGTTGATGCTGCAAGGAATTGGTACAATAAGGCTGAAAATAATTATTCTTTAAGCATAGATGATTTTGCAAATAAAGTTAAGGAATATTGTGATTCTAAAGGAAAGAATCATCATGTAGTTTTTTTAGTTGATGAAATTGGACAATATATTGGTGATAATACACAACTTATGTTAAACCTTCAAACAGTTGTTGAAGATTTAGGTACTAAATGTCAAGGTAAGTGTTGGGTTATAGTAACCTCACAAGAAGGATTGGATGAATTTACAAAGGTTAAAGGAAATGACTTTTCTAAAATTCAAGGTAGGTTTAACACAAGACTGTCTTTATCATCAGCAAATGTAGATGAAGTTATTAAGAAACGTATACTTAGAAAGACAGAAGGTGCTACAAGCCATTTAAAAGCATTATATGAGCAAAAGGAATCCATAATAAAAAATCTTTTAACCTTTACTTCTGATACAGCAGAAATGAAGTTGTATAAAGATAGTGAAGAATTTGCAGAGGTATATCCATTTATTCCTTATCAATTTAATTTACTTCAATCAGCCTTTAATGGAGTAAGAGAACATGGGGCTTCAGGTAAAAGTTTATCAAAGGGAGAAAGATCATTACTTGGAGCATATCAACAAGTTGCAGTAGATTATATGGAAAGTGATTCTAATATATTAATACCATTTTCAGCATTCTATAAAACAATAGAAACTTTTCTAGATTCGTCTATAAGATCTGTTGTAATGAATGCAGAGAAAAATGATAGACTTGATAAGTTTGATGTTGAAGTATTAAAGTTATTATTTTTAGTTAAATATGTTAAGGAAATAAAGGCAAATATAAATAACTTAGCAACATTACTTGTAGACAACATTGATGTATCTCATAGAGATTTAGCATTTAAGGTAAAAGAATCATTAAAGAAATTAATAAGAGAGACATTGGTACAAGAAAATGGTGAGGAGTATGTTTTCCTTACTAATGATGAGCAAGATGTTAATAAAGAAATCAAAAATATGAATGTAGACAATGGTGAGATAATTCAAAAAGTTGGAGAAATTATATTTGATGATATATATAAAGATAATAAATATAATTACTCTAAAAAATATATGTTTACATTTAATAAGATTGTTGATGACAGAACAAGAGGCCCTCAAAATAATGAAATTGGAGTTAGAGTAACAACTGCAAATTTTGATTTAATTGGAGGAGGTGGAACTTCTCAAAGTGAATTGAAACAATTATCTATAAGAGAAAATAATGTGATAGTTAATATTTCAAGATACGATAATTTCTTAGATGAAATAAGAAATGTATTAAAAATAGATGCTTATTTAAGATTAAAGGGAAGTACAAAGTCAACTGCATCTATTGAAGATATTAAAACTAAGAAGAGTAGAGAAAGAGAAGATAGATTAAAAAGAGCAAAATTCCTAATAGAAGAAGCAATAAAATCAGCAGAAATTTATGTTAATGGAAGTCTTTTAGATATTAAAGAAAAGGGTGCTGTAGATAGAATAAATGAAGGATTAAGAGCCTTAATAGATTCTAAATACAATAAGTTAAATTATATAAAGGATTTTAAAGAAAATACTAAAGACCTATATGATTTAATGGATAAAAGATTAAATCAAATGTCTTTAATGGATAGTGATCCTAATAGATTAGCAATAGATGAGATAAAAACACATATAGAAACTAGTACAGCAAGAAATCTTCAAGTTACAGTAAAGGGAGTAATTAATAAATTCTCCATAGCACCTTATGGTTGGAAGGAAATTGATATTGAAGGGGTTATAGTAACTTTATTTAAGAGACAAGATATAAAAGTTGTTTTTAATAATGAGGTTTTAGCACCAAATAGCAGAGAAATAGTTAACTATGTGGATAAAAAAGATTATAAAGAGAGAGTAATTTTAAAAACTAGAGAAAAAGTGCCAACTAAATATATAGATGCTTTAAAGGATTTAAATAAAGATTTATTTGGCTTCTCATCTATGCCAAGTGACGAAGATGGAATGATGAGTTTATTTAAAGAGCACAGTAGAACAGAACTACACAGAATAGAAGTAATGTTAAATAACTTTACTGTAACAAGCAGATACCCTGGAGAAGATATATTAAAGAAGGGCAGAGAACTATTTAAAGATGTTATAGAAGTTAAGGATACATTAGAATTCTTTAAGAAAGTGTACGACTTAGAAGAAGATTTTTTAGACTATGTAGATGAAATTGATAATATAAAGGGATTCTTCTTTAAGAAAGAAAATGGTACTATCGATACTTCTTCTAAAGGAGAGCAAAGAGTAATCTTTGATAATGCAATAGATAAATTAAAAAACTATGAAGACAATAAAGAATATATAGTTAATGATGAAATTAAGGAGATAGTAGAAGAGATAAAAACTATTTTAAGAATGAAGGAACCATATTTAAAGATACCTACGATTCCTTTACTAATAGAGAAGTATAATAATAAAATTTTATCATTATTAGAAGAAGAAAGTGTGCCAGTTTTAGGTTTTATTGAAACCTGTAAGAAGGAAGTTATTGAAACCTTAGATGGATATGATTTTAAAGATAAGTTCATAAGTGAAATAATTAGAGAATTTGATAATTTAACTAATAGAACGGAAAGTGCAAATAATTTTGCGGTTCTTTCATCTATGTCTGACCGTGCTGAAAAATTGAAATTGAAATGGGTTAAAGAAATAGTTACAGAAGATGAAAGACAAAAGAGAATAAAGGCTAAAGAAATAGAATTAGCCAGTAGCGTTAAAGAAGCACCAGAATCAGCAGGAAATAATACAGAATGTGTAGTAGAGGCAGTTAAACCTGAACCAGAAGTAGTAATAAGAACTAAAACTTTAAGCATGAGAGAATTAGTTAAAGGACAGAAGGTTATAAAGAATGATTCTGATATAGATCAAGTTATTGAAGCATTAAGGAGAAAATTAAAGGAAGAGTTAGAGAAGGACACTATTATTACTTTAATTTAAGTTAGTGTTGATAAGTAATTTAAAGATAAATAAGGGAAGGAAAAACTTCCCTTATTTTATGAGAGAGGATTGATGATATGGATAAAAGTAAGATAAAATCATTTGCAGTATGGGCAAGAAGAAATTTAATAAAACAGGTAAGTGAAAAAGCAAATAGAATTGGTATTTATGAAGATAAAATAATAGAAGCAATTGCTGTACAAGGTGGATTTAAACTAGAAGGTAAAGATGAAATATTTCCACTTTCAAAAAGTGATAGAGATGCATTAGTAAGTCAAGTAAAAGAAAAGGGATTTGAACAGGTAATGGAGGAAATAGCCTATACTTGGTTTAACAGATTTATGGGACTTAGATATATGGAAGTTAATGATTATCTTCCATCAGGGGTTAGAATACTTTCATCAGAAGTTAAGGGGAAAAAAGAGCCTGATGTTTTAACTAAGGTATCTGAAATAATAGAAGAATTAGAATTAAATGCTAATGAGATATATGATTTATTAGATACAGGAAATACTTTAGATAGAGAAAAGGCTTATAGAATAATTTTAGTAAAGCAGTGTAATGCATTAGGTAAGATAATACCTCAAATGTTTGAAAAAATAAGTGATTATACTGAACTTTTATTACCAGATAATTTATTAGAAGAAGATTCTGTTATAAGAAGGATGGTAGAAGATGTAGAAGAAGAGGACTGGTTAGAGGAAGTAGAAATAATAGGGTGGATGTACGAAGACTATATAGATGAAAAAAGAGATGAAGTCAGTAACGTAAGGAATAAAGCAAGTAAAATAAATAAAGAGATATTACCTGTAGTAACTCAATTATTTACGCCAAAATGGATAGTAAAATATTTAGTTGAAAATTCAATTCTTAGATTACATGGAATAAGTAATTATGTATCAGAAAATTATAGCCTGTTTAAATATTATGTACCAGATGCTAAACAATTAGATACGGTAAGCGAGTTAATAGATGAATCTAAAATTAATTTGAGTGCAAAAAATATAGAAGATATAAAAATAATAGATCCGTGTATGGGATCAGGTCATATATTAGTTTATGCTTTTGATGTTCTTTATGAAATATATAAAATATTAGGGTATAGTGAAAGAGAAATACCTAGAATAATTTTAAAAAACAATTTGTATGGGTTAGATATAGACGATAGAGCAGTACAATTAGCCTCTTTTGCATTAATAATGAAGGCTAGACATTATAATAGAAGATTATTTAGGGAAATAGAAAAAGATAATTTGGAGTTGAATCTTTGTTCAATCAAAGAAAGTAATGATTTAAATGAAGAAATAATAAATTATTTTTCTAATGGAGATGAAAACATAAAATCAGATATTAAATGTTTAGTAAATAATTTCATAGATGCAAAGGAATATGGTTCAATTCTAGATGTACAAGATATTTCTATTAAAAAAATAGAAAGTAGAATTGAAGAGATTAGGGAAAATCAAACAAGTAATTTAATATATTGTGATTATAATAATATTATATTAAGCAAATTACCTTACATTATTAAACAATATAAAATAATGAATGATAACAATTATGACTGTATAATAACTAATCCACCATATTTAGGAATAAGAAAATATAATAATAAATTATATAATTATGTAGAGAAAAATTTCACTGATTGTAAGCATGATTTATTTTCAGTTATGATGCAAAAGTGTATAGATATTTCAAATGAAAATAGTATCATTTCAATGATAACACCTCATTCATGGATGTTTTTAGGAAGTTTTGAGAAATTAAGAAGATATATAATCGAACAAACATATATAGAAAATATGATGCATATAGGTATAGGAGCATTTGGTGCAGATCACGGAACTACTGCATTTGTATTAAGAAATAGTCATATGAAAGATTATATAGGTACATTTATAAAATTAGATGAATTTAAAAATGTATATGAGAAGAAACAGAAATTTTTTGATGAAAAATATAGATTTTTCGTTGAAACTGAAAAATTTGCTGACATTGAAGGATATCCAATTGCTTATTGGTTAACAGATAAAGCAAGGGAAATATTTAAAACATGTAAAAAATTAAATGAATGCGGTGAAACAAAGCAAGGGCTAGCAACGAGTGATAATGATAGATTTTTGAAACTTTGGCATGAAGTTAATTTAAATAATATAGCATTCAAATGTAAAGGAAAAAATGATGCCATTAGTTTAGGGAAGAAGTGGTTTCCATGCAATAAAGGTGGTGAATTCAGAAAATGGTATGGAAATAATTACTGGGTAATAAATTGGGAAAATGATGGTTTTGAAATAAAAGATTATGCAAAATCTCTATATAAGAGTTATACAAGAACAATAAAAAATATACCATTCTATTTTAAAGAAGGTTTAACATGGTCATCGTATACTTCAAGATCAATTTCCGTAAGATATTGTGATGAAGGATTTATTTTTGAAACAAAAGGATCAATGTATTTTCCAAATAATTATGAGGAGTACATGTACTATTTAGGTTTTCTTAATTCAAAAATAGTTAATGAATTACTAAAAGTATTTTCACCAACAGTAGATTATCATGAAGGTCCAATTGGACAGTTACCATGCAAAGTATATGAGAATAATAGAATAAATATATGTGTTGAAGATAATATTAAGTTTAGTAAAAATGATTGGGATTCATTTGAGGTATCGTGGGATTTTAAAATTCATCCTTTATTAAAATTATTAAGCAAAGGTGAACAATATAAGTTAAGTTCGGTATTTAATTTATGGGAAAAGAAATGTGAAGAAAATTTTTATGAATTAAAGAAAAACGAAGAAGAATTAAATAAGATTTTCATCGATATGTATGGTTTACAAGATGAATTAACACCTGAAGTTGAAGATAAGGATATTACTATTAGAAAAGCAGATAGAGAAAGAGATATTAAATCACTTATTTCTTATGCAGTTGGATGTATGTTTGGAAGATATTCAATTGATATTGAAGGACTTATTTATGCAGGGGGAGATTTTAATGACAAGTGGAATTTTGAAAATAATAAGGTTAGAAATATAGAAAAAGATGAAGAAGGTAATATAATATCTGATTTATGGATTGATTCTAGATTTATGCCTGATAGAGAAAATATTGTGCCAATTACAGAGGATGAGTATTTTGAAGATGATATAGTTACAAGATTTATTGAGTTTGTTAGAACTATTTATGGAAATGAGACCTTAGAGGAAAACTTAGATTTTATTGCTGATTCTATAGGAAGAAAAACATCTGAAACTGCTAGACAGGCGATTAGAAGGTACTTTATCAAGGACTTCTATAAAGATCATTTAAAAGTGTATAAAAGTGGAAACTCTGGTAGTAGACCTATATACTGGATGTTTGAATCAGGTAAGAATGATGGATTTAAGTGTTTAATTTATATGCATAGATATAATGAGCAAACTGTTGCAAAGGTTAGAACCGATTATCTTCATACTTTACAAAGAAAATATGAAGCAGAAATTAATAGACTTCAATTAGTTGTAGATTCAGAGGAGTATACTGCAAAGGATAGAACTGCTGCTAAGAAGAAAATTGATAGAATTTCCAAGCAAATAGAGGAATGTAGAGAGTATGACCAAGTAGTGGCTCATCTAGCAAATGAAAAAATATCTATTGACCTAGATGATGGAGTAAAAGTTAATTATGCTAAATTCCAAGATATTAAGGTAATAAATTCTAAGGGAAAAGAAGTTAAGATGAATTTATTATCAAAAATATAGTTTTTAGTATGAAATGGGTAGTATAAATTTCTTTGAAAATACTGCCTGTAGGTCACTAAAAATTTAAGTATATGGGGAATTAATGATGATTTGTATGAGATGTACACAAGCGTATAAAATACTTATAAATAATAGTCTTAATATAAAAAAGTTATCAAATCCACCAATAAAAATTCATGGATTTGATAATAGTATCAAATTAAAATGTGAGATATGTAATAAAGAAATAGAAACGCATGATTTTTATGTATTAAATAAAGAAGAAGATATTCAGTTAACTAATATAGTATTGCAATATTTTGTAGATGAAGTTAATAGTCAAATTGATTATTGTTTTCGTTGTAATGGGAGTATTATTGAAGATGTAGTAAGAGCCACAAATAAAGGTGAGAAAGAAGACCTTATAAAAGAATATGGGACTTCGCCATATGAGATGTTGTTTGAGTATGATATTTTAGATGGATATATGGATAGAATTCAAGATAAATTCAAGTGTAAAACTTGTGATATGAGTGGCGATGGATCAATAGATATTTTCGATAAGGTTTATACACAGTTCGATATGAATAAATTTTATAATGGGTATCACTATGAAGATTTTCTTGAGGTATCCCAAAAATATAATATAGATATTGATTATAATAGTATATATTCATTTATTGAGAGTATTAAATCTTCTATGATGCTTACTTATAAAAATGATGTTGGACAAAAAATATATAACCTTGTTGAAGCATTATTTAATGATAATGAGGTTACTATATTGAATTTAGGTGAAAAGATGTACCGAGGTCGCAAAAGAGCAGAAAAAGATAAGAAGTTTATGAAGTATGAAATGTGGAGTCCTCCTATTGAACATGCAAGTCAGGGGAGATTTAATATGATGGGAGATTCTATTTTATATTTATGTGATAATTATAAGGCCTTGCCATATGAATTAAATTTAGTAAAAGGAGAATGCATAGACATAGCCACTTTCATTAATAAACGACAATTGAAGATGCTAGATACGACAAAATTATTTAATGAGTTAGCGAGATATCTTTTTAGCATTAATAGAAAAACAGAAATAATTAAAGAGGAATATTTATTATGCAATTATATTGCACAGTGTTGTAAAAATGTAGGATACGATGGTATTATTTATCCTTGTGTTTCAGAAGAAAAATATAAAAATTATGCTATATTGAATAAAAATCATATTGAAAATTTTTATATAGAACAAGTGGATACTATTAATTTTGAAATTTTATATTTTCAGAAAGAGTGGTGATAATGTGAATTTACAAGAAATAAGAAACTTTCTTAAAGAGTTATTTTCAAAGCCTTTAGGTGATGGAAAGAATCGTCATATTGTATTTTGGTATGATGAAAGTGAAGATTTTATTGAAGATATAGATAATTTTGACCTAGAAGGAATTAAGGTTATTAAATTAACTTCTAATAATGCTTTTTGGGTAAAGTATCATATAGAAAAAGAAGATACAATTAGTAATATACTAGTTTATTCAAATATGAAAAAGCCAGATCCACAAGAGGATTGGCTTTATGATATTTTTTGTTATAGTGAAGAATTCTCTACAGATAGAGCAACTGTTATAATGAGAGAGTTAAAAGTTAAGGACTCATTACTTAAAGCAGAATTTGAACTTTATAATACCTTCTTTAAAAATAAAGAAAGAATAAACAACTTTAAGAATTTAAATATACAAGACTATACAAAAGAAAAGATTCATATTGGAGTTCTTGCAGTATTAACAAAAGTAAGAATTATGGATATGGAAGAGATAGTGAAGGCTATTATCAAAGATTATTTAGATGGATATAATAAAATCTATGAAGATATAAAGAAGTTTGGTAATGTAGAGGCTTTATGGACTTTACTTCAAAAATATTATGGATATTCATTTGAAGAACAAAGTTTAGAAAGATTTATGGCTATGTTACTTATAACAAATATGAATGAAACTGTTAAGTTTGAGTTACCAAAACAGTATGCACCATTTATCTCAAGCAAGGTAACTAACTGTATAGTATTTGTAAATCACTTTATGAATAACATAAAAGATAATGAATACTATCATAAAATGCAAGAGTTAGTAACAGAAAAATTAAAGATAGAGAGATTATTAGAGCAAAATGATTCGGAGTCGTTTATACATTGTGATGTATTTGAGGCTATAGATAAATTAATATTATCTAGAATAATCAATCTATTAAAAGATGGCGTAGAAGAATTTGATAAGTATCTTAATTTATTATTTTCTCGTAGAACACTGCATTATTATAAAAAATATAGAAGTGAATATAAGGCTATTAAATGGACTATAAATTTATTAAATAAAAAGAAATCTTTAGGTTCTATGATAAAAACAGAAGATGCCTATAACATGGTTAAGTCATATGCAAATGAGTATTTCTATATAGATAAAGCCTATAGAAAATTCTACTATCATTATGATAATTGTAATTGGAAAGAGGAATTAAGTGACTTAAAAGAAACTGTTGAAAATATATACAATAACTGGTATTTACAAGAATTATCTATTAAGTGGAATGATGCTTTAAATGATTTAAATTCTTGGAGAATAAAAGGATTAAAATATCAAGATAAATTTTATCATGATAATATTAAGTATAAAAGTAAAGAGAGGGTATTTGTAATAATATCTGATGGATTAAGATATGAAAGCGCAGAAGAGTTAAATACACTACTTACTAATGAAAGAAAGGGTAAGGTAGAATTAGATTATATTCAAGGGGTATTGCCTTCATATACCAAATTAGGAATGGCTGCATTACTTCCTAATAATTTAATGGAAATTAATGACAAGTATGATGTTCTAGTTAATAGTATTAGTAGTAAAGGGATAGATAATAGAGACACAATATTAAAGATGGAAAATGAAAATTCTTTAGCCATTAAATATAATGAAGTGATGGATATGAATGCAACTGAAATAGTTAAAAGATTTGCCGGATTAGATATAGTATATATTTATCATGATGCAATTGATGCAATAGGAGATAATGCTAGTACAGAAAGAGAAGTATTTGGGGCTACAGAAAATGCGTTTAAAGAAATAATTAAATTAATAAATAAGTTAGTTAATAGAGTAAGTGCAGCAAGTATAATTATTACAGCAGATCATGGATATCTTTATCAAAGAAGTGCTATGGAAGAAAGCAATAAAATATCAGGCATTAAACTTGATGATGGTGAAGATAGCAGAAGGTTCTTATTAACATCTAAAGATGAAGATGTTGAAGGTACAATAACATTTAGTATGGATTATTTATTAGGTGATGGGTCTAATAAATATGTTATAACTCCAAATGGAACTTCAAGATTTAAAGTTCAAGGAGCAGGTGCTAACTATGTTCATGGTGGAGCAATGCTACAAGAAATTGTAGTACCGGTTATAAGATTTAAGAATGATAGAAGTGCATCATCAGTTAATGATATAAGAAAGGTTAAAGTATCTTTAACAAGTATAAATAGAAAGGTAACTAATCCAATAACATTCCTAGAGTTCTTCCAAGATGAAAAACTACAGGATAAAGTAATCGGAAAGAAAATAAGAACCTATTTTGAAGATGAAGAAGGAAATAAGATATCAAATATTAAGACTATAATAGCAGATTCAAGGTCAGAGAATCCTACGGATAGAACTTATAGAATTGAATTTGTTTTAGAAAGCAGATTGTATGATAAAACTAAGCAATATTTCTTAGTGATGGAAGAGGAAGAAGATGCAAATGGTGATTATGAGAGAATACCGTTTAATATTGATATAGCAATAGTTGATGATTTTGGGTTTTAAATTGAAATTTCAATAAAACAGTGGGGGATGAGAAATGAGTATACCATCATTATTTAACGAGCAGGAACAAATAGTAAGTTTTCAAGATGAGGTTATATTTGTAGAGCCTAGAACAAATAAGGAATTTTTGATTATTTTAAAAGTTGAAAATGAAGAAATTAATAATAAAAAGTGTATAGGAAATCTTGAAAAGGTAAATATGTTTATGCAACAGTTACCTTTAGCGGTAAATATAGCACAAAATCAAATAAATAGTAATTCATATAAAGTTGTTTTTCCAGAAGGGGCAGCAGGAATTTTAATGAAGTATAAAAATGGAATGTTGGGAACGCCACTTATTGGTGAAAGTGGAAAAATATCTGATCATGCCGGGTTAGTACCTGTTGACACTATATCATTAACCCCATTAATGATATTTACAGTAATGTCTACAATTACAGGGCAATATTTTATGTCTAGAATTAATGAAGGATTAGAAGTGCTTACAAAAGATGTTAAGAATATCATTGATTTAATTTATGATGAAAAAGAATCAGATAATTTTGCAGCATATAATTTTTATGAGTATGTAAAGATTAATATGGAGTTAATACTTGGAAATGAAGGCTTAAAGTTATCTACACTAACTAATTTACAAGCAACAAATAACAAAATGTATTCTAATATACTATTTTATTCTAAGAGTATAAAGAGAAAAATTAAAAGTATAACTAATGTAATTAGTAATTCGAAATTTACAGGGAAAAGACTTTCGGAGATGGAGGATATTTCGAAAATTATTTTAGATTTAATAACACAACAGCACTTAAGTTTTGAATTATTCTGTATTGGAAAGGTATATGAAATGCAAGTTGCAGAAATATATGATGAAGCATATTGTAAAAATATAATTTCAGAATTAGAGAGAGTTGGGAAAGTTATAGATACAGATGTTAAATTACTTATTAATAAATGTGAAGAAACATTATTAGAAATTATAAAAGGTGCAAATATAAAGGGAAATGAGGCAGTAAATAAATATAAAAAAGATATGTTATTGTATAAAAATAAACAATTAAACTTTGAAAAAAATAAAAATAAATTTATTAAAAATATTATTTCCTTTAAGAATGAAAATATTAAGCCTAAAGAGTTTCTAATTGTTAATGATTTAATATATGTATAGGACGTGAATAATATGGATGAATTAAGCATGAAACTTAATCAGCATTTTGCTGGTAAAGTTGTTAGAAAAGATTTAACACAAAAATTAAAACAAGGCGCTAATGTGCCTATATATGTACTTGAATATCTTCTGGGTATGTATTGTGCTACTGATGATGAGGATAGTATTAATGCAGGAGTAGAAATAGTAAAAAACATATTAGCAGATAATTTTGTTAGATCTGATGAAGCAGAAATGATTAAATCTAAAATTAGAGAAATGGGAAGATATACTGTTATAGATAAATTAACTGTTAAGTTAAATGAAAAGAAAGATATCTATGTAGCAGAGTTTTCTAATTTAGGTCTAAAAAATGTAGAGATAAGTGCAAAATATGTTAAGGAATTTGAGAAACTATTAGGTGGAGGAATTTGGTGTATTGTAAAACTTCAATATTATTATGAAGAAGGTGTAATAGACCCAAATCCATTTATTATTGAAACTGTAACCCCTATACAAATGCCTAATATGGATATGGATGAATTAATTGAAGGTAGAAAGCAATTTACTAAAGATGAATGGATAGATATTCTTATTAGAAGTATTGGTATGGAACCTACCCAATTAGAGGATAAAGTAAAGTGGCATATGTTACTTAGAATGGTTCCGTTGTGTGAAAATAATTATAATATGTGTGAACTTGGACCAAGAGGAACAGGTAAGTCACATTTATATAAAGAAATATCTCCTAATTCTATATTAGTATCTGGGGGGCAAACTACAGTAGCAAACCTATTTTATAATATGTCTCAAAGAAAAATAGGACTTGTTGGAATGTGGGATACAGTAGCATTTGATGAAGTTGCAGGTATAACATTTAAAGATAAAGATGGTATTCAAATAATGAAGGATTATATGGCTTCAGGATCTTTTGCAAGAGGAAAAGAAGAAAAGACGGCATCAGCCTCAATGGTTTTTGTAGGAAATATAAATCAAAGTGTAGATGTACTATTAAAGACTTCACATTTGTTTGAACCATTCCCAGAAGCAATGGCATATGATTCTGCTTTTTTTGATAGAATACATTTTTATTTACCTGGTTGGGAAATCCCTAAGATGAGACCAGAACTTATAACAGATAGTTTTGGATTTATTACAGACTATCTGTCTGAATATTTAAGAGATATGAGAAAAAGAACTTTTGGGGATGCTATAGATAAATACTTTAAATTAGGTAATAACTTAAATCAGAGGGATGTTATTGCGGTAAGAAAAACTGTATCTGGATTAGTTAAACTAATATATCCTCATGGAGAATTTGAAAAAGAAGATATAGAAGAAGTTTTAAGATATGCTTTGGTTGGACGTAGGAGAGTTAAGGAACAATTAAAGAAAATAGGGGGAATGGAATTCTATGATGTACATTTCTCTTATATAGATAATGAAACTATGGAAGAGGATTTTGTATCAGTTCCAGAACAAGGATCAGGCTCATTGATACCAGAAGGTTTGTCAAAGTCTGGTCATGTTTATACAATAGGATTAGGTGATTCTGGTATGATTGGAGTATATAAATTAGAAGTAGAAGTTGTTGGTGGAACAGGTAAGTTTGAAAAGACTGGACTTGGATATGATAGAGAGGCTAAAGAAAGCATAGAAACTGCTTTTAGATTTTTTAAGGCTAATTCTAGAAATATAAGTGCATCTATATCTACCACTAATAAGGATTACTTAATGCATATACAAGATGTTAATGGAGTTGGCATGACTTCTGAATTATCTCTAGCAGCAATAATTGCAATGTGTTCAGGTGCATTAGTTAAGCCAGTGCAAAGTCAATTAGCAGTTTTAGGATCTGTGAGTATTGGTGGAACAATTAATAAAGTAGAGGATTTGGCTAATACATTACAAGTATGCTTTGATGCAGGAGCAAAGAAAATATTATTACCAATGGCAAATGCGGCGGATATAGCAATAGTGCCACCAGAACTTTTTGCTAAGTTCCAGATAATGTTTTATAGTAGTGCAGAAGATGCTATCTTTAAAGCGTTAGGAGTAAATTAAATAATATATACTTTTTAATAAGGAAAATAAATTTACAGAATTGGAGAGAATTTATGGGAGTTAAAATTATTGAAGATACATGTTATTCATATAACAAATATAAGAATGCTATCATAAATGTATATATGGATGAAAGATTAGAGCCGTATTATTATCCTGTATTAAAAGAATTTTTATTAAGTCTTTGTGTACATGATACAAAAGTAGTTAGTGTATATGAGAATAAGAATAAGAGTGGTATACACGCTAATCTTAAAAATATATATGCAGGTGAGGGTGCCTTACAAGACCTTATTATAGTTCCAAAGAGTTACTCCTATGATCATCCACAAAAACCATATGTAACAATCGAAGCAAAACGTCCCAATATTGATATTAAAGATAAAATAATTATTAGATATAATAAAATAAAAGTAAAAAATCATGAAGGACAATTAATTGAGCAGTTTAAGAGGACAAATTATATAGTCTTTACTGATTGCATAACTTGGTATTTGTTAAGTAATAAAGATGAGAACATTAAAGTTGAGAAAGAAATATGTTTAATAGAATCTCTTGGGGAAAATTGGATTTGGAAAAGTGAAGGGCATAACTTTTCAAATGAATATAAAGATGATCCAAGTGTTTGGAAATATTTAAAAATATATTTAAAAAATTTTATAGAACAATCAAAAGATGTTTAAGTAAATTCAATTATTAAAAAGTGCTATAAATTAAAGTTTATTGATTAAGTTAAATAACTAATTTTAAATATTACCTAGATGAAGTTAAATGTAAAATTGTTAAAGGTACCGTATTATTCAAAAGTGAATATGCGGTATTTATATGTTAAGCGAAGTAACAATAAGGATAAAGAATACTTGTCCGTAGATTTGGAGTGTATTGTTTAAAAGAAAATTTGCTTTTGCAGGTTCAATAGATTCCAATTTGGCGGATAAAAAGGATATTTTTTAACTTAATATTTTAAAAGAATAGATTATCAAAGTTTATATAAAACAATAAGTCTTAGTTATCTTACTATATTATTTAGTAGGATGAGTAAGACTTTTTATATTTGATTTATCTTATATAAAATATTCTAAAAATTTTTATAAACTTTGGCGGAAAATTTACCAAATGTGTTACCTATAAATATTAATTTTTAATATTTAGGAGTGATGCAAATGAGTAAAAAGATAAACAATAGTTTAAAAGAGAGGCAAATAAATTACATTGAGAATTTAGTTATAAATGATACTAATAATATAGGTCAAGAAAAATTTATTTTATTAAATAATGAGGCTGGCATGGGTAAAACAACAGGTACAGAGAAGGTACTAGTAAAGGCAGCAATGCAATATAATAAGAAATCAATTTTAGTAAGATATTCATGTGACGATGGAAAAGAGTCTATGGAGAGGATAAATTCAATTGCAGGTAAAGAGATTGCATTTGCATATAATACAGAAACAAAGGATTTATTAAAGGAGTTTGAATTTAATAAATATCCAATATTAATAATAACTCATCAAAAGTACAAACTTTTATCTAAGAGATGTGATAGAAGAAGGGACTATACTAAGGGACGTTCTATTTTAGTTATAGATGAAGAGATAGATATAATAGATCCCATAAATATATCTATTAAAGAGTTAGCAGATGTAGAAGAAAAAATACATCAATTAAAAAACTCTTATATAATTGAAATATTTAATAAAATAAATAAAGATATAAAGGAGATATTTATACCCAATAGAGATATAAATATCTTATATCCTCAAAAAATATTGTAAAACAATTACAAGAACTAATATCTTTTATAAATGCAAATATAAGTTTAGGTGATAGAAATGAGATAAATATATTAGTAGAAGAACTTAATAATTTAAAGTATGCATTAAATCAAATATCTGTTATTGATAATAAGATAATTAAATCTTTTAATCCGAAAGTAGATTATTGGGGATTAAAAACAAACTTAATATTGGATGCATGCTCTCATATGAATCCATTATATAAAATTAGAAAAAACTTTGTATTACACAATCAAGAAAGAGTGTTTAACTATTATAATTGGACCTTTAATATAACTAATATTAACTCGTGTAGATCATCTATCAAGAAGGCAGATAATTATTTTAAAGAGATAGACAAGCATTTACAGGAGTTAAGTAAACAAGAGATATTAGTTATAGGAAGTAAAGATATAGAAGAAAATAAAACACTTAGTGTTAATGATAATATTAAGGTGGCTTATTTGGGTAATATAGTAGGTAAGAATGATTGGAGAGATCTAACGCAGTGTTATGTTATATTGAACCCGCAAATTCCATTTTCTCAATATATATTAAAATACTTATTTTACGCTAAAGACAATATTGATAATAGCGTTTTAGGGGATTTAAAAAGAAGACCATATAGTAAAGTATATAGGTTCAATAATCCAATTTTAGAGCAAATAAGGGTAAGTCAAGTTGCAATAGATATGTATCAAGGAATTAAGAGAATTAATAGAGCAAATGAAAAAATGGCAAATATATATGTGATAAATCACGACCAAAGCATAATGGACATGCTATTAAAGGAATTTGTAGGGTGTAAAACTAATAAGTATAGTTTAGATGTTAAGTATGCGATAAGTAAAGCAAAAGAAGATTATGATAAAAAGAGGGTAGAAAGAGCATATTATACTAAGTTTATAAATTTACTGAAATCATTACCTACAGGTAGATATTCTAAAAATGATTTAAGAGAAAAGATAGGATATGAAAATAAAAAAAATTTCAATAAAGAAGTTTTGAAAAAGGAGGCAGTTATAAATTACTGCTTAGACAAAAGCATTGAAATAACAGCAAGATATATAATTATTAAGTAAAAAAGGATGAGGTATATCCTCATCCTTAGAGTTACATTTTGAATAAATATTTAAATTCTATTATTAGAGAATCAATTTCATCAATATAAATAGAGTCATTATTAATTATATATAATTGTAAATCCTCTAATAGTTTCAAGACTAAAGGTTTATCACTTTCTAATTTAATGCTTTTAAAAGATTCTCTTAAACCATTAAGTATGTTTAATTTGCTTTGTTTAGTACATACTTTAGAAAATACATCTATAGTTTCTAAAATAGTAGCATTTTCATATATTGGAATCTCTTTTGTATATGTGTCATATAAATTTAGTGCCATAGCAATGATTCTATTAAGTTGATCTAAATCAAACTTTTGTAATGCTAATAAATAATTTAGTTTCATCATTTCAACATTTAATGGATTTTTATCATTATCGTATGAGTAATAATCATAAACCTCTATAAACTTAGTTGTTTTATATTTACAAAATAAATTTCCTAAAAAGTTACTTAGATTATAATTAATTTTAGAGTTTTTGTTGCTAAAAAAATATTTGGCATATTCATTAGGATATTTTTCAGCACATTTTAAGAAAATACCATAGTTTGGATTGCTTAATATAAGACTTGCTATATCCGTAAAGTTATTAATTAGGATAATTTCTAAATCTCTATTAGGAATCTCTATACCTAAATAATTTGTGTTAAATCCCTTTTTAAAATTTTCTTGTAATACATAAAGATTAAAGATTTCTAATAATTCTTTTTTATCCATATATAAATTCCTCCTTAAATTTTGATAATAAACTATACTTAATTTTAAGTGGGATTTTCAAGAAAATTTTTCTGAATTTTAATGTAAGTTTAAAGTTTATTTACTATAAGATGACTAATTTAATAAAAGATATGCTATATATAAATGTTGCTATATTGAGGAAATAATACAAGTTCTAGAAATTCAAAAAAATATATAATAAATAAAAATAATTTGGCTGATTTTTTAAAACTTATGTTATATAAAAATATAGTAAAACATTATACCTAGAGAAGGAATTCAATACTAAAAGATTTTAAACCTTAATATATGATATTTTTAAATAGTTACTAAAACTCTTAATTGTAAGACAAATATTAACCTTAACATATGATGTTTTAAAATATTAAATAAAAATTAAATCTAATAGAGAGTTAAAATAACCATAACATATAATGTTTTTACAAGGAGGATGGATTTTCATCCTCTTTTGTATTTGTGTAAGATAGTGTAGTAATAGGGTATACCCATATGCAATAAACATATTGGTTTAATATCAGCAGTTTATTTGTTGCATATGGGTTTAAAAATATTTATGCATTATTGCATAAATAGACCTGACTTATATGCAACAGCGCGGTACACTAATTATAAGAGAGGTGTATAAAGTAATGAATAAAGTATTCGGATATTGCAGGGTTAGTAATAAGGAACAGCAAATTTCCAGACAGATAAAAATATTAAAAGAAGAAGGAATTGATGAAAGAGATATATTTATAGATAAGTTATCAGGAAAGGATATGAATAGGGATCAATATCAATTATTAAAGAAGATAGTTAGGAAGGATGACACTATAGTATTTACGGAGTGTGATAGACTTGGTAGAAATATGGATGATATTAAGCGTGAGTTAGAATGGTTTAAAAATAATGATGTAAATATAAAAATATTAGATTTATCTATTCTTAATTCATCAGGGTTAGAGGGGAAATTAATACAATCAATTCTAATAGAACTCTATAGTTATTTGGCAGAAAAGGAAAGGCTAAAAATAAAGTCACGTCAAAGGCAAGGGATAGATATTGCAAAAAAAGATCCATCTAAATATAAAGGAAGAGTACTGAAAAAATTAGATGGATTTGATGAAATAAAAGTACTTATAGATTCAAAGCAAATAAGCGTAAGTGAGGGATGTAGAAGGTTAGGTATAAATAATTCTACATATTATAGAAGAATAAAAAATTATTAATATTTTCAATTTGTTGATACCATTAATAAATATTGAGGTTACATAATTAGAATTAATTTAAAATAAAGAAGGATAATTACAAAATTTATATAAATATAGTATATATATTTAAATTTTGTATTTGAAAGGAAAATTAAATAATGATAGAAAGAATATTAATACTTATTTTAGAATGTATAGAAAAGGTGCCATATATTATTATGAGAATTTTAATTATGCCATTAGTAGTGTTTGTGGCATATATATCTGTATTTTCTTTTGGACTACATATAGGTGGATACTTTTATAAGCATGAAGATGTATTTTTAATAGTAATAATTACAATGATAACATCATTACTAAGTTTTATTATAACTTTTATTGTTGATTGTATATATACTAAAAGATGCAAAGGGAGTAAGCGTAAGTTTAAAAATTGGTTTGAGTGGTCACACTTAATGATAATGTATTTTTCAGGTATGATAACATTTATAATTGCATTAAAGCCTATTTTTGATGCAGCAAATATTCAGCCTATTAATATTCCAGATGAAGTTAACGCTATAATTATAGGAATATTTTTTATAGCGACGTTTAATTATTACTTTTATAAGGCTTTTGTAACTAGTAAAGATATAAAGTTATTTAATAAAGATAGCAATATGTGAATGATATAAACTTAGTGGATTGATTTAAGCAAATGTTATAAAAGAAAAATAATATTATATGCTAAATTATCAGTATATTTATAGAATTAAAATTAGGTTGGATTTAGAATAAAGATATTATGGTAATAATTATGTAGTGGTGTGAGGGAAATATGAAGAAATTTAATTATAAAGTTATTAGTGTTAATTTATTAGATAATCATGAAGTGTTATTAGAATTTGATAATGGAGAGAATAGGGGGGATATCTATAAGGATACTAAAACTAGCAAAAGAGTTTTACAATTATCAAAATAATAAGTAGAAGTTTATCATAAATATGAAAGTAAAACATAGTATTTTTATTACTTCTTATAAAATAATCGAATAAGAGGAGGTACTTTATATAAAGAATCTCCTCTTATTGCCTACCGATCTTACAAACTCAACATTTAATAGTTAAGTGACAGAATTCATACATTTGTATTATTTAATATTTATTAAACAATATTGTAAAAATACTATTTTTTGCGGTAAAATTAAGTTTGAACAAGTTAATAAAGTTTGATTACGAATAGTAGAACTATTGCCTAGAGCAAGTATAAAAAAATATATATACTTGCCTATCAGGCAATAGTTCTTTTGTTTTAGGGAGGTATTAAATGGCTAAGAGAGGTAGAACTTGGACAAATTATAAGTTGCAAAGATATTTAAATGAAGGGAGGGGAAGAGGTGAAGGTAAAGAGTATATTCCATGGATTAAAATTCAGGATTTTCCGTTTAAGGGAAGAGCAACAAGAGTTTTAGGAACAAATACTAAAAGAGTACATCATTTACTTAAAGATTTACAAACTAAATGTTTTTATATTTGGGAGTGGGAAAGGCTATTATAGCAATAGATAGTATTATTAAAAAGGATAGTAGTATAGGTGTAAATAAATTAGTAGTAGAGGCTATAAAAGAAGTTGATAATATAAGACTTACAGATAAGAAAGAAGTAAGATTTAGTGATAATGATATTAGAAAAGTTATAGCATTAAGCAAAGATAATTATGTTGCATATAAGAATTTATTAAATAAGGGGTATATAGTAAATGCTGAATATGAATGGGGGAATGGAATTTGATTTCGTTTTTTCCAACAGCATATAAGGATGAAATTTTGTACAGCCTTATAAACAGATATCATATGAGAAGTGGGAATGTTAGTTATAGCGATACTATTAAAGATTTATATAATAATAGATATACAAAATCCATATTGGATTTGCCTAATAGTAATAAAGAGTTGTTAGATAATATTAATTTAGGTTTTCAATTAGATGAATTTATTAAACAAACATCATTGGTTAGATATTATACTGCATTCTTAGATAAAGAAAAGATAGAAAATTTAATTAATCAATTATCAGATAGTGGCTGTAGGGGAATACATTCAATTGTTGGAGCATCACAAAGAATCAGTAGATATTATGGATATTTAAAAATATGCCCTCAATGTTATCAAGAAGAAGTGAATCAATTAGGAGAAGGATATTTTCATAGATCACATCAAATTCCAGCAGTTTTTGTATGTGGTAAACATAGATGTGTGTTAAAGAAGAGTAAAAAGTCATTTAGTTTTTATAGTAATAGGTTTATAAGTTTAGATGAAATGAATTTTGTTGATTTTGATGAAGTTAAAGTTATAAAAGAAAACATTGATATGTTTATTTCAATAGCAAATGACTGCGAGTTTTTATTAAATAATGATATAGATAATAAGAAAATAGAATGGTTTAGAAATCAATATAAAAATAGATTAAAACAGTTAAATTTATGTACACTGAAAGGCGTAGTTAATATAAATGAGGTAAAAGTAAAATTTAATAGTTTTTATGGACAAGATATTTTACAATTATTTAGTTTAAACATTTATTCTGATGATGATTCTAATTGGATCAAATATATTATAAGAAATAAAAGATATGTTTTAAATCCACTAAAGCACATAATGTTTATTAAATTTTTAGGAATAGATATTAGAGAAATCTTTAGTACAAATATAGAGTACAAGCCATTTGGAAATGGACCATTGACATGCATGAACAAAGTATGCGATAACTATAGAAAGAGAGTCATTGATGAAGTAGAGATTTCATATAACAGCAAAAAGAAAAGGCCAGTTGGAAGGTTTAAATGTGAGTGTGGATATACCTATTGTAGAATTGGACCAGATAAATCAGAGTAAAGTAGGTAAAGTAATTGAAATGGGGTCTCTATGGGAAGGTAAATTAGTAAAATTAATTAGGAAAGGTGCTAGTTTAAGTCGTATTGAAAATATATTAAAGACAAGCCAAAAGACTATAAAAAAATATGCAATAAAACTAGGATATATTGATTATGTAAAAGGGAGATGTAAGATAGATGAGATTGCTAAATTGGAAGAGAAAAAGGCTAAGAAAGAACTGAATAAAAAACTAAAGATAGAGGAGTATAGGTTTATTTGGTTAAAGTTAATAGAAGAAAATTAAAATATGAATATAACTCAATTAAGGGAAAGCAACATAAAGGTTCAGGATTACTTATATAGAAATGATAAGGAATGGCTATATAATAATTATCCTAGAAAAATAATTAGAATAAAAGGCAATTATTTAGTGGATTGGGATAAACGTGATGCTAAAATATTAGAAGAGGTAAAGGCAGCAATAAAAGATATTAAGGAAGAGGATATAACCTTTATAACAATTACACATATAGGCAAATTAATAGATAGGACAGGATATTTAATAAATAATATAAATAGGCTACCTAAAACAAAAAAAGTATATACAGAGTATTATAAGATGGGTAAGCGAGTAATGAATAAATAGAAGTTTGTTTTATAGTATATAATAACAGTAAATAAGAGATTTGAGTATTTTGAAGCAGTATATTTAATCTATGAAGTATTTAAAATAGTTGAGATTATGGCAATTACATATAACGCTATAAAAGATGTATTATAAAAGTCAGAGGAGTAAACTCTGATCTTTTTTATAAAATTTTATTTTTAGATAATAAAGGACAATAGGTTAGGATATAAAGAAATATATGGTAAGATTTAGTTGTAGTATTTACTAAAAAAAATTTAATGTAGTGGAGAAGTTATGGATAAAAACACTAAGGATTTAATTATAAAAACTAGAATAAAGAGTAATTTAGATAGATATCCAATTTTATACGAAAGATTTTATATGAATAAACTTTATTGTTTCGAAGAAGTTGTAAAATCATATTATGAGATCTTAGAATTAATTCAAAATGACTATCCTTCAAGTCATCCATTTTTGCAAGATAGGTTTATTTTAGATGAAATTTTATTTTCAATAGCATATTGTAACTTTATATGTCCTAAATATCTAGGAAATAAAGACATAATGAATGACTTTATTAATAAAAAATTGAAATCCATGCATAAGGGTATGTTTAGCATTAAAGCATTTAATGAAAACCTAAGTGAATTTATGATATATTTTTATATGTTAACTAGTATATTTTTCAAAAGTGAGTTGTATAAGGAATTTAAAAGAGTAGAGTATGAAACAGCAGGTGCTAACAATAAAAGGTTTGAGTATACCTTTATAATTAGTAATAAAATGATAAATATTGAAGTTAAAGCACTTGATTGTGATCCATTTAGTAAGGATAATTTAAAAATTAGAGAATTGAAGGATGGAGACGTATTTATAAAGTCTTATTTTAATAGACCAATTGAAGAATATAATATAGAAAAATTAAATAATATTAAAAAATTAAGTAGTAATTATAGACAATTAAAGAAAAATATAAAAAGAATTGATGAAAAATGTACAAAAACAAATTTAAATTGCATTAATTTAGGATTTATAATAATAAATTATGGAACTTCTAGGGAAGAATTTCTTTCATATTTATTTAATAGTAAATATGGAATTATGAATTTATATAATGTTAAAAATGTAGATGGACTTATGTTATTTTCAATGTGTACAGATACAACATTGTTATTTGATGAAGTATATGAAAATGATCATATACTAACGGCTTTATTATATGACAATATCGATAATATTAAATTATTTAAGGATTTAAGATTGGATAGATATATATATAACAATGGAAAGGTAATAAATGATATTAGTAGTATAGTGGAAGAAGAATATCAATTATATAGGTATATTTTAAAAAATAATCTTATGACTATAGAAAGTTGCTATATAGATGAAAATGTGATTGAAGAAAGAATTAACTTATTAAATAGAGAAGTATTCGATAAAAAAAGAGATATAATGAATTTAATTAAGACAATATAATTATAGTACATCTTACAATTAAAAATAAAAGTTTGATAATGAGGTTAAGCATGTATAGTAATGAACTTGATAAAATAGCGTGATATATATATAAGTATTGTAGAATTAACATATATGAAATGAAAGATAATATTGCCAAATTATTTTAACTTAAACTTCAAATCTTAAATTTTAATGCTACTATGTATAACTCAAAAAAAGATTAACTAAGAGAAACAAAGATTGAACAGATAGAAGAAAAGAAGAAGAAAAATATAAGAAAGAAGAGCAGAAAGGTATTGAAATCAGATGCTTTAGAGCATATTGAACAGTACCTAACTGTTCTTTTTTTATTGAAGAATATTGAAGAGAATTGGATCAAAAACCTTATTTTATTAGCCAATCTTTATTTTATTCTTTTAATCAGATTGAATTCCCGAACTTCGCTCTATCAGAGCGTTTCAGCATATTTTCCTCAAGGTTCAAGGTTGTTCAGTCTTTTTTTGACGTGTACATAAGTGTCCATGAAAAATAAAGATTAACTATGAATAAAAAAGTTTGACTAAGAGAGAAA
>OGSU01000227.1_pt1 | contig 36239 bp, 46 predicted proteins | sample 1573911 | NCBI WGS metagenome assembly OGSU01 (sample SAMN03295839, study PRJEB24534) | human gut metagenome | isolation source: fecal sample 7 from infant 5 | host: Homo sapiens | place: USA: Pittsburgh, PA | collected 2014-07 | reverse complement strand
TTAGGTAAATTCATTTTCTTCTCCAGTGTCAAAATAGGGCTTAAGCCTGAGCGTGCTTCATTTTATTGCGCAGGACCAACAAGCCGATGGCGCTAAATATCATTTCAACGCCGATAAAGGCGGTAATAAATAACCAGCTTTGCTGCGGGTTCATGGCCAGCCACAGGCAGGCGATAAGTAAATCCAACAGGCCGATAAAAATATTCCAGCCAGCGCCGCTTTGTTTGCGGGTTTGACATCCGTTAACGATGCGGGAAATACCGCCGAGAACAAATAAAAAGCCAAATAAAATGGCCAGACTGCTCATACCGTTGAGGGGATTGACGACAAAGCTCAGGCCGAGCACGATCCAGGCGATGGCGAAGATCAGCGCCACCAGGCGTGATTTCCAGTGCTGCTGGCGGAAGACAATCAGGCTGTACAGCGAATAGAAGCCGCAGATCATCAATAACATGCCGGTTACTGTGGCGAGATACCAGCCGGCGACCAACGGCCAGGCCAGACAACAAGCTCCGCAGATAAACAGCAATACCGCCATCAGGCAGGCATGCCGTTTATATCGAATGAAGACGCGTGGGCTAAACGCATTTAAGGTGTAATGGCTAAACATAAACATAATTGCTCCGCAGATCCCGGTTGGCGGCCTGACGCTGAATAAAAAGCGTGAGGGTTTATTCAGCGGGCCAAAAGAAAGGTCTGAGGAAAATAGTAGGCCGCGCGATCGGCAGGCGTAAATAAGAGCGCCGAGGCCACTTTATACGCCTGGTCTGACAGCTGTCAGACCAGGCCCGCAATATTACTTCCGGGCTCTGATTCTCAATGCCCGCGATATTTTTTAAGCTGGCTGCGTTTGGTGATGCTTACCGATTTTAATCAGGAGTCAACGATGAAAAAAGTCATTCTGGCGAGCCTGCTGGCAACCATGATGAGTACCTCTCCGGTATGGGCAACAGATAGCGCGACGGCAGCGCCAGCCGCGCCAGCCGCGGCAGCCACGACGCAGGTACAGAAAGAAGCCGCCGATGTGCTGCAGGTGGCGGTGCAGGGCGCGAATGCGATGCGCGACATCCAGTTCGCCCGTCTGGCGCTGTTCCATGGCCAGCCGGATAGCGCCAAAAAACTGACAGACGACGCCGCCGCGCTGCTGGCCGCCGATGATGCCAGCTGGGCGAAGTTTGTGAAAACTGATGCTAAAGCCAAAATGATCGCCGATCGCTATGTGATCATTAACGCCTCTATCGCCCTGTCTGAAGACTATGTGGCCACGCCGGAAAAAGAGAGCGCTATCCAATCCGCCAACGAAAAGCTGGCGAAAGGCGATCAGAAAGGGGCTATCGATACCCTGCGCCTGGCCGGTATTGGCGTGATTGAGAACCAGTATCTGATGCCGCTTAACCAGACCCGTAAGGCGGTAGCGCAGGCGCAAGAACTGCTGAAAGCCGGTAAATATTACGAAGCGAATCTGGTGCTGAAGGGCGCTGAAGAGGGCATTGTGGTGGATAGCGAGATGCTGGTGGCAGGCAACTGATCCTGAGAGAGCGCAGAGGAAAAAACTGACAAGGATGTCCCCTTAACGCTCGGGCAGGCGGACTGCCCGAGCGGAACGGCTAGCGGCCGATCAGGGCGTCGATTTCGCCATCGATCTCGCGCATGACGCCGGTGATGCGCTGTACCACCTCCAGACAGCTTGCCGGCGTCAGCGAATCAGGCCGCTTTGCCTCAAAAGGGGCGCACAGTTGTTGTAGCGCAGTAATCCCCAGAATTTGTGCTGAACCGTGCAGGCGGTGCAGCGCCCGCAGAAAGGTCTGCGGCTCATGCCGGGCGATTGCCTGTCCGGCAGCCTGTAAATCCGCGGCCGACGCATCGCGGAACGTCTCCAGCATCTCATTCATCAGCGCCTGGTCTCCCCCCGTATTCTCGCTCAGCACGCTGAGCTTCAGGTGCCGGGTAGCGTGAGGTGATGCTCGGCCCACCGCTAAACGGCTGAGCTCATGACTCAGCGTCTGGACCGACACCGGCTTAAACAGACACATATTCATGCCGCTGGCCAGACACGCCTCCCGCGACTGCGGCAGCGCGCTGGCAGTCACGCCCCAAATTACCAAGCCCGGATAGCGACGGCGTAGCGAGGCCGCCAGCGCCAGGCCATCTTTCTTCGGCATATTGAGGTCCGTTATCAGCAGATCGTAATGTTTGCTGGCGAGCTTATTCTCTGCCTCTTCACCGTCGCAGGCTTCATCGACGCTATAGCCGATAGTGCTGAGCTGGCGCTTGAGCAGTAGCCGGTTGGTGGGGTGATCGTCCGCTATCAGTATCGCCAGCCCGGGTAGAGCCTGCGGTCTGGCGGGCGACGCCTGCGGCGCGTGGATCGCGCAGCGGCTCGCCTTGACCGGCAGCGTGATGGTGAAAGTGGTCCCCACGCCCGGACGGCTGACCATCTCCAGGCGACCCTGCATCAGCGCAACCAGCTCTTTGCAAATGACCAGCCCCAGTCCGGAGCCGGTCTGCTGGCGTCCCTGGCGCGCCTGGGCATAGCGGTGGAAGAGGGTGGCCTGCTCTGCTTCACTGATCCCGCAGCCGCTGTCGCTAACCATGAGGGCCAACTCTCCCTGTGTCTCATTCGCCGGCGTCAGCCGGCAGGAGACCTGAATTGCGCCTTCGACGGTAAACTTCAGCGCATTGCCAATGAGATTATTGAGGATTTGCCGTAGCGCCTGCGGGTCGACCCACAGCATGGTCCCTTCCTGCAGCGCGTTATGGTAGTGCAGATCGATGCCCTTTTGCTGCGCCAGCGCGTCGAAGGTATGACACTGCTGCGACACTAACTGTGCGACATCGCTCCACTGCGGGGTAACCTGGTATTTTCCCGATTCAATCTTGTCGATATCAAGAATATTGCCGATAAGTCCCAGCAGGGTTTGCGCCGTCGACCCCGCCAGCTCGATCGCCTCTTTACGCTGGCCGACGTTCAGCTCAGGTTTCGCCAGCAGCTCCAGAAAGCCGACGATGGCGCTCACCGGCGTGCGCAGCTCGTGGCTCATGCTGGCCAGAAAGCGGCTCTTGGCTTTTGTCGCCTGAATCGCTTTGTCTTTTTCGCGCTCCAGCGCACAGGAGAGGGCTTCCTTCTGCGCCAGCTCCTCCTCGAGCCGCTGCTGGGAGTCTTTGCGTTTGCGCACTTCCCGACACAGGGAGAGCCCCCAGCCGAGGCTGATGGCGATCAGCACCAGCGCAAAGGCGATCAGCTGGTAAAACTGGCGGCTGTACTGGCTCCAGTTCTCTATTTGCTGACTGGAGATTTTCGACCACTTCTCGGTCATCTGCAGAATATCCCGTGGCGGAATAACCTGCAGCGCTTTGTTAAGAATGGCGGCCAGCACCGGTTCATCGCGCGGGATGGCCAGCCGAATGGCCGCGACGGGGAGTCCATCAATGCGGGTGTAGTGCAGACCCTGTGGATAGTAGTGGTCGATCATATAGCGGGCGGAAAGCTCCGAGGCTACGGCGGCATCCACTTCGCCTTCCTCTACCATCTTCATGGCGACGCCAACGTTATCCGTTTCCACCCAGTTAATCAGCGGAAAACGCGCTTTCAGATCATGGGCGGCGATAGGCCCGACCGGCAGGGCGATCCGTGCCGAGCGCGTCAGCAGATGCTGGTCGGGGGCGCTGCCGCGGGCGACCAGCACAAAGGCCACGTTAATGAGCGGATCGCTGAGGGTGACGTAGGCCTGCGGCTGTGGGGTCAGGGTGGCGGCGGGCATGATCGCCCAGTCCTCTTTTTCCATGCGCTTTGCCAGAGCCTGACGGTTGCGCACCAGAATGGGGTCAAACTGCAGGCCGGTCTGGAGTGAGACAATATTCAGCATATCGGCCATGATGCCGCGCAGTTCATCCTCGTTATCCACCAGGGTAAATGGCGGAAAATAGGGGTTCACCAGCAGGCGGACGCGACGATGCTTCTGCAGCCAGCGCTGCTCTTCGGGGCTAAAGGTAAGCGGGGTATTGAGAAACGACAGATCGCCACGGTTGAGCCAGTTTTGCATGATCCGCATCGCGGTGTCGCTGTCGACGGCATGGATAAAACGGTCGAAGAGTTGATGCAGCTCTGGCCGATCGTCACGGGTGACAAAGCGGTTGTGTTGCTCCTGCTGACGAAAATAGTGCGCGATAACCAGCGATTGCGAGAAATATTTCGAGATGCAGTGGCCAGTGGTGATGTTGTTGCCGATAAAATACTGATTCTCGCCGCTGACCACCGAGGCGAGAGCCTGATAGTCGCTATCATAAAGGGTGATTTTGGCGTTGGGAAACGCCTGCTGAATAATATCGAAAAAAGCGCAATCGCGGGTGCAGGCCAGCGTGACGCGGCGGTCAGTGGTCAGCGGCGGCAGAGGGGATTTCAGCGAGGTGACCAGCGTCGGCCAGGTTTTAAGCAGCGGCGCGGATTGATCCAGGCCCGGGGCGAGCGCATCCCGGTGCGCCACCTGAGTGAGCAGGGTATCCACCTGGCGGTCGGCCAGGGCGGTGAGCGCCTGCTGCTCGGTGTCATACTGGCGGATAATCACCTTCAGTCCGAGGCTGTGCGCCATCAGCGCCAGATAGTCGGCGTTAATGCCCTGATAACTTTTCTCGTCGCCGTCATAGACGATGGGCGTCCTCTCGGGAAGCCAGGTCCCGACGGTCAGCGTAGGCTGCGCCGCCAGCCATGCTTTCTCCTTACTGCTAAGCGGGATATCGATCGCCGCGATATGAGAATGGCTCTTCAGCTCCAGCTGTTTCATGGCATACGCGGCAGGCGAGAGGCTCAGCGCCAGCCCGACAACGACGGATAAAATAAGACGAACCGCCATGCCATCACCCTATTTTATTGCGTTGCGCAAAGTCATATAGCTCAAGCAGGGTGCTGCAGCCTAATTTATCCATCAGACGGACCTTATAGGTACTTACCGTTTTATTGCTGATATTCATTTTGCTGCCGATGGTGGTGTAGTCGACGCCGCTGAGAATATAGCGGAACACCTTCATCTCCTGCGTTGACAGCGTATCCAGCCGGTCCTGATCGGTGATGCCGTGGGTGCAGAAGCGTTCCAGTGAAAAGGGGAAATAGCTGTAGCCATTATTGGCTGCGTCGATGGCGGCGAGGATATTATTCATTCCCTCTTTTTTACTCACAAAACCATTTGCTCCGCAGTCGGCGCTGCGTTTGCCGTAGAACAGTTCATTCTTAGCGGAAATGATGATGATTGTTCTCTGGTAGCGGCGTTTGCGCAGCTGCTCCAGCACCTCGATACCGCTGAGCTCCGGAATATCGACGTCGACGATGAGCAGGTCAGGCTGCATGCTTTCCGCGGTCTGCACGGCATGAGCGCCGCTGTCGAGCTCTGCCGCGACGGTAATACCGTTGCTGTCGAGAAGGTTGCGAATGGCGATACGTGCCAATGGATGATCGTCAATGATTATCGCATTCATGGAGGCGTAAATCCTGATATGAAAAAAGAAGGGCGATGCCTGGTGCAGGTGCGGCGGAGGTTATTTTTATCGATGCCGTTATAAGGCGTAATTGTAACACAAATCGTTTTGGGCCAGGGAAATATTGTGGAGCTGAGCCAGACGAATATATTTGCATAGCTGGATGACAGCTGTAGGAACGGGCGTTCACTTGCTTCAGCGCGGTCTGCTGTTAAAAAAAATGCAAACGATTAATCTGCTCTTATTAAGGTGAGTTCTCGGGAATATCGTCCGGCGACAACTGGCAGGTAAAATAATAACAATGGCGAAAGAAAAACGCGCCTTCTGGCGAAAATGGGTTTGGAAACATCTGCTGGCAGGAATAACAGTACTGGCAATGAGTAGCGCCGCGGTGGGAAAGGATGTCGTCCCCGATGAGGCGCGGACCCGAGATATGATGCGCTGTCAGGATTATCTGCAACTGGATCCGCGCGCCTGGACGCCGATGGTGATTTGGCTGATGAACGATCCTTTTTCACTGGAGCCGCCGGAGTGGACCGACTTCCATGAAGCCGAGCTGGTGCTGACGCCGATCCTCACCGAAATCTGCCGTCAGGAGCCGGATGTCTGGCTCACCTCGCTGCGGGAACGGCTCAATTCTTATCAGCAGGTGCGGTCGCTGAACTAAGCGACCGCGGTAAAACGGCAGAAAAAGTGACTAAATGCGCAGTTAGCGGCCTTCTTCTGCGCAAAGGCTCAGCAGCGGCCCGCTTTCTGCGACAGGGCGTCGCAGGTTTTGCTCGCTAGCGTCGGGTTGGCGCCGGCGCAGATGGCATCCGAAACGGTGCTACCGCCGCCCAGTGGGATCAGCCCGTAAAGTTTCGGCTCGGCGGCTTTCGTCACATAGCAGCGATGGCTGGTTTTGCCGATGGTGACCATAAAGTTGGTTTTCACATCCTGCTGCCTCGCATCGGAAATTGTCACCTGCGAAGCATCGACATTAAAAGCAAACGCGGCGGCCTCTTTCATTTCATTTTCCGTCGCCATGGGTGGTTTAGCTACGCAACCCATTAATAACAGTGCCAGACAGGTACTGATTGATATATCCCGTATTTTCATCATTTCATCCTTTTTGTAAGTCAGCGGGTTATATATAAGAGCGGGGGGAGGAACGCGTTGATTTCGATCAGCTGGCGCAGGCTATGGTTATTTTTCGGAAATTGACCTGTGTTGTTACATTTATCGTGAGTAGTATGAATTCCAGCATTGCAGGAATGAAAGATATTTCAAGACTACGTTGCGTAGTTAGACAGAAGTCAACAGGAGTGCGGCGGTTATGGGCTGCCCGAGATGCTCTGAGCAATATTTTGCTAAGGCAGAATGCTATCTGTTTTAGCGTAAGCGCAAATTTTCCCTGCGTTATAACGGACTTTTTATCCTCTTAATGGGATAGCGACAACACGCTAAGCCATGCGCGCTGCTCAGCGGTTTGTGGTGCCATTTTAAAATTCAGGAACAAAAAAGCCACTCTTTCGAGTGGCTTAATTATATGATTTTAAATCTAAAATTTGGTGGCCCCTGTTGGGTTTGAACCAACGACCAAGCGATTATGAGTCATAAAATCGGCATGTTTCTAATCGTTCGCTATTGACGCTTATTGTATTTTTAATTGTCTATAATCAATCAGTTATGATGTTGTTTTTGTTTCTGATTGGTTGCCTCGTCTCCCCATTGTACTATCGTTACCTGACCCATTACCTGACCCAAAATGGGCATCAGGTCAGGTAACGCTTATCCTTAGAAAGGTAACCTCATGGCCGCTAATCTTACCGAGACTGCTATACGCGGATTGAAGACAAAAAGCACGTCGTACTACGTGTGGAGCAACAGTGCTCAGCGTGGTACCGGCAGGCTTGGCGTTAAGGTTCAGCCTTCAGGCAGCAAAGTTTTTTATTTCCGTTACTACGTTGAAAAAGGGAAGAAAGAGAAGTTCATCCAGTTGGGCATCTGGCCTGAGATGAAACTGGTGACGGCCAATGAGCTGGCGAAAAAGTATGGTGCCTGGCTTGTTGAAGGAAAAGAACCCCAGCAAGAGCTTGAGCAACAGCGCCTGGCCGAGCAGCACATTATGCAGATCCATCGCTCTCAAGGATCGTTTGAAGAGCTGGTGCATGGTTACGTTAACAAGATGAAGCTCGATAACAAGCGGACTTGGGCTGATGTACTGAAGCGCCTTGAAAAAGAGTGCTATTCAGTCATTCCTCGCGAGACCAAAGCGAAAGATGTCACGTCCTTACAGATCAAAACGATCTTGTCTGGCATCATCCAGCGTGATGCGGTGGTCCATGCAAACCGCATTCGTTCCTATCTGATGGCGGCATTTAACTACGGTCTGAAAGCTGATAACGATCCGATGAATACCAGCGTGGGTATTACGTTCGGTCTTGAAGTTAATCCGGTATCGGCCATACCGAAGCAGTCCTCGGCGGAGAAAGTGGGTGATACATGGTTAACGCTGGAAGAGCTACGTTTTGTCATGGAGCAGTTCGCTCAGGCCACCAACGTTGGGCCGCTGATGCAGCACCTAATCCGCTTCTGTGTTTATGCAGGCGGGCAGCGTCCGTTTGAAATGATTGCCAGCCAGTGGAGCGCGATTGACTGGCAGCAAAAGACGTTACTGATCATAGCTGATGTATCGAAAAACAAGCGTGAGCACCTGATCCCGCTGACTGAATCGGCACTACAGGAATTAGCCTCAGTGAAAGAGCTGACGAAGGAAAGTAGCAGTCCCTATATCTTCCCACTCTCGACCAACGCCGAGCGTCCAGTACGTACCGACAGCCTGGCTCGTTCCATCATGTATTTCCGTGCTTTTAATCCTGAGTTTAAAGTTTTCACGGCGCGAGATTTACGCCGCACCTGTAAAACGCTAATGGGGGAGGCGGGGATCAGTAAAGAGATCCGCGACCGTATCCAGAATCACGCTTTGAACGACGTCAGCTCGAAACACTATGACCGCTATGATTACCTGACTGAAAAGCGCAAGGCGCTTGAGATCTGGGAAGAGCGGGTTAACAACTATCAGCGGCAGCACGAAAACAACGTTGTGAACTTGTTTGGACGGAGGTAATTGTTTTGGTTTAATTCAGCATCGATATGGCTTCTTGTACCAGTGCCATCGACATGAAAGATAGCTAAATCAAGATGTGCGGACGAACACGTAGATAACTTCACTATTTGCTCGTTAGTTAACTAATACAAAGTAGCAAATAGTGCATTAAGGCGAAGTTCGGGCACATCATCATTAAGTCCATCAGCTTAGATGTGCGATCCTCCTGATGACGAAGTTTACGTATCACCTGTAGCTATACTGTTTATATACCCTCACCCTTTGGATTATATTGAGCTGGAAAATGAGTGGATCAGTAAAGTTGAGCTAGCTTTTTATCCTAGACGGGCGATACGTGATCTGGCCTCGTCAAGATGATGGCGTAATGTCTCAAGGCATGGGACGAAATTGGCGGAGAAACGCTCGCAACTGCTAGCTATAACAAAGAAGTCCTCAGCCAAGCCTAGCGCTTCCTGCCAGATATCCCGGCTAATTACTTCGGGTAGTGATGCAGGTCGAAGCTCGTTCACGATTGCGCCTCCCGTTCTGGGAGCGAACCCCATAGGCAGAATGTCGTAGGCCGGTGCAAGGTGATACGGGCGACCGTGGCTGCTGATGAACGACAAGTTCCCGTGATGCATGTCGGTATTGCCAATTAGCATCCCAAATGCCCAAAGCCGGGCGGTACCTGTTGCAGCATCCGGATGGACATGCCCTTCCGTAACAAGGCTGTTAACCAGAACAGGCCAGGGAGCTCTGGCATTTCCGACAAACTCTGCATCAAGTGCCCTCAGCGAGAAGACGCCAATACGACCCAGTTGGCCAACGCGATCGAATCGGGGAATTTCGAGGAAGCGCTGACTACCAAAATCATATACCTCAGTTTCCACACCAAGCACCCTTAACGCCAAGTGCTCGGCCAACAGAAGGTCGCGCCAACGTTCGCTAACCGGATTATCGTCTGGGGCCGAGAATTTTACTAAGACGTGACCGCGCTCTGTATAGGTGCAAAATTTCGGCTGTTCACCTCCTGCAGATGATCCCGGTGCTTCGCCGGCCCCAGCCGCCAATGCCAACGCGGGGTAGGCTGTGGCGCGCTCAACTGGGGTGGGTTCAGGCATCTCAAGGAAACGCTCTCGTGCTTGTTCTCCTATCAGCAGGTTGCCGATAGCATCATGGCCATGTGCAAGCAATGCCCTGACGACATCCGAGTCAGCCCATTGCTCTGGATTCGCTGGCAAGCCGAGATCGGCCGCATAAGTTGATGCGTAGGCTCGCCCGAGATACCCTTGTGGTCGCATGTCAAACAGCCACCACGGTAGTCCGTCGCTATGGAGGCTTACGTTATTGGTTTGCACCATGACAAATCCCTCAGGATGAACTGGGATGAGCTCGCCAAGGGGTCTAACGCGTCCTTCATCAGTGATGCGGTAAATGGGGGCAGACCTGAATCCGCGATAAACATCACGTAGAGCGTATTGAATAGATGGACCAGCTCCGATTCGAACAATGTCATCGCCAATATCTCTCAATGCGCGGGACAGCGTTGGTTGGCTAATGCCAATTATCTCAATGAGTTGACGAGCTTGCATCGGGCCTTGGCTGAGCAACCGACGTATCCTGTCAGAGCGAGTAGGCATAATGTTGAATCTCTTTTTGAATAGGTTTGTGAATAGATAGTGAGTGCATACCCTATCACTTAATTTACAACTAGTCACCCCATATGGAATAGCCCTAACACCTTGGTCGGAGTTTGTCGTGATGTTATTAGTGCAAACCGGATAGTTAAATTCAGCTATATCAATTACAGCAGCAGAGTCGTATCAGCCGGGCTCTGGAGACTTGGTGCTGGCTAATAAGCTGGGTGATCTTACCCAGCAATAGTGGACACGCGACTAAGTGAGTAAACTCTCAAGTAAGAGGTGACTCACATGACAAAACCAGCATCAACCACCAAAAAGCCACGCAAGCAGCACACGCCTGAATTTCGTCAGGAAGCCCTGAAACTCGCTGAACGCATTGGGGTGGCCGCTGCCGCCCGCGAACTTAACCTGTATGAATCACAGCTCTACAACTGGCGAAGCAAACAGCAAAATCAGCGTTCTTCTTCTGAACGCGAGCAGGAGATGTCCGCTGAGATCGCCCGTCTGAAACATCAACTGGCAGAACGGGATGAGGAACTGGCCATTCTCCAAAAGGCTGCGACATACTTCGCGAAGCGCCTGAAATGAAGTATGTCTTCATCGAAAAACATCAGGCTGAGTTCAGTATCAAAGCCATGTGCCGTGTACTTCAGGTTGCCCGTAGCGGCTGGTACGTCTGGCATCAGCGTCGTCATCAGATAAACCGGCGTCAGCAGTTCCGCCTTGTTTGTGATAACGTCGTCCGGGAAGCATTCAGTGACGCAAAACAACGCTATGGTGCGCCACGCCTGACGGATGAGCTTCGTGCTCAGGGACGGGTGTATAACATAAAAACCGTGGCGGCCAGCCTGCGTCGGCAGGGACTGCGGGCGAAAGCCTCGCGCCGGTTCCGTCCGGTCAGTTACCGCGAACATGGTCTGCCAGTCTCAGAGAATCTGCTGAAGCAGGACTTTTACGCCAGCGGCCCGAATCAGAAGTGGGTGGGTGACATCACGTATCTTCACACTGGTGAAGGCTGGCTTTATCTGGCCGTGGTTATCGATCTGTGGTCGCGGTCAGTCATTGGCTGGTCGATGTCCTCGCGGATGACAGCACAGCTTGCCTGCGATGCGTTACAGATGGCGCTGTGGCGGCGTAAACGTCCGGAAAATGTCATCGTGCATACAGACAGAGGCGGTCAGTACAGTTCAACGGATTACCAGAGCTTACTGAAACGCCATAATCTGCGGGGGAGTATGAGCGCCAGAGGTTGTTGTTACGACAATGCCTGTGCGGAAAGCTTCTTCCATACGCTGAAGGTGGAATGTATCCACGGAGAGGACTTTGTCAGCCGGGAAATAATGCGGATAGCAGTGTTTAATTATATCGAGTGTGATTACAATCGGTGGCGTCGTCACAGTGCCTGTGGCGGTCTCAGTCCGGAACAATTTGAAAACCAGAACCTCGCTTAGGGTTGTGTCCATATTACGCGGGTAGGATCAGGTAAGGCATCCTAGCTGCTTCATTGCCCGCTTGATTCAGCCCCTGTCGCTTATGCCACAGGGGCTTTTTGTTTTAAGGGTGCTGTAAGCTTGATCCCGCTGAACTACCTAATGGATTCCCTTACCTATAAACAGAATTAAGCAGTAGCAATGTTAGACGCCACTGCATTACCATTGAAGGAGATCAAGTCGCATGCTCTATGTTGGTCATTAATAGTTGAGAGAAACTGCTGCTAATTGAGAGGGGAATTTTAAAAATTGTATTGATGTAAAGGTAAACCATTAAAGTACCTGTCACGATGATAGTTGCAGAACATCAACTAGCAGATAATGAAAATAAGCTAATTAATCTAGAGAGGCTGTGAAAAATATGGCTCTTCATCTTTTAACGTATTCTAATGTTCATGACTCGTGCCGACGGCGGACCGAAAGCTGCGAACTCTGGCTTCGGGCTCTTATCCACGACACCCTAAATAAAGAATTCGGTGAAAATTATGTGAATGATGCGAAAATTAACGGCAACGATATTTTCAGTCAAAAGCTCAAAACGCGTATTCATAGCTATCGCTCTCGAGATCCTCATCGATATAAACGCCCGGTTGACACACTGACTTTTGAAGATCTGAGTACTATCATAGGGAAAGAGGATGCATACAGGGAGCATTTCCGAACTGTCTTCCATGAAGAATTTCCGGGTGGAATTAAGCATCTCAAGCACACTATCAGCATTATTGCGAACCACAGAAATGCGTTGTATCACGCCAATGCGTCAACACTATCATTGCATGATGCCGAGCGTATCCTGTGCTACTGCAATGACCTTATAACTGCGATAAAGGTGCATTATAAAACAATGAATCAGAATGATAAATTCCCGGCTCCGGTTTTCACAAAATACTCAGACTCTGCAGGCAATGTTCATTATGTTAATGAACCCCGAACTCATCTTGATTTTTCAGACACAATACTCTTCATGGGCGATAAACTACGCTTCGAGGTGGAGGTTGACTCCAGTTATTCGCCTGATGAATACGACATTATCTGGCGTATCAAAGGGAAAGAAGTTGAACGTGGACCTGAGTTCATCCTCAATCTTACAGCAGAGCATGTTGGGATGAAATTCGGCATCCAGGTAGATCTGTGCTCTAAAAAAGAGTGGCATCGCATTGATAGCAATCTTGATGCACTATTGACTACACAATACCAGGTGCTACCAGGTGCCCACCATGCATAGCACCCCCAGGTAAAATTAACATGATATAAGCTCTATTTTCGATAGATCGGGTGAAACACCTGCACTCATGCCTTTGATATTAAATAGTCAGATGCTGAGTAAAAAATTCCAGATTTTTTAGATATCTCATAAAAGCCATGCGTCCCTCAGGACGCATGGCTTTTTAGTTTTTAATCCCATAGTAAAAGGAATGCAACATGAAATTAGCCAGCCGTTTTGGCTGTATTAACCAGATACGCCGTGACCGGCCTCTGACCCACGAAGAGCTGATGAGTCATGTGCCCAGCGTGTTCGGGAGTGACAAACATGAATCGCGCTCGGACCGTTATACCTACATCCCGACCATCAACATCCTCGAAAGTCTGCAGCGGGAAGGCTTTGAGCCGTTCTTTGCCTGCCAGACGAAGGTTCGGGACCTGAGTAAGCGGGAGCACACTAAACACATGCTTCGCCTGCGTCGTGCCGGTCAACTGACCGGCCATCAGGTGCCGGAAATCATTCTTCTCAACAGCCATGACGGCTCATCAAGCTACCAGATGCTGCCGGGGCTATTTCGAGGTGTATGTACCAACGGCCTAGTCTGCGGTCAGTCATTCGGAGAAGTGCGGGTACCGCATAAAGGTAATGTCGTCGAGAAGGTGATTGAAGGGGCTTACGAAGTGCTCGGAGTATTTGACCGGGTAGATGAAAAGCGCGATTCAATGCAGTCGCTGGCGCTGCCTGCACCAGCCCGACACGCACTGGCGAATGCTGCACTGAAGTATCGATTTGGTGAGGACCACCAGCCAGTCACGGTATCGCAGTTGCTGATTCCGCGTCGTAGAGAGGACTACAACGATGACCTGTGGACCGTCTATCAGCGCGTGCAGGAGAACCTAATAAAAGGCGGTCTGTCAGGGCGAACCGTACAGGGAAAAAGCAGCCGCACCCGTGCTGTTACCGGTATTGATGGCGATGTGAAACTCAATCGCGCCCTGTGGGTTATGGCAGAAAACATGCTCGCGTTTTTCGGGCGTTAAACAACGGTACCAGCATAAGGAGATAGTTTAATGGATACACAAAACCTTGAATTCGCTCAGCAGGGAGTAATCTCGGCCTCAGTGGTCCCTGACGAGCTACGCATCGGGTTCTGGCCGCAGCACTTTGGCTCCATCCCGCAATGGATAACCCTTGAACCTCGCATTTTCGCCTGGATGGACCGGCTGTGTGTCGATTATCACGGCGGTATCTGGCGCTTTTCGACGCTCAGTAACGGCGGCGCGTTTATGCCCCTGAGGCAGAGAGCGACGAGAAGTGGGCATTGTTCAACAGCATGAACGGCAACGGTACGGAACTTACTGGCGAAGCTGCGGGGATAGTCGCTTGTCTGATGGCATACAGCCACCATGCCTGTCGTACCGAATGTGACTCAATGACCGAGCACTATTATCGCTTACGTGACTTCGCGCTGAACCATCCGGAATGCAGCGCCATTATGCATCTCATCGACTGAGGAATACCTGACATGAATACTGCATTATCCCCGGTGTCAGCACAGCCCGAACTCTTTCCTCTGAAGGTTATGGCCCAGCATGGTTGCCTGCTCCCCGCGACGGCCGGATTGACACCTTATGCCCAACGCACCATCCGCCGCGCTATCAACTTGCTGGATAAATATCTTCGTCAGTCCGGCATATCCTTTAACTCCAGTACTGCAGCCCGGGACTGGCTTCGGCTACAGCTGGCCGGACAGGAGCGGGAAGTATTTATGGTGCTCTATCTTGATAACCAACACCGTTTACTGGAGAGCGAAACACTATTTGCCGGTTCGGTTAACCATGTCCAGGTCCATCCCCGTGAGGTAGTGAAGTCAGCGCTTTGCTTCAATGCTGCAGCTGTCGTGCTGGCGCATAACCATCCATCCGGTGATCCGGAGCCCAGCCAATGCGATCGCAACATTACGGGCAGGCTTAAAGAAGCGCTGGCACTGGTTGATGTGAACATACTTGATCATCTGGTTGTCGGTTCAGATGGCATTGTGTCGTTTGCAGAGCGAGGCTGGATATGAGGTTACTTCAATGAAATCTACTGAGTCAGAGAACGATTTATTTCTCAAGTGGGGTCTGAATCGTAATGTGACACCTTGCTTTGGCGCTCGTCTGGTACAGGAGGGAAACCGACTTCACTATCTGGCTGACCGGGCCAGCATTACCGGTGCATTCAGTAACGCAGAATCTTTGAAGTTGGATGAAGTATTCCCACGTTTTATCAGCCAGATGGAATCGATGTTGACCATTGGTGAAATGAATCCTCACCATGCCCACTGCGTCACCCTATACCACAACGGTTTCACCTGCGAAGCCGATACTCTTGGCAGTTGCGGCTACGTATACATCGCCGTTTACCCCACTCAACGTTAACTAACTCCGCAAGAGCAAACATGAAAACTCTACCTGCTACAATTTCGCGTGCGGCGAAGCCCTGTCTGTCGCCCGTTGCAGCCTGGCAAATGTTACTGACACGCCTACTGGAACAGCACTATGGCCTGACACTGAACGACACGCCGTTCAGTGATGAAACAGTTATTAAGGAACATATTGATGCCGAGATTACCCTGGCTGATGCAGTCAACTTCTTGGTGGATAAGTACGGACTGGTTCGTATCGATCGCAGGGGGTTTAACTGGCAGGAACAATCGCCTTATCTTCGGGCTGTAGATATTCTGCGAGCACGACAGGCAACTGGCTTGCTGCGACGGAGCCGTAATAATGCTGTATCGTGAATATTACGGACGGTATTACTGGCTTTTATCACTATCGGGGAATGCATGCAGCGAGATGAAGAGGGCAGGGAGATAATTCCTTACCTGACCCATTACCTGACCCAAATTGCATCCAAAGAAAAAGGAGCCAGACGATTTCTCATCTAACTCCTTGTTTTATTTGGTGGCCCCTGCTGGACTTGAACCAGCGACCAAGCGATTATGAGAATCATGAAGGCCAAACGAAAAACAATAACTTATTTAATAATCATACCGTTAATAAAAATATATAAGGCAATATAGGGCAATAATTCTAAGTTGCTGCGACACTTTTGCGACAATCTAAAGGGTTGAGTCTGACTGCATCCTCAAGATGGTTGGGGGCGAAGTGTGCATATCTCATTGTCATTTTTATATCGGTGTGCCCCAGTATCTTTTGCAATACGAGGATGTTCCCGCCGTTCATCATAAAGTGGCTGGCGAACGTATGCCGCAAGACATGAGTTAACTGGCCTGGAGGAAGCTCTATCCCTGCGCGATCCAGGGCATTTCTAAAGGCGTAGTAGCACGGGGTAAATAGCGCGCCATTCTTTTTGGGAAGTTCCCCCATTAGCTCGGCCGATATGGGTATTGTTCGATTCTTTTTACCCTTAGTCTTGATATAAGTGATCTTCCCCGAGGAAACCTGAGAACGCTTTAGGCTTTCTGCTTCACTCCATCTCGCTCCAGTTGCCAGGCAAATTTTAACGATTATCTCTAGGTCTTCAGCAGAACTGTTGCGGCACTCTTTTAACAGCGATTCAATCTGCTCAGCTGTGAGATATGACATCTCGCTTTCTTCAGTACGAAATTGCCTGACATTTTCTAGGGGGTTGGGTGGTGCCCACTCACCTAATCGTTTAAGTTCATTAAAGACAGCTAAAAAGTAAGCGTGTTCAAGGTTCATCGTCCGTGGCGATACTTGGCTAATTCTCTTTGTGCGAGCGAAATGCCCTTCAAGCCTTTTTGCGCGGTATGCGGTAAATAGCTGGGCGCTAAATTCGCTAGCAAGTGGGGAGCCCATGCACTCTGCCGCCCATAGCATGGATTTCTTTCTTTTCTCGCCATCTTTTAGGGTAATTCCGTGACGGTCAAACCAAAGGTGAACGAGGTCGGAAAGACGACGGCGATCTTTGCCATCACCTAGCCAAGGGGAGTCATCAACCTTTTGCATTGTGAAGTTTTCGAATGCAAGAGCTTCCCCTTTAGTAGAGAATTTTTTACGGACTCTTTTACCCTGCTTACCATCGCTACGATTGACTGTATAAAAGTCAGCGACCCATTGCCCATCACTTAATTTTCGAACGGTCATAACTAATCATCCGCTGATTATTGTTAGCACCACACGCCCGATCACGCTTATGTCATCAATGGAACAGTCAAAAGCCGCGCCAGCGCCGCTAACACGAACTTTCTTTACTGGGATCCGGGTCAGTGTCCTTACGCTTGTTTTACCTTCAATATCGACAAGCCATTCACCATCAAACACCTCTGAAAACTCCCTCTCGATAACATACGTCGTTGAGCTTTCAATGACACAAAGGGGTTTCGTTGGTACTGCTTTTCCTGGCAAAAATGTAGCTTTATCCAACATAAGAACCCCTGAGTCATAAAGCTGACCATCGACAATTTTTTGCTTGGAAATTCTCAGAATATCTAGGTCTTCGCCGTCAAACTTTGGCCCATTCCCGGTAACCAACCACTCAAGCGTAGCGCCCGTCTCAGCCATGCAGCGAACCACGATATCTGCTGGGAAAAAGTCCCTCTTATATCGATTAGCAAGGCTACTACTTGCAATCCCTAGATGTTCTGCAAGAGCGACTTTAGTTCTGAATCCATATGCCTCAATGACGCGATCTAAGGTGTCATTTCCGCCTTGTGAAAAATCAATTTGTAGCTTCATGAAAACTTATCCTTGCAAGTTTTCGTGGAGTGATATTAAACTCCGCTTTGTAGGTTTAAAGAAACATTGCCCATTATTGCCCTGTATTGCCGTACAGGTTAACCAGCGGAGTTTGCCTTATGCGACCAAACATTACAATCGTCATCCCTGAGCCTTACCTGCCACTTGATGAGTATTGCCGCCGTACTGGTACTAACAAAGAAACAGCTAAGAATCTGATTGAATACGGAAAGTTACCAATCAAGCCAAAGGGTAAACAGACTAAGGGCCTGGTTGAAGTGAACATGGCTGCTCTGACTATTCAAGCTCTGAGTGAATGCGACATTTCACTTAACGTGTAAATCATCATAGTGATTAGAGGGAGCCTAAACATGTTAGATTTTCGCGTTTCGTCACATGCACACTTTGATGATGCATGCAGAAAATTCGCGGCCACGCATAACGTGAAAGAGCTGGCGGTTAAAGCCGGTATCAAGCCGCATACGCTTTACAACAAACTCAACCCGGAGCAGCCGCACCAGTTAACGCCGCGCGAAATCTGGACGCTGACAGACCTGACCGAAGACTCGACCCTTGTCGATGGTTTTCTGGCGCAGATCCATTGTCTGCCATGCGTGCCGGTCAACGAGCTGGCAAAAGAAAAACTGCAATCCTACGTCATGCGCGCCATGAGTGAACTCGGCGAACTGGCGAGCGGTGCCGTTTCAGGCGACCGCCTTACCCCGGCCCGTAAGCAAAACATGATTGCGAGCGTAAACGCGGGTATTCGAATGCTGTCCCTGTCGGCAATGGCATTGCAGGCCCGGCTCCAGGCTAACCCGGCAATGACGAGTGTCGTTGATACCGTCAGCGGCATCGGCGCGTCATTCGGTTTGATTTGAGGTGCTTATGCTGACTAACGAACCGTCATTCGCGTCTCTGCTCAAAAAACGTAGCCCATCCATGCACTACGGGCACGGCTGGATAATGGGGAGCGACGGCCAGCGCTGGCACCCTTGCAACTCTCAGTCCGAATTGTTGAACGGCTTAACAGCAAAAAAAGTCTCTGCGGTTAAGCGGCTTTTAAATGCATTAATGGGGGCAAAATGAACGAAAGAATTTCAGCTCATGACACCCAGGCGAGCAAGCTTTTTAGCAATGCTGATTGTACTACTGAGCAACCGAAGACCATGACCGGCGAAGAGTGTTTCGCACGGTTTCATCAAAAAATGAAAGCAACAGAAAATAAGGCGCTGCGTAATTTCAATAAGCTTGATGAAGATTTTAAGTTTGTGGTTTTAACGCTTGCTAACCGAAATAATCCGGGCGCGTTTCGTTCTGATGAAGTCGGTAAGCCATATGAATATTTTGATATGGACAGACGTAAGTTGATTATTGCGTCAATGAATAAAATTTCTCGCTGGGGTGGGATTTTGCCCAGGCATATTTCCATCCATGAATGCTTTTTAGCTAATTAAATAAACCCGCAATTAATGGCGTAAACCCGCCGGGCTTCTTATTGCCCGAAATCAGGAGATTAAGAATGCACAAACAAGCTTTAGAACCTAAAGAAAATACCGACCTGCTTCTTGAGGTTATCGGTATTGCAAAACGTGAAGAGCGTAAAGGTCGCGCTCTCGCTGTTTCCATCCGGCTTGAGGCGCTGGCAACCCATATTGCTAACAAAGGTATGAGCGCCATAGAAGCGGCTGAACTGCTGCGCCGTGAAGCCACCCGCTACGAAAACGAATCTCAGGAGCTGCACTAATGGCCGACGCAATGGATATCGCACAACAGCGCGAGCAGACAGAACGCGAGCGCCTTATCAACAACGCGCGCAGCCATATCGCTGCGCCTTCTCGTTTTACCTGCGAAGAGTGTGAAGCCCCAATCCCGGAGGAACGCCGCATTGCCATTCAGGGCGTTGCGCTTTGCGTGACCTGTAAGGAAATCACTGAGCTGAAAACAAAACATTACCGTGGGGTCTGATATGAGCGAGCTTGAAATCCAGAAAGCTAAACAGCAAGGCGCGATAGAGGCGCTTATGAAGGTTCGGATTGTAGCCTTAGCTATGGGGACGATAACTGGAATTAATGACCAAGAGGCTGGAAAAGCTCTTTGTGAAATTATCAATGGTGTGGTTGACCAGGTATTAATCGGTTATCCGGAGGTAAAATCATGAGCCTAAATATCGAGATTGGCGGTAAGTGGGTTATTACCAGCGACCAGTATCAATTCATTCTGAGCGAGAAAAAGGTCGCTAAAAGCGGCCGTAAAGCTGGCGAGGAGTGGCTTGATACTATCGGCTACTATCCGAAAATCGAACAGCTTATTTCCGGCCTGATTCATCATCACATCCAGCAGTCGACCATCACCTCAATTGAGGAAATGGCCGCTGAGATTAAGCGTATCGGAGAAATGTGCGCCTCCTCAATCAAGGCGGCGGCATGAGAAAAACACATCAACTAAAAATTAGGCCTGAGTTTTTTCAGGCTGTCATCAATGGAACGAAAAAAGCTGAGTTTCGCCGTGCTGACCGTGCTTTTGCTGTAGGGGATTTACTTTGCTTAAACGAGTATGGCGCCTGCGAATATGACCCGAAAAAGGTCGGTTTTACCGGCGCTTTTGTCTACGTGCTGGTGACTCATGTAACTGACCTTAGCGAGTGGGCTCCCGGCTATGTGATGCTAAGCATACAGCGTAGGCAAATGGGGGAACTATGCGGGTAAGCGTTAACTTTGCTTACCCGTGGAACGCCCCCCGGTCAGCAATAGCCAGCCCATATCTTACCTATGACCAACAGTATCGCCGCGACCGCATGTTCGCGGCTTTGCTGCATGCGAGAAAAGTGCTTTCTCTCCAGCCCGAGTGCGTGCGCTTTGATGTTTATCGCACCGCTGCGGTGCTGGAGCAAAATCAGGGTAGTCAACGAGCCAATGCCTTTTTAATCAGCTTCTGCAAAAAGGCATTGCCACGTCTTGAACTGGTCGCAAAAAAATATGAGTGCGTGGGTATCAAAAGCAACGTATCAGCCGCTGTTTTTGGTGGTCATTTTAATACCCAGCTTATGCAATATCTGGCGTCACGCATGGTCAATATGGTCGCCAGATATAACCGCCTCCCTGATATGTCGCGCGCCGATATTGACCTGCTTGCTGCTGATATCGCTAATTTCATTCGTGCTGAACTGGCCGACATTGATGACACAGGATTTAGCGAGCTTAAAACGTTGTACACCTGGTACATGCGCGCCGGTTTAATTTCCCTGCAATTCAACGTTACCCCGCCGCATTGGGAGCGGGTGACAAAGAAATATGTCGGTGAGGATGAAATCGCCCCATCCATCACTCGTATGTTTAATGAGGTTTGGTGGCGTGGCCGTTTGCGTCGTCTTGCTGCTGCATGGCGCGAACACTTGCAAATTGCCGTTGGCAACGTCAGCAAGAAAAGACACGCCTACGCGAGTAAAAACTGCGTGACTGACTGGCGCGAGCAGAAGCGCCGCACGCGTGAATTTCTCAAGGGACTGGATCTCGAAGACGAAGACGGCAATCGCATCAGCCTTATAGAAAAATATGACGGTTCAGTCGCTAACCCTGCGATACGCCGCTGTGAGCTGATGACCCGCATCCGTGGGTTTGAAAATATCTGCAATGAACTCGGTTATGTAGGGGAGTTTTACACCCTGACCGCGCCGTCTAAATACCACGCCACCACCAAAGCGGGCTACCGTAACAGCAAATGGAACGGCTCCAGCCCGTCGGACACGCAGAGTTACCTTACTGGCTTATGGGCGCGCATCCGCGCGAAGCTGCACCGTGAAGAGATTCGTATTTTCGGGATCCGCGTAGCAGAACCACACCACGATGGAACCCCCCACTGGCACATGCTTATGTTCATGTTGCCGGAAGATGTCGAGCGCGTGCGCCTCATCATCCGTGATTATGCGTGGGAGGAAGACCGCCACGAACTGAGAAGCGATAAAGCCAAAAAAGCACGCTTTCATGCCGAGGCCATCGACCCGGAAAAGGGCAGCGCTACCGGCTATGTCGCTAAATACATTTCCAAAAACATCGACGGCTATGCACTTGATGGCGAGCTCGACGACGAAAGCGGAGAACTGTTGAAAGAGACTGCGCCCGCCGTTTCTGCCTGGGCCGCGCGCTGGCATATTCGTCAGTTTCAATTTGTCGGTGGTGCGCCTGTGACGGTCTATCGCGAACTACGCCGCCTTGCTGATACTGAGACCGCGCATGGTCTGAGTGTTGAGTTTGCTGCTGTGCATGATGCAGCTGACGCCGGTGATTGGGCTGGTTACGTTAACGCCCAGGGCGGGCCATTTGTTCGCCGCGACGATTTGCAGGTGCGCACGTTGTACGAACCACGTACCGAGTTTAATCAGTACGGCGAGGAGACGGTCTGCATTCGTGGCGTTTACGACTCTGCCATCGGTGCCGATACCCCGATTATGACCCGTCTCACTCAGTGGAAGATTGTGCCGAAGCGTGCCGTTGATTTGGCCGTTGACCTTCAGGGCGCTCCTGCGCCCTCTCGGAGTTCTGTCAATAACTGTACGGGGAGCGAAAGTGAACCACCGGCACTGGATTTAACAAAACCATTGAGTCGGCGTGAAAAACGAGAGCTGACCAACCGACTCAGGAATAAAAAGCCAGCAACACGGCGAAAATTCATCCACGGAGCGGATGAGCAAAACGCAGCAATAGCGAAAACCATAGACGAGATACATCTGACTACCGGCAACACAATCAGCCGGGGCGAAGCCCTGCACCTGATGGCGGGTGGTAAAAGCTGTTTTGAGGGCAAATGGCTACGCGGGACAGCAAGAGGAGAAATATTTTCCGCAGAGCCCTCACATGAGGCCAAAGCCAGGAAAATCCTTAATCGTGTTGCGGCTATAGCTAAATTGGCACCGAAAAGGTAACTGTTAATATTCATCCATATCATGTACATACAGTGTATATCCCGTGATTTTTTCTTCACATCTTTTATCGATACATGATACTGTATGTCTATACAGTATCTCATGTCGGAGGTTATGTGGATAGAGAGTTAAACGAGCACGTTATGATTGAGCGGGTCGAAATGATTGCGCGTCTAACCACTGAGGGGGCTTGTAAGGAAAGGGATCGTGAAATTGCGCTCGGACTGATAGCTGAACTTGCCAAAGGTAATCTGATGAAAAATAGCTCTTTTTCAATAGTTTTTTCCGTAAAACCTATTGAAAATCAATGATAAAGTAAATTCGTTTTTTTCTCCTTGGATGTGGCCACAGCTAATAAAACGTGAGAATATCAAGCCTTGGCGAAATCTTGCTTTTTTCCGAGGCCTGATTCGCTATAATACGCGGTCGGTTTTTAGGAGGGGTCAATGCCAACTGTAGTGTCGCTTTTTTCTGGGTGTGGTGGTTCTGATGCTGGAGTGTTGAGGGCAGGGTTTGATGTGCTCATGGCAAATGACATTCTACCTTACGCGCGTGATGTATATTTGGCTAACCATCCCGAAACCGATTACGTCCTTGGGGATGTTTCTGCTATTGAATCGTTTCCTTCAGCCGATATGCTCGTCGGTTGCTACCCCTGTCAGGGTTTTAGCCAAGGTGGGGTTCGAAAGGCTGACAGAAAAATCAACACACTTTACTTGGAGTTTGCAAGGGCACTTAGAATAGTTAAGCCTAAAGCATTCATTGTAGAAAATGTTTCCGGTATGGTGCGAAAGAACTTTGAGCATTTACTGAAAGATCAGTTCAAGGTTTTCGAAGAGGCTGGCTACAGAGTTAAATCTCAGATTCTAAATGCTTCTCACTTCGGTGTTGCACAAGACCGTAAACGCATTTTTATCGTTGGCATACATGAGACATTTGGTGTGGATTTTTCTTTTCCTACAGCAACTCATGGCGAAGGTTTGAAGAAGGTGAATACTATCCGTGATGCGATAGGTGATTTACCTGAGTGGCCGGTTGGTGAGTTCTATGACGCTGATTTTCATTGGTATTATTTATCTAGAAATCGACGTCAGGATTGGGATCAAATATCTAAGACCATAGTTGCTAACCCAAGGCATATGCCATTACATCCGATTAGCCCTACTCTTGAAAAATTAGGGCCAGATAAATGGCAATTTACATCAAATGACCGTGCGCGACGCTTTAGTTTTCGTGAGGCAGCTTATCTTCAAGGGTTTGGTAATTTAGTTTTCCCTGAAACTGAGCGGGCATCTATGAACATGAAGTATACCGTGGTAGGTAATGCAGTACCGCCTCCACTTTTTGAGGCGGTAGCAAGAGGTATTCCAGATATCTGGTAAAATTAGCGATAAGACATACTAAAGGTTTCAGCGACGTAAGGCTGGAGAGGAAAGTTTTCAATCAACTCATTCTCTCTGGCTAAGTTGATTAAGCGCAAGCGGTCAACAAAAATCGCATTTCCTATGTCTGCTTTGTAAGCCCAGTCACCGTCCATCCATCTTAAATCTTGTGGGAGGAAATAATAAGTAGCCCAAGGGTGTGTTACAGGGATACGAGATCCAAGTTTGGCGTACGAAGCTTCCAATTGTTTAGCAACCCATTCTTTTTGGGAACATCCACACTGTACAAATGCTATAGGTATCGCATCACGATCATCGCCCATAGGATGCCAAGCTATAATATCTAACCCACCATCACCATGGTCACCAACTTTAAAATCCCGTTCTCTCAGACCCACAGCCGTGCATCTAATATCATTTGCGATTGCTTGGTATTTTTCAAACAATGACCCGCGATATCTAGCCTCTTCGCCACCCCCCGCCCAATTGGGGACAACCTGAACGCCTCGGGGCATTAGTGAACTAAAAATGGGCAAGCTAATTACTTCAAAAGAGCGCGTGATTTCAGCCCTTCTACGCTTAGGAATGTATTTAATATTTGCGCAAAGCAATAAGGATAGATACATATGTTGCAGTGCAGTCAAAAGATCCAGTTCGGTCTCATTAAGAATGACCTCATCCATGTCATCGCTTACGTGAAAAGGATAGCTGTCACCGAAAATGACTCGTCTCTGAATTATAAAATCAATCGCTAAGCGCCATTTTTCCTGAGATTGTTCTCTTGTGTATCCCTCTGGTTGGCTGCGCATAACGCTATCTAATTCACCACGGTTAAATCTTTTATCTGGATGAACCAGCGCTCGAATTTCTATAAAATCTGCCCAAAAAAATACATCGTTTGAGGGTAATGATTCCAAATTGAACAGCATTGTTAGTCATCCTCTCGCACGCTTCTGATATGGGAGCGGATTTTTTTAGCCATTTCAAACATCTGATTGGCGGATTCTTCATCATCGGCGCTAAACGAATCAAGTTTAAGCAGCATGTTCCAAACAACACGCAATCTTGCAGCTGCTGCCTGCATTGACTCTTCTAAAGCCTCTTGCTGCCCGTTCGTATATAAATATGCTTGGTCAATATCTCCAGTTTCTTTCAGATTATTAATCGCATCGTCGTTATCAACAATTTTAGCTATATCTTTTAATCTTCGAGACTCTCTGATAATTGTTCGTCCCTGCAAATCACGGACAAAGCACCACGCAAAAAGGTTTTTTAAATTTTCTTCATCGATATCGTCACTATCGAAATCTTTCTTATCTTCAAGCCCAAGCCATTCAGTAATGCTTGTATAACTAAGGGATGTAGTGATGTATGAAAATTCCACATCATTCTCATCCATTTTTAGCCCATAAAAATCTTTTTCTTGAGCTTTCTCGTAAAGCATTAAGGCTGTTAGCAATGCTCCTACATAATGTGGTTTGCTGCCAATCTCTCTTGCAAGATTTTTAAGAAGCTCATCTTTAGAGACAGATTTGTAGAACTCCTCACAAAGTTCCTTAAGATACTTAGCTTTCGACAGTGAGTCCCATTCCTTTACACCGGTAATGTGTCTGTAACCGATGTATCGTAAAACTTCTTCCCTCGTCTGATACACAAGGCAGGGGAGTTCAATTGGCTTGTGGGTAGTATCGCTTTTGATATCCTCCACACTTTTGCTTTTACGCGTTGGTGCGCTTAGCTCACCATTCAACAACTTGACAGCAGCGAGCCTGCGGTTTCCTTCCGCAACAACATAATCAGATCCATCCATGAACACTAACAGCGGTTCGCCAGGAAAGTATCCTTGCTGACCAATTGAAAGCATCAGATCATGGACGCTCTCATCATCAAGCATTTCTTCAATGACTGCATCATCACTGCTTGCGTCGTTCAAGCGGTAAAATCTAGGGTTCTTCGGGTCAAACGAAAGAAATTGCGTCTCAATAAATTCTATGTTTCTAGGCTGCGACATACTATTCCCTTGACATGTTTAATCGCGAATAGCCTCAGTTTATGCTTTCACTACAAAGGTTGTCACTAAAAGCTCAACATCCTGCATTGAAGTGCATAAATTTGCATTCGTTTTATACATTTGATTTTTCCTGACCGCGCCAGTGCTCGCGCGGCTCGGGGCTCCTGATGCAACTGCATTAAAAATGCCCCATAAAGAGGGCAGGCGTGGCGGGGAAAGCACTGCGCGCCAGCGTACTTTTGCGCATTTATTTTCGCGGCCTGAGCTCGTCGCTGTGCCGCGCTGGTTCGCGAGGGTGTCGGTGGGTGGTGCGGGGGTATCTGAGGGCGTGGCGGGCTTCTGAGGCGGTCAGGCGTGGGGGTAAGAAAAAGCCGCCCGGAGGCGGCGGAAATCAATCACTTTCGGTGTCGAGGGTGTAACTTTTGAACCGGATCACCTCCTGACCGGCCCACGCGTTGACCTCGCGCATCCGGTCTTGTAGCGGTATGAGCTCGTTACGGACAAAAACCTTTGCCACCTTCTCGATGTCACCGAGCGAACCGACGTTTTCCGGCTTGCCGCCCATCAGCTGGAACGGGATACGGTGAGCGTCGAGCAGGTCGGCGGCGCTGACTTTTTTGATATTGAAGAAATCGTCTTTCGTTGCCACCTCACTGAGTGGCACAATTTTTATGCCGTCCGGTTTTCCGTGCGGTGCGTAGAAAAACAGATTTTTGAAGTTGCCGAGCCCCTTTGAGCTGCGCATCGCATCGCGCAGCGCCTCAACATCGGTACCGCTTTGCGCGGCGTCCGTCACATACATGATGTAACCCGCATGAGCCCCGTTCTGGTAATACTTGCGACGGAACAGCGTCGCCGCTTCATTCAGCCAGGCGGAGTTTAGCGCGCTGAGATATTCCGGCATGCCGTACAGCTCCTGGTTGATGTCAGGCTCCAGCAGATGGAATACGGATCCCGGCGCGAATGGGTGCGGCTGGTCGAATGACGGCACCCACCAGTAGACATCCTCCTCAACCCCACGCCGCGTGTATTTCGCCGGTGACGCCTCCAGCTTCAGCGGGCGACCGGTGACACTCTTTCGGAGCTCTAAAAACGCGTTGCCAAACACCAGAAAATCAAGCGCGAAGCGGCTGAAGTCCTGTTGTGACAGTAGCGGGTGCGGAATAAACGTTGAGGCCAGAATGTTGCGCTTAACGTAAATCGGCGAGCTGTGATGAACAGCGGCACGCAGGCTTTTCGCCAGCCCGTTAAAACTGACCGGCGGTTCGAACCAGCGGCCGTTATTGACGCATTCCACGTAATCCAGAATATCGCGGCGGTCGAGCACGGCGCTCGGTTCACCAAAAGTAAACGCCTCCATTTTTTGGGGGGCGGTGTCTTTCATGTTGCGAGTGCGGTTTTGCTGGCCGCGCTGACGTTTGTTCTGCTTGCTCACTTGGCTACCTCGCTATTTTCCTGCGGCCAGATAGCAGAAAAAAGCATGTTAAAGTCCTCTTTTGAAAATTCGGCCTCAATGTCTGGCAGATTCAAAATAGTGCTGCCTAGTTGAAGCGCTGAATATGCAGACAGTCGCTGCTGGTTATCTGGTTTTTCAGAAGACCAAAGCGCGTAAGCCTCATCACTTGGCGAGGGTGAGGTATAAGCCGTAAATCGGCAGTTTTTATGGGCTGAAATACCCTTCGCCACTTTGAACATATTGGCCGGTTTATCAGCCCAGGCGTATTCACTGACGTAAGCGTTACCGTTACACGCGGCAAGGGTGTGTTGCTCGCCAATAAACTGTATTTCAGCACCGTTTGTCAGCCGGATGGCTGAGTCATCAGGGGCAATGTTGACGCCAGCCAGTCGGGCAAAGTGAACCATCCATTGGCGGTTATTTGACAGTGAGTTACCTTCACCTGGGGCAATGAAATACTGACTGCGCCCGGTCTCGATGGCGTCAATCAGTGCTTCCAGTGAGAAATACCAGTCAGCGCCACACTGTCGCGTTTTGGTAATGTGGCGTACCCGTTTTTGTGAAATAAACCAGCGGCGTTGATATTCAAAACCCATATCGGCCAGCAGGATTTTTAAGGTAGCGGCTTGCAGGCCAGAAAATTCATATCGCATCAGTTGAACTCCAGAATGGAAGATGTTGCCTGGCCGCTGCCAGCGGTCAGCGGTTCATTTAACAGCGCGTGCATGGTCGCCCACGCGACGTCCGCGTGACTGGCCTCCTCGGTGCGGCTGGCCTCATAGGTCGCGCTGCGCCCGCTGCTGGTCATGGTCTTGCGGATAGCCATAAACGAGGTGGTGATGTCGGTGGCGCTGACGTCGTATTCGAGACAGCCGCGGCGAATGACGTCTTTTGCCTTCAGCACCATCGCGGTTTTCATTTCCGGCGTGTAGCGGATATCGCGGGCGGCGGGATAAAACGAGCGAACCAGCTGGAAGACGCCAATACCGAGGCCGGTTGCATCGATACCGATGTACTCGACGTTGTATTTTTCGGTGAGCTGGCGAATGGATTCGGCCTGCGTCGCAAAGTCCATGCCTTTCCACTGGTGACGCTCCAGAATGCGGAACTTGCCACCGGCGACAACCGGCGGCGCGAGCACCACACACCCGGCGCTGTCGCCGCTGTGCGACGGGTCGTACCCAACCCACACCGGACGGGAGCCGAACGGGTTGTCGGCGAACGGCGCAAAGTCTTCCCATTCTTCCAGACTGTCGACCATGCAGCGTTGCAAATCCTCGAACGGAAACACCGACGCCTTGTCGTCAACGAACTCGCACATAAACAGATTGCGGAAGTCGTCGACGCTGTTTTCGCGCTGGAGTTGCTCCAGATTGAACAGCGTACATCCCCCGGCAAGCGCATCCTCAATGGTGACAATCTGCCGCCACTGACCGTCGGGACACGCCACGCCAGCGGCGAGCGCGTCATGACTGATATCGATGTCGACCCGCTCGCTGGTGCGGGCGCGTCCACGGTTGAACAATTCCCCCGACCAGAACGGGTAAGCGCCGTGCGCCAGGGTGGAAGGCGTCGAAAAGTAGGTGCTGCGCAGGTGGCTTTGTGAGGCCATGCCCGACGACACTTTGCGCAGTTTCTGGAAGTTGGGGATCCAGAAAATTTCATCGACATACAGGTCGCCGTTGTGGCTCTGCGCGGTGTTTGAGTTGGTGCCGAGAAAAATCAGCTTTGCGCCGTTGTTGCCGATGACAATCGGGTCGCCGGTCAGGTCGACATCGACCAGGCGCGCAAACTGAATGATGTACTCGCGGAAAACATACGCCTGCGTCTTACTCGCTGACAGAAAAATCTGGTTGTGGCCGGTTTTCAGCGCATGCAGCAGCGCCTCCCGGGAAAAGTAGAACGTCGCCCCAATCTGGCGCGATTTCAGAATGTCGCGAATGCGGTGCTCAAGCCCGGCGCGGTGCCAGCGCAGCTGATACTCAAAAGACTCTGCAAAGAAAATCTCTTCCAGTTTCTCGATAGCCTCGTCGCTGAAAAAGTTCTTTGTCGGCTTTTTGCGGTCGCCTTTATTGCGGTTGGCCACGTTGGGATTCAGGTCAACCTCGTTTCCGGTCTGGCCATAGCGATTAATGCGCGCAAAGCGCTCCATCTGCCGGGCCAGAAAATCCGCCACCTTGAAATCGTGGGGCGTCAGGTTGGGTTTTGCGTAGAGCTGAATCAGCCTGGCCTCTAAGGTGCTTTCGACCCGGTTCAGCGGTGCCGTTTCGTCCCACTGGTCGCGTTGTTTCCAGCTCTGCACCGTCGGGCGTTTGGTCTGCAACATTTCGGCAATCTGCGGCACGGAAAACCCCTGCCAGTACAGCAAAGCCGCCTGGCGTCGCGGGTCGTTTAACAAAGTGGTGTCGGTGGTGATGGTCATGGATGCCTCGCCGTGATTGATACAGGGCAAGGCTAAAGAAACGGGTGATGCGAATCGCTAAGGTGCTGTTGTGTGAGGGATAAGCCATCCGGGATAGATAGCGGGTGGGCGGCGACGTCGGGAAACTAACCCCGACCCGTTAACCCGACATCAGGACTCCTGACAATGGCAAAAAAAGTTTCAAAATGGTTTCGCATCGGCGTCGAAGGCGATACCTGTGACGGCCGCGTTATCAGCGCGACGGATATTCAGGAAATGGCCGAGACCTTTGACCCCCGCGTCTACGGTTGCCGCATTAACCTCGAACACCTGAAAGGCATTCTGCCGGATGGCCCGTTCAGTCGTTACGGCGATGTGGTTGAGCTGAAGTCTGAAAAGATTGACGACGATTCGGTATTGAAAGGCAAGCTGGCGCTGTTCGCCAAAATCACCCCGACCGATGACCTGATCGCAATGAATAAAAAATTGCAGAAGGTCTACACCTCAATGGAAATTCAGCCGAATTTCGCCAATAGCGGTAAATGCTACCTGGTCGGCCTCGCCGTGACCGATGACCCCGCCAGCCTCGGCACCGAATATCTCGAATTTTGCCGGGGTGCCAAATTTAACCCCCTCAACCGTTTCAAAGCCGAGCCGGGCAACCTGATTTCCGTCGCCACCCTCGCCGAACTGGAGTTTGAAGACCAGGCGGAAAATGTCTTTACAGCCCTGAGCGACAAAGTGAAAGCGATCTTCAGCCGCAAACAGGCCAGCGATGACGCCCGTTTTCAGGATGTGCATGAGGCCGTGACGACCGTCAGTGAACATGTGCAGGAAAATCTCACTGCCACTGAGCAGCGTCTTGCCACACTGGAAAATGCCTTTGCGACGCTGAAAAAGGACGTCACCACGAAGGCCGACCAGACCAGCCAGGCATTCAGCCAGTTAAAAACGTCGCTGGATAAAACCGAAAGCACCACGCAGCCACGCCGCAAGCTATCCACCGGTGGCGGTGGTGATGAGCTGCTGACCGACTGCTAAACGGTCGTGAATTTATCGCCGGGCGACAGGCTTGCCCGGTCAGACAACCTGATTTAACCAAACAGGAAAGACTATGCGTCAGGAAACCCGTTTTAAATTCAATGCCTACCTGTCCCGCGTTGCCGAGCTGAACGGCATCGACACGGACGACGTGAGTAAAAAATTCAACGTCGAGCCATCCGTCACGCAAACCATGATGAACACCGTGCAGATGTCCTCGGCCTTTTTGCAGAAAATTAATATCGTGCCGGTGGATGAGCTGAAGGGTGAAAAAATTGGCGTCGGCGTCAATGGCACCATCGCCAGCACCACGGACACCAACAGCGGCAAGGAGCGTAAAACCGCCGACTTTACCGCGCTGGAGTCCAAAAAATACGAGTGCGATCAGGTCAACTTTGACTTCCACTTCAAATATAAAAAGCTGGATTTGTGGGCGCGCTTCCAGGACTTCCAGCGCCGTATTCGCGATGCCATCATCCAGCGGCAGGCGCTCGATTTCATCATGGCCGGGTTCAACGGCGTTGAGCGCGCCGAAACCTCTGACCGCGCCACTCATCCGATGTTGCAGGATGTCGCCGTCGGCTGGCCGCAGAAATACCGCAATGAAGCGGCGACCCGCGTGATGAGCAAAATCGTCGACGAGGAAGGGAACGTCGTTTCCGCTGTGATCCGCGTGGGTAAAAACGGCGATTACGTTAACCTCGATGCGCTGGTCATGGATGCAACCGACAACCTGATTGACGAAATTTATCAGGAAGATTCGGAGCTTGTCGCGATTGTGGGTCGTAAGCTGCTGGCCGACAAATATTTCCCGATCGTCAACAAAGACCAGCCCAACAGCGAAGCGCTCGCGGCTGACATCATCATCAGCCAGAAACGCATCGGCAACCTGCCCGCCGTACGTGTGCCGTACTTCCCGGCGAACGCGATTATGGTGACGCGTCTCGATAACCTGTCCATCTATTTCATGGATGAAAGTCACCGCCGCTCCATCATCGAAAACCCGAAACTCGACCAGGTGGAAAACTACGAATCGATGAACATCGATTACGTGGTCGAAACCTACGCCGCCGGGTGCTTCATTGAAAATATCAAGCTGGGCGATTTCTCTGCCGCGCAACCGGAGGGCTAACCGATGACGAGCCCCGCACAGCGTCACATGATGCGGGTCTCGGCCATTGAAACCGCGCAGCGGGAAAACAACCCGCTGCGGCATGCCACTGCCTACGAGCAGATGCTGGTTAAGCTGGCCGCAGACCAACGCACGTTAAAAGCCATCTTTGGTAAAGAGCTGAAAGCCACGAAAAAGCGCGAGCTGCTGCCGTTCTATCTGCCGTGGGTCAGTGGCGTGCTGGAACAGGGCAAAGGCGCGCAGGATGACATCGTGATGACCGTCATGCTGTGGCGTCTCGATGTCGGGGATATCGGCGGCGCGATGGATATTGCCCGCTACGCGTTTAAGTACGGTCTGACCATGCCAGGCAAGCACCGCCGCCCGCCGCAGTACATGTTTACCGAAGAGGTGGCGCTCGCCGCCATGCGCGCCCATGCCGCCGGTGAACCGGTCGTCATCAGCCAGCTCCTCGACACGCTAGCGCTGACCGCCGCCGCCGATATGCCTGATGAAGTGCGCGCAAAACTGCACAAAATCACCGGCCAGGTGTTGCGGGATAACAAACAACCCGCCGACGCGCTGGCCCACCTCAAGCGAGCGATGCAGCTCGATTGTCAGGCAGGTGTCAAAAAAGACATTGAACGGCTTGAGCGTGAGCTGAAGCCCAAACCGGCAACGGTCGTTAAAGCCCCGGTAAGAGCGCCGCGCGCCGTGAAAACCACGGCACCGGCTAAACGTGGCCGACCAAAAAAGACCGCCGGTTAACAGAATGCGCCCCGCGCCAGGGCGGCACGCCGGTCGATGAGGGTGTTTTACCCGACCTGAGACCGGCGTCCACCGCCCACCTATTCAGAGGTAGTCATGACGACGCTGATTATTAAAAAGAACGATGAGCCGCAGCCGGGTGGCGTGGTGGTCATCCCGCCGCCTGCCAGCGATGAGCCGGTGATAAAAAATACGTTTTTCTTTCCTGACATCGACCCGAAACGCGTGCGTGAAGGGATGCGCCTTGAGCAGACCGTCGCCCCGGCCCGGCTGCGTGAGGCCATCAAAACCGGTATCGCCGAAACCAATGCCGAGCTGTTTTTGTGGCGGGAACAGCAGATTGCCGGGGGTTTTAGCAAGCTGGCCGACGTGCCGGCTGACGATCTCGACGGCGAGAGCGTGCGCGTTTTCTATTACCTGCGCGCCGTCACCTCAATGGCGACCGCCACGCTCTACGAGCGTTATCGCGGTGTGGATGCCAGCGCCAAAGGCGACAAAAAAGCCGACAGTATCGATACCACTGTCGACGAGTTATGGCGGGACATGCGCTGGGCGGTATCACGCGTCCAGGACAAACCCCGCTGCATCGTGAGCCAAATCTGATGCAGGCCATCGCGCAACAGGGCGACACGCTCGACATGATTTGCGCCCGGTATTACGGGCGCACTGAGGGGGTATTCGAGTCGGTGCTCGCCGCAAATCCGGGGCTGGCCGAGCTCGGCGCAGTGCTGCCACATGGCACGGTGGTCGAACTGCCCGACGTCCAGTCATCCCCCGTAACTGAAACAATTAATCTGTGGGAGTAAACACATGACGGAAGGTGAAAAAAGTGTCCTGTCACTGTTTTTGATCGGCGTGCTGATAGTCGTCGGGAAAGTGCTGGCCGGTGGCGAGCCCATCACCGCCCGGCTTTTTATTGGCCGTATGCTGTTGGGCGGCTTTGTCTCGATGGTGGCCGGGGTGGCACTGGTGCAGTTTCCCGACCTGCCACCTGCTGCCGTGTGCGGATTTGGCTCCATGCTGGGTATCGCCGGTTATCAGGCGGTGGAAATTGCGATTCAGCGCAGGATTAAAAAAGGGGAAAACGATGGCGGTCATTAAGACACACCCCAACGTCGCGGCATTCCTGGACACGCTGGCGTTTTCAGAGGGTACAGCGACGCACCCGCTGACGCAAAACAACGGGTACGACGTCATTGTCACCGGCTTCGATGGCAGGCCGGAGATTTTTACCGACTATCGCGATCACCCGTTTGCCGGTGGGCGCCCGGCGAAGGTCTTCAATCGTCGCGGGGAAAAATCCACGGCATCCGGGCGTTACCAGCAGCTTTATCTGTTCTGGCCGCATTACAAAAAGCAGCTCGCTTTGCCGGATTTCAGCCCGGCATCACAGGACAGGCTCGCCATTCAGCTGATTCGTGAGCGCGGCGCGCTGGAAGACTTGCAGCAGGGGCGCATTGAACGCGCTATTTCCCGTTGTCGCAACATCTGGGCTTCATTGCCGGGCGCGGGGTATGGTCAGCGCGAGCACAGCCTCGACAAACTGGTCGCAGTGTGGCGCAAGGCCGGAGGGGTATCCGCATGAAAATAGTCATTATCCTGCTGGCTCTGGCCTGCGCGGGTCTGCTATGGATGCGACACGATAACAGCAATTTGCGCGCCTCTTTTGAACGTGCGAACCGGGTCGCCGGTACGCAGAAAACCACGATCACCATGCTGAAAAATCAGCTCAATGTGGCCGCAGAGCAGTCGCAGCGTAAAGAGCTGGCGCAGGTTGCCATGCGGGATAAGCTCACCGCCGCTAATCTGCTGGCCTTCAGGCGTGAACAAACTATCACGAGGTTACTCAATGAAAATGACGCGTTTCGCCGCTGGTATCGCGCTGATTTACCTGATGCTGTGCGCCGGTTGCACCAGCGCGCCGCCTGCACCAACGCCGCCGCCGGTGATTGTTTACAACGCCTGCCCGAAGGTCAGCCCGTGCCCGATGCCGGGCAGCGACCCGGTGACTAATGGCGACCTGAGTGCGGATATACGCCAGCTCGAAAACGCTCTGAAGAGCTGCGCAATCCAGGTCGATACAGTTAAACAATGTCAGGATGAAATCGATGTTAAAGCCCAACAGTCTCCGAAAAGCCTTAACTGATGCGGTGCCGGTACTGCGAATCAACCCCGACATGCTTCGCCTGCGTCTGGATGATGGCAACAATACGGCGACGCTGGCGAGCTCCCTGTCGTTTGAAAAGCGGTACACGCTTAACATCGTGGTCACGGATTTTACCGACGATATTGACCTGTTGTTTGCACCGATTTTGGCCTGGCTGCGCGTCAATCAACCGGACATCATGACAACCGACGAGGGGAGAAAAAACGGATTTGCCTGGTACGCTGACATCAATAACGACAGCAGCCTCGATGTCAGCATCAGCCTGTTGCTGACCGAGCGAACCTTGGTCAAAGAGGCCGACGGCGCAATGTACGTTGAGAACATCCCGGAGCCGCCACCGCCGGAGCCGGTGACGCGCCCTGTCGAGATGTGGAGTAATGGCGAACTGGTGAGTAAATGGGATGAATGACTTCAAACCCTTTGAGGACAAGCTCGCCGGGTTGATAGCGGCCCTTTCTCCTGCCGGGCGGCGTCGGATGACCGTCGACATAGCGAAGAAACTGCGCCAGCGGCAACAACAGCGCATTAAATCGCAAAAAGCGCCGGACGGTTCGCCATTTGCCCCGCGTAAACGCCAGCCAGTCAGGGCAAAGCAAGGCCGGATTAAGCGCGAGATGTTCGCGAAACTGCGAACCAACCGCTATATGAAAGCGACCGGTAACGACAGCGCGGCAGTGGTGGAATTTACCGGAAAAGTGCAGCGCATCGCCCGCGTGCATCAGCTCGGGCTCAAGGATAAGCCATCCCCAAAAAGCGCCGCCGTCGAGTACCCACAGCGCCAGCTCATGGGCTTTACCGACGATGAGCGGCAGCTTGTGGAAAGCGTCATTATCGACTACCTCGCCGATTAACGTTGTGCCAGCCAGGGCAAAACGCCCGCAGATTGCCGCCGGAACACCCCGGCGGCATCCTTTCTCCTATGAATACTCTCGCATCTATCCAGGAACTCGCCCGCGCGATACGCAACATGATCCGCACCGGCATCGTCGTCGAAACTGACCTCGGCGCCGGGCGCTGTCGCGTACAGACCGGCGGCATTTATACCGACTGGCTCCAGTGGCTGACGCACCGGGCCGGGCGCTCGCGCACCTGGTGGGCTCCCTCCATTGGTGAGCAGGTGATGATTCTGGCCGTGGGCGGTGAGCTCGATACCGCCTTTGTGCTGCCGGGTATTTATTCCGACGACAACCCCGCGCCGTCGGCCTCGGCGGATGCCTGGCACGTTGAGTTTCCCGACGGTGCCGTTATGAGTTATGAGCCGGAAACCGGCGCGCTGACCGTCACCGGCATTAAAACCGCCGATGTGACCGCATCCGATTCGGTTGCCGTCAGCGTGCCGGTGGTGCTGGTAAAAGCCGAGACCCGCGTCACCCTCGATACGCCA